>Ga0207640_10001961_pt1 | contig 11083 bp, 14 predicted proteins | sample KBSCornC42_FD_184300 | JGI IMG/M metagenome (GOLD analysis project Ga0207640, IMG submission 184300) | Corn rhizosphere microbial communities from Kellogg Biological Station, Michigan, USA - KBS Corn C4-2 (SPAdes) (version 2) | ecosystem: Host-associated > Plants > Roots > Rhizosphere > Soil ... | reverse complement strand
TGGAGTGTTCATGATATGTTCTTACGCCGAAGGAGTCGACTCATGACCGATGCGAACGCCAATCGCGGTGCCGTCCACCATATCGACCTGAGCGTGAGCGACGTCGCCGCAGCCCGGCGCGTCTATGCGCCAATGCTCGACTTCCTCGGCTATACGATGGTCAAGGATCGGCCAGACGGCTGCGAATGGGATTTGAAGGGCCGCGAGCCGTTCGGCGCCTCTTTGGGCGTCCGCACCGCGACCAGCGGCGGATCGCACGACCGCTATGCGCCGGGCCTCCACCATCTCGCCTGGCGGGTCGAGAGCCGCGAGGCGGTCGACGCCGCGCATGCCCTGCTGGTCGAGCACGGCATCCCGGTGCTCGATCCGCCGGCGCATTATCCGCAATATTCGGGCGATTATTACGCGGTCTTCTTCGCCGACCCCGACGGGATCAAGCTGGAGATCGTCCACGCGCCGGGCTGGATCTGACCGGTTCGGCCAGACCGAAGGGTGAGGCGCGGCGGTTCGTTGATCCTCGCAGGGACGATACCCACAGAGGAGAAGTGACATGCGTACCAAGCTCTTTTGCGCCGCGTTGATCGGCCTGACCGCATTGACCGCCGCCGCGCCGGCCGAGGCGCGGATCAACCAGCGCCAAAATCGCCAGCAACAGCGCATCGCCAACGGCGTCAATTCGGGCCAGCTCAACGCTCGCGAAACCTATCGGCTCGAACGCCGTGAAGGCCATATCGCCAATTACGAAGCACGCAGCCGCGCTGACGGCGGCGGGCTGAGCGGCCGCGAACGCTATCGCATCGAGCGGATGCAGGACCGCACCAGCCGCGCCATCTATCGCCAGAAGCACGACGCGCAGGTACGCTGACCGGCGGCAGGGGAGCGCGCCTTGCAGCGCGCGCTTCCCCTGCTTTCCCCGTTGCGCGAGGCGTCGAGCGACGCCAAGATGGCGCCGGCGATCCGGGGCGATCGCTTGAGGGGAAGGGGGAGTTTCATGATTTCGTTCGCCGATCGCGGCCGCCTGTCCTGGCGCCGCCTCACCGTTGCCGCCTGCGTTACCCTGATTGCGGTCACCGGCGTCGCGCGTGCATCTATCTATGTCACGACGCAGTTGGTCGAGCTTACCGCCGCGGAGAAGGTCAGTGTGGCCGGCCCGCCCGCTGTCCAGCTGATCACCGAATTTCAGACCGATGGCGTCACCAACGCCAAGGCGACCAAATACGTCACGCCGATCGTCACCAAGGAAGTCGCCGCAACTGGCGTGTTCGGCACGACCAGCGCCGAACCTTCCGCCAAGGGCGGTCGCCTGACCGTGTTGATCAATGACATTACCGACAAGGGAGCAGCCAAGAAGGGTTTCGCTGCCGGCCTCACCTTTGGCCTTGCCGGCGTGATCGCCGGCGACACCTATGAGGTGACCACGACCTACACTCCGGCCAATGGCGGGCCGATCCAGAAGGCCGAACATTACCGTATCATCTTCAAGTTCGGGAACAAGACGCTGCCGCCAGACGTGGTGAAGGTGAAGGGCATTACCGTCGCGGTGAACATGATGATCCATCTGACGCTCAGCCACGCGCTCAACGCGATCGCCGCTGACCCGGCCTATCCCGCGGCGAGCGGCGCGACGGTGACGCAGCCGACCATAGCGGCCACACAGCCGGCACCGGCGACCGCGACCACCGCGCCGTGAAAACCGGGTATGCGCTGCTGCTCCTAGCGGCGGCGCTCGGCGGGTGCGCGATCCCGCGCATGCCGGCGCCGCAGCCCTCGATCACGGTGATCAACCGGATCGATGCAGCACGACTCCCGCCGCTCGCGGTGGGCAACTTCACCGCCGCGCCGGGCATGTCGGACGCCGCGCTCGGCGTGCGATTGTCCGCGGTGCGTCCAGAAGGCGGATCGTTCGCCGCCTATCTGGGTGAGACGCTGAAGGCGCAGCTGCGTGCTACCGGCAAACTCGATTCCGCTGCGCCGATCTCGATCGGCGGCACGTTGACCGAGAATGATGTCGGCGCACCGATCGGCCAGGCGCGCGGTCGGTTAGGCGCCGAGTTCGTGGTGACACGCGACGGGCATGAGCTGCTGCGCAAACGGCTCCATGTCGAGCGCAACTGGGGCAGTTCGTATTTCGGCTTCGTCGCGATCGACAAAGCCGACCGGATGTACACTGCGCTCTATGCCGACCTCGTCAGTGCTCTGATCGACGACGCGGATTTCCGCGCCGCCATCGCCGCCGCTCCGGGCGCACGCTCAGGCAGCGGGACGCCGTAACGTCGCCCAGACAAAATAGAGGATCACAACCGCGACCACGGCTTGCGTTGCCAGCACAGCGGGTTCGTTGCCGAGCGGCGCCAGCGCGTGGAGCGCCGGGACCTTCTGATAGCTCTGCACCACCAGCACGACCATGTTGAGCCATTGCGCGAAGAGCGCGGTCACCAGGAACACGCGCCGCCAGCCGCCCGCGAGCTTGCGCGTGTACAAAGCGTAGAGCGCGATCGCGAGCACGACCAACGACACCACGCCGAAAACGAACGCCGGCCCGATCGGCTTGGGCGGGAACAGGAAGCCGGTGACGCTGGTCAGGATGGTGAAGACCAGGAACAGGCCGTTGATCAGCGACAACCAACGCCCGCCGACCAAGGCGGCAAAGAACACCAGCCCGGCGACGATGCCGATCAGGCTGATGACGACGTGCAATTCGGTAAAGGCCGGAAGCGACAGGCCGAGCATCGTATGCATCGCATTTCCCCAAATCGATGACGATTCCCGCAGCGTAAACCAGCCCATTCTACTCGACCAGTCGAATCGATACCGCAACAATCGAGGCGCCCCGGGCACGGCTTCAGCCTATTTTTACCCGTTTTGGGTATCCCGACCGGCGTTCGAGCCAAGGGGGCCAACAGATGAGCCGATCCGTCCGTTTGCTCGCGGTACTCGCCGTCGCGCTGGCCGCTGCCATGCTCGCGGCGCCCGCCTTGGCCGAGCCCAATTTCCGCATGCCGACCAGCTCGAGGATCGACCTGGTTCGCGACCTGCCCAACGCATATCCGTTCGAGCGTGACGGCCAATATCTGGATCTGGGCTATCTCTATTCGACCGAGCGGGTGAACGGCGCCGACGTGGCCCGGGCCGGGCAGGGTTTCGTCCTCTATCACGACGACCTCTACATCAAACTCGACCCGGAAAAGCTGAGCGCGGTCACGCTGGCGCTGGGCGAGGATCCGACCGCGGATTACATTCCGCCCGTCGCCGCGCGGGGCAGTCAGGTCGCGCGCGATGGCGACGGCGCGCCGGTTGCCGGACAGCCGGTGCCCTATCGCTCGCCCGCCCGGCGCGGATCGGGCGGCCTCGGCATCGTCGCCGCGATTTTCATTGTCGGCTTCTTCGCGATCCTGCGGTTCATGATGAGGTCGGCGTTGCGCGCTATGCTGGCTCCCTTCTTCCGCCGCCCGGCGCGCAGGTCCTTCGCCGAGGCCGATCCGTTCGAATCGCGCGTCAGCGCGCGGCTCGCCGAACTGGAGAACGGCGGCGGCGCGGCGGCGGCGCCCACCCCGACGCCGGCCTACCAGCCGCAACAACCCGCCATGGCCGCCCCGACGGCGCGCGGCTTCGGCCGCAAGGGGCTGTGAGTCCGCCCCCCGCTCAGCCCGCCGGCTTGAACTCGCCGATGACGATCGCGCCGAGATCGCGATTGAACGTCTCGGTCGTCGCATTGCCGTTGCCGCGCATGGTGAAGGAGCCGGCGTCGACATAGCCGCCGCTCCCGGTCGGATCCGACAGCACTTTGTACGTCATCGGGCCCGACGCGCTGGTCACAGTGATCGCCGATTTGCCCCCATTGTCGGCATAAGCGACCGAAATCGCGCCGGGATCGTCGATCGCGGCGGGGACGAGCAATTGGTGGTTCTTGCCGGGGCGGAGGACGAAACTCTTGGCCTCACCGGGATTCAGCCCGATCGTCTCGACGCCGACCCCGTCGGGCGGTGGCGGCGATGTGTTGTCCTGCGCAATCGCTGCCGACGAAGCGAGCGCGAGGGTGAGGAACAGCAGGCGCATGGTGTGTCTCCAGCCCCCGCTCGGGGGAGAAACGCGCAAGGGATAGAAGGGTTCAGTGGCGTGGAATTGGGCGCGACGGCAGCCCGACAATCCTGACCGTCACCCCGGGCTTGTCCCGGGGGCCACCGTCCCACATGCCCCAGGACTCGCGGCTCTGTGGATGCCGGCACAAGGCCGGCATGACGAACTAGAGGTCAGGCCGCGCCCGCGCGCCCCTCCGCAAACTGCACCAGATCCCAGCGATTGCCGTAGAGGTCGAGGAACACCGCCACCTTGCCATAGTCATAGGTCGCCGGCGGCCGCACCCATTCGACCCCGGCGGCGGTAAAGGCGGCATGATCGCGATCGAAATCATCGGTGGCGAGGAACAGGAACACCCGCCCGCCGGCCTGATCGCCAATGTACTTAGCTTGATGCTCATTGGAAGCACGCGCGAGCAGGATGGTGGTCGCGTTGCCCGGCGCGCCGGGTGGGCGGATCGTCACCCAGCGTTTGTCCTGTTCGGGCTGATAGCTGTCCTCGACCAGGGTGAAGCCGAGTTTGCCAACATAGAAGGCAAGCGCTTCGTCATAGTCGCGGACGACGAGGGCGATGTGGGCGAGGTGGGGCATCAGTTCCGATCAACCCGATTTGGACCAAATAATTCTATTGACTAGCGTCCTCAAAGCCAAGCGACGGCTTCCTCTCCCATTGTACAAACCCAGCAAGGTAGTTACGAATAGGACATGGGGACGTTCTGGCGATACTTCTACGCTGCTCTCGCAATCCTTGCTACCGCGACACTTTTTGTCATCGCCTACAAATTGATAGGCGGCCAGCTAACCAATGCGGGCGGCTCGCGGTCGGTTGCGATCGACTACACAAATCTAGTGGTCATACTGCTAACGACTGTCACGGTGCTCTTTACGGTATGTGCATTGGCTTTAGCAGTGTTGGGAATCATTGGCTTTCGCAGCCTTAAAAAAGATGCAGGAAGATTTGCGTCGGCGCAGGCGCTCTCCGCCATTTCATCTTCCTTCGACGAGGGAGGCCAAGCGCTCGCTAAGATACAAGACGAGTTTACCAAGGAAGATGGTCATTTAAAAAAGTGGGCCGAGGGACGTATCCGTCGAGAAGTCATAGCACTGCTTCCTCTCGTCATTGACAGATTGCCGAGCAACGCCACAGGGCTGGGTCTGGACGAAGACGCTGCGACTGACGAAGGACAGGTGGATTGACGATCGAGTTTCCGCCCGATCCCGCGAACTTTTTATGGGAACGCCTGTCCGAGCAAGATCGTCACACTCTCAGGCCTTTCACCGAACGCGCTCCCGTTCCAATCGGCGCAGTCGCTGACGCCTTTGGAATAGAGGTAATTAGTCTCACCCTGCCCTCCGATATTTCTGGATTAATTAAAGAGCTGTCGCCAGCAACTCGCAATTACCAGATTCAAGTAAATAATACAGACGCTGCGGTTAGGCAGCGATTTACTGTTGCACATGAGATTGCGCATTATCTGCTGCATAGATCTAGCATCGGTACGGATGGTATAACTGATAGCATACTATATCGCTCCAAGCTATCAGATCGCGTAGAGGCAGAAGCCAATCGTCTTGCCGCTGCTATATTGCTTCCTTGGAACAAGGTTCAAACTTGGCACTGGGAACGTTTTAGCTGCACGCCAGAGGCGGATCATATTGAGGATATTGCAGTAGCATTCAAAGTTTCCGCCTTGGCTGTTGGATTTAGGTTTGGGTTCTGATTGATGACGGAGTTTACCGATCGCTATTATCCAACGTTATGCGTTCGCCGAGCAGAAATGCGGGCGATGGCAAAGCTCCCTATCGGCGAGAAACGGAAGATGCTCCCGATTGTCTTGATGGCGCCTTGGCTAAACTCAATATCATTCGACAATACCGTCGCTGTCGTAGGCAGATGTGTAGGCGATATCCCAATAATCGCCGACATAGATCGGTATTTTAAAAGCGATTCTGATCTTCCATCCCGCAAATTCTGGCGGGAATTTCTTGATTGGGATACGGGACATATCGCGTGGATCGACTTTTTAGAAAAAAATAAAAATTATATTCCCACTATTCAAACGCTTGATAAAACTCCGGCGCAGATAGAATATCAGATCGCCAGAGTTTCTGAATGGGGCCGGGGATTCGTATTTCGCTTCGAAATTGAGCGGTCATATCAATATGATGACGTGTTTTCAGCAATATCGAAAAATATAGACAAAGATATATTGTGCGTATTCGACGCGGGATACGGCGACCCGACCGAATTAACGGAGCGGCGGCTAGCGATTCTTATTGACCGACTAATTACGATTTCGACGGATGCTAAATTCGTAATATCCAGCTCAAACTTCCCTAACGATTTTTCAGATTTTGATGATTTCGGCGAGAGCAAGCTAATCGGATCGCGTATCTTGTTCGCGAATCTGTCGCGGAGTTATGGCAACTACAATATGTTCTATGGGGATTGGAGCAGCACCAAGCCCCGGAGATACGACGGTGGGGGAAGCCGCCCCCTCCCAAGAATCGATTATCCAACCAAGGGGCGATGGATTATTGCGCGATCGAAGGGGGAAGGATGGGACTTCGAAGAAGCTTCTAAACGCATTACCAGACTTATTGAATGGAACGATCGCCCGATCGTCTGGGGAACTGGGATGATCGAAAAGACGGCGAAGGGTTTGCCGGGCGGTATATCCACCGGACCCGAGGCAATCGCCTGCCGCGTTAACATTCATCTGTTTCTACAGAATAACTTTAGCTCTACTGAGCCCCCTCCTCCGCCTCAAGGGAGATGGGTCGACCCGATCTAGAAGCCTGCAGCTTGGGTTTATGGAGAGCATCGTCAATCGTGCTCCCGTCCCCCAGCACCCATGTACAACTCCCGCCCAGTCTCATTGTACAGCTCGCTCATCTTCGCCATGCCCGCCTCGGCTTCCTCGGCGGCGATGAACGTCTCCGGCGCCGAATTCTGCTTCGCCGCGAAGTCGCGTACTTCCTGCGTGATCTTCATCGAGCAGAATTTCGGTCCGCACATCGAACAGAAATGCGCGGTCTTGGCGCCTTCCGCCGGCAGGGTCTGGTCGTGATATTGCTCCGCCGTGTCGGGATCGAGCGACAGGTTGAACTGGTCGCGCCAGCGGAATTCGAAGCGCGCGCGGCTGAGCGCGTCGTCGCGCATCTTGGCGGCCGGGTGGCCCTTGGCGAGATCGGCGGCGTGCGCCGCCAGCTTGTAGGTCACGACGCCGACCTTGACGTCGTCGCGGTCGGGGAGCCCCAGATGCTCCTTGGGCGTGACGTAGCAAAGCATCGTGGTGCCGTACCAGCCGATCATCGCGGCGCCGATGCCGCTGGTGATATGGTCGTAGCCCGGCGCGATGTCGGTGGTCAGCGGCCCGAGCGTGTAGAAGGGCGCCTCTCCGCACGCTTCCAGCTGCTTGTCCATATTCTCCTTGATCTTGTGCATCGGCACATGGCCGGGGCCCTCGATCATCACCTGGACGTCCTGCGCCCAGGCGCGCTTGGTCAGTTCGCCCAGCGTGTAGAGCTCGGCGAATTGCGCTTCGTCATTGGCGTCGGCGATCGATCCGGGGCGCAAGCCGTCGCCCAGTGAATAGGCGATATCATACGCCTTCATGATCTCGGTGATCTCGTCGAACCGCTCGTAGAGGAAACTCTCCTTGTGGTGCGACAGGCACCATTTCGCCATGATCGAGCCGCCGCGGCTGACGATGCCGGTGACGCGCTTGGCGGTCAGCGGCACATAGGGCAGGCGGACGCCGGCATGGATGGTGAAATAGTCGACGCCCTGTTCGGCCTGTTCGATCAGCGTGTCGCGGAAGATCTCCCAGGTCAGGTCCTCGGCGACGCCGCCGACTTTCTCCAGCGCCTGATAGATCGGCACGGTGCCGATCGGCACCGGCGAGTTGCGGATGATCCATTCGCGCGTGTCGTGGATGTTGCGCCCGGTCGACAGGTCCATCACCGTGTCGGCGCCCCAGCGGATCGACCAGACCATCTTGTCGACTTCGGCGGCGACGTTGGAGGCGACCGCCGAATTGCCGATATTGGCGTTGATCTTGACCAGGAAATTGCGGCCGATCGCCATCGGCTCGGACTCAGGGTGGTTGATGTTGTTGGGGATGATCGCGCGGCCGCGCGCGATTTCGTCGCGGACGAATTCGGGCGTGACGTAATCGGGGATGGCGGCGCCCCAATCCTGACCATCTCGCGTATATTCGGCGAGGCGGGCGCGGCCGAGATTCTCGCGCTCGGCGACATATTCCATCTCGGGCGTGATGATGCCGCGGCGGGCGTAATGCATCTGGCTGACGTTCATCCCCGGCTTGGCGCGCAAGGGACGCTTGACGACATTGGGAAAGGGATCGACGCCGCCCGACCGGTCGGGGCCGAGCTGGCCGTTATCCTCCGGCCGGATGTGGCGTGCGTCATAGCTTTCGACATCGCCGCGCGCCTCGATCCATGGGCGGCGGAGATTGGGCAGGCCGGCCTGAATGTCGATTCGCGCATTGGGGTCGGTATAGGGGCCTGACGTGTCGTAGACGCGCAAGGGGGGCTCGCCGCAGCCGGGCTCGAGGTCGATCTCGCGCATCGCGACCTTCAAGGGACCGACATGGATCTTGCGGCTGCCCCTGATAGGGCCGGTGGTTACGCCGATTTCGGTGCGCGCGGGAATGTCGGCCATTATGCTCAAGTCCTTCTCATTACCGGAGGGCCTTGAGCGTCGTACTCGGCAGTCCCCCGGACCGCCTGCGTGCGCCACTCCCTCCGCCGGTCTCAACCGGATCAGGTTCAGCGGGTCGGAGGCTGTGGCCTCCCTCTCAACCGCGACAGAGCGGTCCCCCGGGGATGGTGCAAGCTAGGCGCTTGTGGCGGCGAAGGAAAGGCGGTTGTTGGGATGAACGGAATGGACAGCCCTCCGCCGCTCCGACAAATATATCATATGGACGTCAGGACCGAGCATCCGAAAGACGCAGCCGCCATCCGTGCGCTCGTGACCACTGCCTTCGCCGGCGCGGCCCATAGCAGCGGAACCGAAGCGGCGATCGTCGAGGCGTTGCGCGCGGCCGGCGCGCTGACCTTGTCGCTCGTCGCCGAGGACCGGGAGAGGATAGTCGGCCATGTCGCCTTCTCGCCCGTGACGATCAACGGTGCCGCGGGGGCATGGTTCGGCCTCGGACCAGTAGCGGTGATGCCGGACGCACAGGGCAGGGGTGTCGGCCAGAGGCTGATCAGCGACGGCCTCGACCGGCTGCGCGGCCTTGGAGCGATGGGGTGCGTCGTACTGGGCGAGCCAGATTATTATCGCCGCTTCGGGTTCGAGAGCGATCCGACATTGTTCTATCCGGGTGTGCCGGCGAGCTATTTCCAACGCTTGGCGTTCACCGGCACGGCGCCGCGCGGCGAAATCGCGTATCATGACGGGTTTTCGGCGGCCTGAGGCCGATGCCTGACGCTAAAAAGTATACGCAATCCCCGCCCCGCCCAGCCACTGGCCGCGGTTGCCGGCGATCGACACGATCGGCGAGGCGGCGAAGTCGTTGAGCAGGCGCTTGTAGGTGCCGCCCGCGACCAGCTTGAAGCCGTGGAGCAGGTCGCCGGTCAGCGCGACGGTGGCAAACCCGCCCGCGGTCCAGCTCTTCCACCCGCCGCGGGCGTTGAACTGCGGCAGGCCGCTGGCAAGACTGCCCGCCGCATCGACGTCGAAATAGGCACGGCCATAGTCGCGATCGGCATGTTCGGCCGAGGCGAACAGGCCGACCGCCGCCTTGCGGCTGAGCGGCGTCAGATAGTTGATCGTCGGCGACCAGATCGCGCCGCGCTGGGCGCCGGTCACGCCCTTGCGATAGCTGACCGACACCGACAGCTGGTCGTACTGGCTGGTGATCACGCCGGTCTTGCCGATGCCGAGATAGCCGCCGACCTCGAGCGAACGATCGCGTTTGCCGAGCGCGCGGACGCGGGGGTCGTCGATATACGACAGCAACGAGCGGTTAAGGTCGAGCACCACGACTGGGCCCGCCTGCAGGTCCCAATTGGGACCGGGCTTGTTGGGAATGAGGTCAGCCGAGAAGCGATTGCCGATCAGCTGGAAATTGAACCCCGATACCGATCCGATCACCGCGGGCACGGCCGAGAAGCCCGAATGATCGGCGCCTTCGTAATCGGGCATGTAGACCGCGCCGGCACCGATCGTGACATTGTCCTTGCCGGTGTCGAGCTGTTGCGGCGCGGCGGGCGGCGGCGGGGCGCCGGTATCCTGGGCGAAGGCGGGCATGGTGAGGAACAGGAGGGGGGCAAACAACAGAAAGCGCACTGGCAGGCTCCGATTCGGATGACGTTTGGGTAAAGCAACGCCACCCAGGCGTTTTGTGTCCGTGCGTCGGATACTAAAGCATATAGCGCATCGTCACCTGTTGCGTTTCGGCAACGCCGCCCAGCGCGAATTGGGCGGCCGAGAAACGCGGCGGACCGAAGCCGATCGGCGGGTTGCGGGTGAATCCGAACCCTTCGCGCGGAATGCCCAGCAGCGTGTCGAGCTTCGCGTTCGAATTCTCGTCATGGATCAGCGCCGCGGCGTAATTGCCGGGCGGCAGCTCGTCGAACCGGATGATGTGCTGACCCGCCGGGACCGATCGCGTGACGGCGCGCTTGTCGTCGATACAGCCGGGAAAGTTTCTGGGATCGGCGGTCAGGCAGATTCGGATCAGGCCCCGTGCCGAGCGCATCCCGGCGACATCGATCTCAAGGCTGCCGACCGGGCTCGCGGCCGGCAGTAGCGCGCCCAGCGCCAGCAGGGCGCCGACTTTCGCCGCTCGCGAACCCGCCGATCCCGCGGTCGGTGCCGCAGAGGCGATCCCAGAAGCGGAAATAAAGGCCATAATTGCACCTATATTCGGCGTGATGCCGTTGATGATGGCTCGCGGTGATCAGCCATGCGCCCAATGGTCCCCGCCACAGGAAGCGCGGGAAGATTTCCCACCCCATGTGATTGGTCACGCCCA
>Ga0207640_10001960_pt1 | contig 11088 bp, 10 predicted proteins | sample KBSCornC42_FD_184300 | JGI IMG/M metagenome (GOLD analysis project Ga0207640, IMG submission 184300) | Corn rhizosphere microbial communities from Kellogg Biological Station, Michigan, USA - KBS Corn C4-2 (SPAdes) (version 2) | ecosystem: Host-associated > Plants > Roots > Rhizosphere > Soil ... | reverse complement strand
GTGGTGATTGCGAAGGCGAGAAACCAGAATTCCGACGCGAACGCACCCATAAAGCCGGCAAACAGCGAGGGTTTCCAGGCCCGTGCGATGGCCCGCAAGACCTCTGGATCGCGCAGTGCCAGAAAGGCCGATAAAAGCGCGGCCTGAATGACCAGACCGACCGTTACGGTGAACGTTGCGGCAAGCACGAAATCAGAAAGACCAAGCGACAGAATCGCACCGCGATAGCTGATCGCCGACAGGGCGAACATCGTGCCGCCCGCAAGTCCGATCAATGTTGATCGCATCGTGCCGGCACCCGTTCGCGGCTTGAGTGAAATCACGATCACACCGACGGTCGCGATCAGGATTGCCGCCCCCGACAGTGGCGTCACCTTGTCACCGAGGAAAATCAGGCCGAACAGCGCAACCTGTACCGGCTCCGTCTTGATGTAGGCATAGGCCACAACGAAGGAGCGCTCGCCCATCGCGGAAAGCATCAGCGCCGTCGCAGCGATTTGCCCGAGCGCCCCACCGATTACCCACGGCCAGAATACAGGCGGCACCGTCGGCAGGTGGTCGCCAGTGACTGCCAGGAGACCAAACAGGAACAGCAGCGCGAAAGGAAATCCGAACAGGAAGCGCACGTGGGTGGCGCCAACCGTGCCCAGCGTTGCGGTCAGTTCGCGCTGCATCGCGTTGCGCGCGGTCTGCGCGGCCGCGGCGATCAGAGTAAAAACGGCCCAGAGCATTTCTTGGAGATTAATCTTTCTTCGTGCCTAGGCCGCGTCTTGCCGAATCTCTGCAGCCTCGGGAAACTCTGTCACGTCTCCCTTTTCATTGTCGATCAGCAGAAAGAGGTCGAAATAACGGATCGTCGGTGCGCCGCCCGTACGCTTGATCACGGACTGGCGCCATTCCTCGTTGTGTGCCTTCTGCGCCGCTTCAACCGACGGCCAGATGTAAACGCCGGCGCCGGTCTTGCCATTGAGTTCGAGCAGAAAATGCTTGCGCAACAATTCCTTGTTCGCCCGCCACTTCGGAATGACGTTGCGCGCCTCCTCGGCAACTTGCCGGCGGCTCCAGCCTTTCGGCGAATTGAACTCAACCAGTTCGAGAATCATGCGGCATCTCCCTTTTTCTTCGGGCGCTGTGCCACCAGCATGTAGTTGACATCCATGTCCGACGACAGCTGCCAGCGGTCGGCAAGCGGATTGTAGATCACGCCACGTTCGCCGATGACCTGAAGATCATTGCGCTCAATCGCGCTCTCCAGCTCTTCGGGCTTGACGAACTTGTCCCATTGATGCGTGCCGCGCGGCAACCAGCGCAGCACATATTCAGCGCCGACGATTGCAAGCGCAAAGCTCTTCAGTGTCCGGTTGAGCGTTGCGGCGATCATCAGGCCGCCGGGCTTTACCATCGCCGCGCAGGCCCCAACGAAAGCATCGACGTCGGCTACGTGCTCGACGACTTCCATAGCCAGCACCACATCGAAGAACTCATTGGCCGCGGACAGGTCTTCCGCGGTCGTCGCACGGTAATCGACCGCAACACCCGCCCCGCTTGCATGAACCTTTGCCGCGGCAATATTGTCTTCCGAAGGGTCGGCGCCGACCATCGCCGCGCCCAGCCGCGCGAGCGGCTCCGACAGGATGCCGCCGCCGCAGCCGATGTCCAGCATGCGAAGTCCCTTCAGGCAGTCGAGCTTTTTGGGATCGCGGCCAAAGCAGGCCGCTGTCTGGTCACGGATATAGGCGAGCCGGATCGGATTGAACTTGTGCAAGGCCGCCATGGGCCCACGCGGATTCCACCAGTCGGCGGCATGACGCGAAAACCGCTCGACCTCGGCGGTATCGACGCTGGACATGCGGGCTTTTCCGGTGACCATGCAGACGATCTCATTATATGGGTGTCGGCCGTTGTTGCAGCGCGGCGACCCCACCGGTATGTATACGCGCCTTTTCAGGCCGGCGCGCGGGGCTTTCGTGCCGGTCGCTTGTTAGCGCCTTTCGGCGCGCACGGGAACGTCATGGCTCGGCTCGTGATGAAATTCGGCGGAACGTCGGTCGCCGATCTCGACCGCATCCGCAATGTAGCGCGCCACGTCAAGCGCGAGGTCGACGCCGGCTATGATGTGGTCGTCGTGGTCTCCGCCATGGCTGGGGTGACCAATCAGCTGGTGGAATGGTGCCGGCAGGCCGCGATGCTGCACGACGCACGCGAGTACGACGCGGTGGTGGCAACCGGCGAGCAGGTCACCGCTGGCTTGCTCGCCCTTGTTCTCGAAGGCATGGGCGTCAATGCGCGGTCCTGGCAAGGCTGGCAGCTGCCGATTTTGACCGATAACGCGCATGCCTCCGCGCGCATCCTGGACGTGAATGGGGCCGAGCTGATCAAGCGCTTCAAGGAGCACAGCCAGGTCGCGGTCATCGCAGGCTTCCAGGGCATGCACAGGGATACCGGCCGCGTCACGACGTTGGGCCGCGGCGGATCCGACACCTCGGCAGTCGCGATCGCTTCGGCGATAGGAGCCGAACGCTGCGACATCTACACGGACGTCGACGGCGTCTACACGACCGATCCGCGCGTGGTGCCGCAAGCGCACCGCATGGACAAGATTGCCTACGAAGAGATGCTCGAGTTCGCCTCCCTCGGCGCCAAGGTCATGCAGGTGCGCTCGGTTGAGCTCGGCATGGTGCACAACGTGCGCATCTTCGTGCGCTCGAGTTTCGACAAACCCGAGGACATTGATCCCAAAAAGCCGCCCTCCGGTACACTTATTTGCGACGAAGGAGACATCGTGGAACAGCAAGTCGTCACCGGCATCGCCTTCTCCAAGGACGAGGCGCAGATTTCAATCCGTCGGGTGCAGGACAAGCCCGGGGTCGCGGCCGCGATCTTTGGCCCGCTTGCCGATAACAACGTCAACGTGGATATGATCGTGCAGAACGTCTCGGCCGACGGCGCGACCACCGACCTCACCTTCACGGTTCCATCCGCGGACTATGAGCGTGCGCGAATGACCCTCGACAAGGCCAAGGGCGCAATCGGCTACGAGCGGCTGGACGGAGCGACCGATGTCGCGAAGGTTTCTGTCATTGGCATCGGCATGCGTAGCCATGCCGGCGTCGCCGCCAAGGCGTTCAAGGCTTTGTCCGGCCAAAAGATCAATATCCTCGCCATCACCACCTCGGAGATAAAATTCTCCGTGCTGATCAAGGCCGCCCAGACCGATCTTGCGGTCCGCACCCTGCACACGCTCTACGGGCTTGATAGGCCATGACCGAGCCCTTCGGACCGCCTTCGGAAAGAGCCCAGGTTGCGCGGGACTTTGGCTTGCCCCTTGCATGGGCCATTGGCTATAGCCTGACGCATAAGCGGCCGCGGAAATCGGAGCCGACGGTCGCTATTCGTACATGATTAGGCCGTAGACGGGGCTGCGGCCCAGGCCGCGGCTGAAGGACCTCAATAATGCGTGGCGCGCTGGGTGGTCCGCGCGTGCTGTTGCGCAGGCTTCGCGAAGTGATGGCGGAGCCGGTCAGCGCGCAGGACCGTCTCGACAAGGTGGTGGTGCTGATCGCCGCCAACATGGTGGCGGAAGTCTGCTCTGTCTACGTGTTACGCGTAGACGGAACGCTCGAATTATACGCCACCGAAGGCCTCAAGCGCGAAGCCGTCCACCAGACCGTATTGAAGGCCGACGAAGGCCTGGTCGGCCTGGTTGCGAGCGAAGCAAGCCCGATAAATCTCTCGGACGCACAGGCACATCCGGCCTTCTCCTACCGTCCCGAAACCGGCGAGGAAATCTATCATTCGTTCCTCGGCGTGCCTGTCCTGCGCGCCGGCAATACGCTCGGCGTTCTTGTCGTGCAGAACCGCGCGCGGCGTACCTACACAGAGGAAGAGGAAGAAGCGCTGCAGACGACGGCGATGGTGCTCGCCGAAATGATCGCATCGGGCGAGCTGTCGTCCCTCGCCCGCCCCGGTGCCGAGCCCGCCGCCCGGCATTCAATGCATTTCATCGGCACGTCGCTGGCGGACGGCATTGCCTTGGGTCACGTCGTGCTGCACGAGCCGCGCGTTGTCATCACCAACGTGATTGCCGACGACGTCCCGCACGAGCTTAAACGGCTTGACGCCGCCATTGCGACACTGCGCGCCGATCTCGACCGGCTGGTCGAGCACCGCGACGTCGCTGACGGTGGCGAGCACCGCGACGTGCTCGAAGCCTATCGCATGTTTTCGTACGACCAGGGATGGCTGCACAAGATCCGCGAGGCCGTGATGACCGGCCTCACCGCCGAGGCGAGCGTCGAGCGCGTGCAATCGGATACACGCGCACGAATGTTGCGCGCGTCGGACCACTATCTGCGCGACCGCTTGCACGACCTCGACGACCTCGCCAACCGACTAATGCGCGTCTTGATGGGTCAGGATCATGCGCCGACCAAAGAGCAGATGCCGGAAAACGCCATCGTTGTGGCGCGGTCGATGGGACCGGCGGCGCTCCTCGACTATGATCGCAAGAGATTGCGCGGACTGGTGCTGGAGGAAGGCGGACCGACATCGCATGTTTCGATCGTCGCGCGCGCTCTTGGCATCCCCACCGTCGGCGAGATCGAGAACGCAACTGGCCTTGTGGAATCCGGAGACGCCATCATCGTCGACGGTTCGACCGGGCACATTCATATGCGGCCGCCGCAGGACGTGCAGGCGTCGTACGGCGAGCGCGTTAAGTTGCGCGCGCGACGCCAGGCGCAGTATCGCGCGCTGCGCGATAAGCCGTGCATCACCAAGGACGGCCAAAAGGTCGCCCTGATGATCAATGCGGGGCTCACGATCGATTTGCCGCATATCGAGGATACCGGCGCGGCCGGCATCGGCCTGTTCCGTACGGAATTGCAGTTCATGGTCGCGGACACGTTGCCGCGGACAGGCGAGCAGCTCTCGCTTTACCGGTCGGTGCTCGAAGCCGCCGGAAAAAAGCCTGTGACTTTCCGTACGCTCGACATTGGCGGCGACAAGGTGCTGCCGTACCTGCGCAACATTGAAGAGGAAAACCCGGCGCTCGGCTGGCGCGCAATCCGGCTCGGTCTCGATCGTCCCGGACTGCTACGCAGCCAGGTGCGGGCGCTGCTGCGCGCGGCGGGTGGCCGTGAACTACGTCTGATGTTTCCGATGATCGCTGCCCTGGACGAGTTCGACAAAGCCAAAGCGCTGGTCGAAGTCGAGCTGACGCATCTGCGCCGGCATGGCCACGAGCTGCCGGAACGGGTCGACATCGGCACCATGGTCGAAGTTCCCTCGCTGCTGTTTCAGCTCGATGAGCTTCTGGAGCGCGTCGACTTTCTTTCCGTCGGATCGAACGACCTGATGCAATTTCTCTATGCAGCCGACCGTGGCAATCCGCGGGTATCGGAACGTTTCGACCCCTTGTCGGCGCCGGTGTTGCGCGCGTTGAAGGAAATTGCCGACAAGGCGAAGAAGCATGGCAAGCCGGTAACCTTGTGCGGTGAGCTCGCCTCGCAGCCGATCGGAGCGCTCGCCCTCGTCCTTCTCGGCTATCGGACACTGTCGCTGACGCCGTCGGCAGTGGGGCCCGTGAAGGCGCTGCTGCTCGAGCTCGATTGCCGCAAGGGCGAGGCCGCTCTGTTGGCGAGCCTCAAGGAGCCGGTCGGCAGCGTATCTATACGCCACACGCTCGAAGGTTTTGCGGCGTCCGAAGGACTTCAGCTTTGATAACTTTGCCGCAACACAAGATGGATGCCCTGCTTGCGCGCCATTCCTTGGTGGAGAGCGAGCTTGCGAGCGGCTTGAGCCCCGAGGCCTATGTCAAGCTGTCACGCGAGTTTTCCGAGCTCAGCCCGGTGGTCGAATCGATCAAGGCCTATCGTAATACTGAGAAGGAGATCGCAGACCTTGCGGCACTGGTCGACGATTCCACGACCGACGCGGACATGCGCAAGCTGGCCGACGCCGAACGTCACGCATTGCAGGAGCGGAAAGAGAAGCTTGCCCAACAGCTCCGCGTTGCGTTGCTGCCGAAGGACGCGATGGATGACCACAATGCGATCCTGGAAATCCGCGCCGGCACCGGTGGCGATGAAGCTGCGCTGTTTGCGGGCGACCTCTTCCGCATGTACGAGCGCTATGCGGCCAAACAGGGCTGGAAGACGGAAGTCCTGTCGTTTAGCGAAGGCACCAAGGGCGGCTTCAAGGAAATTGTCGCCGAGGTCAGCGGCCGAGGCGTGTTCGCCAAGCTGAAATTCGAGTCCGGCGTACACCGCGTGCAACGCGTGCCTGATACCGAGGCATCGGGCCGCATCCACACGTCGGCGGCAACGGTCGCGGTCCTGCCCGAAGTCGAGGATGTCGATATTCATATCAATGAGGCCGACCTGAAAATCGACACGATGCGTGCGCAGGGAGCGGGTGGCCAGCACGTCAACAAGACCGAATCGGCGATCCGCATTACGCACATGCCGAGCGGGATCGTCGTGTTCGTGCAGGAGGAACGCTCGCAGCACAAGAACAAGGCGAAGGCGCTGACGATGCTGCGGGCGAAACTCTATGATGCCGAAAAGACCAAACGTGATTCCGCACGCGCGGCCGAGCGGCGCGGCCAGGTCGGTTCAGGCGATCGCTCCGAACGCATCCGGACCTACAATTTCCCGCAAGGGCGCGTCACGGACCACCGTATCAATCTCACGCTGCACAAGCTTCCGCAGATCATTGAGGGCGAAGCGCTGGACGAGGTCATCGATGCGCTGGTGACCGAGCATCAGGCCGAATTGCTGGCGGCCGAAGGCGCAGCGTGAGGGCTATATCGGGCCTGACGTCAGGCGTCTCGGTGTCCGAAGCGCTTCATCACGTGGCGCAGTCTTTCCGCACAAGCGGCGTCGAAGAGGCCGAAGCCGATGCCCGCGTGCTGATCGGTCACGCCCTGCATCTCGACCGCGCTCGTCTGATCGCGCAATCAGACCGTATCCTTGAGGCGCGCGAAGTCACGGTGATATCGGCGCTCGCAACGCGTCGCCTGCGGCGCGAGCCGGTGTCGCGCATTGTCGGCCAGAAGGAATTCTGGAGCCTTCCGATTTCTGTAACGCCCGACGTGCTTGTGCCACGGCCGGAAACAGAGACCGTCGTCGAAGCCGCGCTCGATTTCGTCATTCGTAGTGGCCTGCGTCTGGAGAAGCTGCGGGTGCTCGACATCGGCACCGGCTCCGGCGCGCTGCTGCTAGCGATGCTGAATGAGCTAAAGAATGCCGTCGGTACCGGCACCGATGTGAGTTCCGCGGCCCTGGACGTGGCACGTGCCAATGCAGCACGCTGCCGGCTCGATTCCCGTTGCAATTTTGTTGTCTGCGACATCGCAACCGGCGTCGAAGGCCCTTTCGACCTAGTCGTGTCGAACCCGCCCTACATCGCGCATGACGAGATCGAGACGCTCGCACCGGAGGTCCGTGACTACGATCCGCAGGTCGCACTCGATGGCGGCCAGGATGGCCTCGACGCATATCGTTCCATCGCGGGTGACGCCAAGCGAATTCTGGCACCGGGCGGCAGGTTGTTTGTGGAATTGGGGGCGGGTCAGAATGAAGAGGTTCGCTCGCTGTTTACCAAAGCTGGATTAAGCCCGGGCATCCCGCGCAAGGATCTGGCAGGAATTCCGCGCGTGCTTGGCGCCGGTTTCGCGCCATGAGCTCGATATGAGCGCTGTGCATTCCCACCGGGTGAAAATGCAGAGCCGGTTATTCGTCGAAAAAAGCACTTGGATTATGGCTCGGAAACGACTAGCTTCCGGTCACGGAATCAACCCGTGACGGTTGCATCGCCAGGAACTCCGGAGCGAAGCGGCTCTGTGAGATGCGGCGCAAGGCGGATGACGAAGAGCCGGCTGCGAAGAGACGGCAGACGAAATCGCCAGAGACGGGTCTGGATGCTTCACCGGTTAGGCGCATCATTTTTCGAAACCTAGGGCGATGCGCGTAACGAGAGGTTGGCAACGCTGCGGCTGAGACCGCGGCAATGGGGTTGCTGCGACTAACGCGATAAAGGACACGACATTTCGATCATTGGCGCGGACATAACGCGAGTCCGGCCGCGCGATGAGATTTGTTTGGACTTGCAGGTTGAGTTGAGTGTTCGGCGCGAATGCCGCGACAGGGTGAAAGGTCGACGAACAGGCACAACATGAGAAACGGTCAGAAGCGCATGCGGGGGCGAGGTAACCACCGCAAGAGTCAGAATCCCCTCACACGCGTTTACGAGTCGAACGGTCCCGACGTCAAAATCCGCGGTACCGCTTCGCATATCGCGGAAAAATACATCCAGCTCGCGCGTGACGCGCAAGGGTCGGGCGACCCGGTGGCCGCCGAGAATTATTATCAGCACGCCGAGCACTACTTCCGCCTGATCGCCGCGGCGCAGGAACAGTTTCGTCAGCAGAACCCGTACTACAATCAGCAGCAGCCGCATCAGCAGGGCGGCGCGCCCGGTGGCCAGCAACAGGCCGGCGATGACTCCTTCGATGGGGACGAGGAAGACAATCAGCCGTTCATGGGTCAGAACGAGCCAAGCTACGGACCGCGAGAGCCGCAGCAGCAGCCTTATTTGCCGCGCGATGCTCAACCGTTTCCGCCGCGTGATCAGCAGATCCAGAATCGGCCGCAGCATCATCAACAGCAGCATCAGCAGCATCAGCAGCATCAGCAGCATCAGCAGCATCAGCAGCATCAACAGCATCAACAGCATCAGCAGCAGCAGCCGTACCCGCAGCCTAGCCAGGGCGGTCATGAAGGCGGACAAGATGTCGGCGGCCTTCCGGCATTCATCACGGGCGGCGGACAACCGCAGCAAAATTCCGGACAGAATGGCTACGACCAGGGTGATCGCGGACAGGATCGATTTGGACATCGCCGTCGCCGACGCCACCGTGGTGGCGGATATCGACCGGATCGTCAGGATCGTCAGGATCGTCCGGACCGTCAGGATTTCGGTGGCGGACATCAGCAAAACGTCGCGCCGCAGCCGATGCCGGATGACAGCAGTGCCGGCGACGAGCCGCGACAACCCGAATAATCAGCAGCGGCAAACCTCGCTGGCGCATCACCTGCCGGGTGATGGCGCGAGTACCGGTTCCAGCGCCGGCACCAGTATCCGTTTTTCGCGGCGCGCCGGTATTGCGCGATAGACCTGTTTGGTCGCCTCCACCAGATGCACGCCGGCAAACGGCGCCGATAGCGTTGCGCCCGTGCGCTCCCACGCGACCGCAGTCCGCAAAAACCAGCCGCGCGCGACCGGTGGCACGTAAAGGGCTTCACTCCAGCCGGTAGGCGTGAACCACGTCTCGCGCAGGAGCTGATTGATCTGGCTGCGCGAATATGGCCGCCCATGACCGAACGGTGTTGTATCCGTTCGCGCCCAGACGCCGCGCCGGTTCGGGACCACCGCAAGCAACCGTCCGCCCGACGCAAGCACGCGCCACACTTCGCGCAGAAGTGCCCCTGGATCGTTCGTCATTTCCAGCGCGTGCACCAGCATCACGCGGTCGACAGCGGAATCGGCGAGCGGCAGATCGCCTTCATAAACGAGCGCGGAGAGCGCCGGACGTGTGGTTGGCCACTTCACCACGCCCTGCCCGGCTGGCATGAACGCGAGGCAGCGCTCAGCCTCCTCGCGAAACAATCCGAGGTAAGGCGTCGCATAGCCGATACCGAGCACGCGCTGACCGGCAGTATCGCCCCACAGTGCGCGAATGCCGCGTCCAATGAAGCGGCGAGCCACGACACCCAACCGCTGGCCGTAAAAATTCCGCAGGTCGACGACGTCGATCGACATGCCGGCAAGCTACCACGAAATAGTAAAGCGCTAACAACACGGGAACACGCGGGCGTGCAACTTCATTCAGCCGCGTGATACGGTTAATCCATTGCAGAGTGCCAAAAGGACCAAGCTCATGCCCGCGGAAATCCGCCTGTTTCGCTGCCGATCCGACAACTACGGCGTATTGCTGCATGACCCTGAGAGCGGGACAACCGCTGCGATCGATGCACCAGAAGCCGCACCAATCGAGGCCGCGCTGAAAGCGAGCGGCTGGAAACTAACGGACATATTGGTCACCCATCACCACGCCGATCACACGGATGGTATCCGCGCGCTAAAGGATAAATACAAATGCCGCGTGGTAGCGCCCGCGGCCGAGGCTGCAAAGATTCCGGCAGTCGACGAGGCCGTGCACGAAGGGGACAAAGTCAAGGTCGGCACGCTGTCTGCAAACGTTATCGAAACACCGGGTCACACGCTCGGCCACATTGCCTACTGGTTTCATGGCGAGAAGGTTGCCTTCGTGGGCGATACGTTGTTCTCGATAGGCTGCGGCCGCGTGATTGAAGGCACGCCAGAACAGATGTGGCGGTCGCTGGTCAAGCTGCGCGATTTGCCGAACGACACCGAGTTTTATTGCGGGCACGAATACACCGCCGCCAATATCAAATTCGCCCGCACAATCGAGCCCAACAACAAGGCGCTTGCCGTGCGCGAAGCCGAGGCCAACAAGCAGCTAGCACAGAACGAAGCAACCATTCCGGCGACCATCGGCGAGGAAAAGCAGGCGAACCCATTCCTGCGCGCCGACGTGCCGGAAGTCGCCGCGGGCATCGGCATGGCGGGCAAGTCCGCCGCAGAAGTGTTTGCCGAAATCCGCGCCCGCAAGAACAAGTTCTGACGCCCGATGCGTAATCCGACCGCGGCAGACATGATTCGCGCGCTTAAGCTCAAGCCGCATCCGGAAGGCGGCCACTATCGCGAAACCTTCCGCGACTCGCGTCAGCTGGATGGGCGCCCCGCGTCGACCGCGATCCTTTTTCTGCTCGCACATGGGGAACGATCGCACTGGCATCGTATCGACGCTGTCGAGATCTGGCACTACTACGGGGGGGCGCCACTCAAGCTCGAGCTTGTCGACGGAGCCAAGGAAGAAATCTTCAGGCTTGGCGCCGATATCCACGGTGGCGAGGTGCCGCAAGTGACGGTGCCCGCGCCTGGCTGGCAGGCCGCCGAAAGCCTTGGAGGCTAGACGCTGACCGGCTGCACCGTTGCGCCAGG
>Ga0207640_10001952_pt1 | contig 11103 bp, 2 predicted proteins | sample KBSCornC42_FD_184300 | JGI IMG/M metagenome (GOLD analysis project Ga0207640, IMG submission 184300) | Corn rhizosphere microbial communities from Kellogg Biological Station, Michigan, USA - KBS Corn C4-2 (SPAdes) (version 2) | ecosystem: Host-associated > Plants > Roots > Rhizosphere > Soil ... | reverse complement strand
CACGCGCCGACCGGGTGGATCATCGACCCGTAGCTGCCGATGTAGGACTGAACCACATGTCCGGCAATAACATTCGGCAGGACCTCCTGCAGGATGTCGTTCGGCTTGTTCCGGCCCAGCAGGTTGCCGTGATACATGGTCTGCATCGACGTCATGCCGCCCATGCCGGTGCCCTGCGTACTGGCCACCAGGCTGGGGTGCACCCAACGCATCAGCTCGGCCGGGGTGAAGCCCGCGGACAGGAACGCGTCGACGGTGGTGACGAGGTTCCACAGCGCCAATCGGTCGATCGACGACATCATGTCCGGAGTGACGCCGTACACCATCGGGTTGAAGCCCGTCGGGATCTGTGCGCCGACCGTGCGGGACAGCTTCGTCTTGCGAGGCACCCGAATTTCGGTGCCTGCCTTCCGTGTGACCTGCCAGTCGCCGCTGTCCGGCAGTGGCGCGATCACCGTGTGCTCCGGATCGAAATCCACGAACGGCCGGGCCTCGGCCTCCGTCGACACGACGAACGTGAAGTCCTTGTCGAGGAACACCGAAACCAGCAGCGGTGAAGCGTGATCCGGATCTATCGCGCCGTCGTCAACGAACTCGCGGATGCCGACCCGCTCGATGACAGCGTCGTGGTAGCGCTCCACCAGCTCGCCCTCATCGACCAACTCGCCAGTGTCGGTGTCGTACCAGCCCGGCGTCGGGTCGTCTTCCCACTTGACCAGACCCGTGGTCCACGCGAGCTCGAGCACACCGGCCGCTGACAGCTCGTTGTCGACCTCCATCTCGAAACGGGTCCGCGATGAGCCGTACGGGCCGAGTTCGGCACCACCGACGATCACCACCAGGTCGGCCGGGTCGACGTCCAGGTCGTCCCACGCCGGCGCTGGCGCGGCCTTGTAGCCCCGCGGCGGCGACGGCAGCGCACGGATGGTGCCGTGATCCTCCGCCTCCTCCTCGGTTGCCTCGGCGGTCATCTCTTCGCGCGCCTTGGCGGCCAGTTCCGACAGATCGAGCTCGACGTCCGCCAGCCCGCCGGTCAGGTCGACCTGCAGCGGCTCGCGCGCCGCCGAGACCTTGGACTCGATGTCGCACAGGCCGAGCAGCATGCTCGCCATCTCGTCGGTCGTGTACGTCGTCACGCCGGCCTGTTCGACCGCACCGACGATCGCGTCGTTGTGGCCCATCAGCCCGGTGCCCTTGGTCCAGCCGATCAGCGCGTGCGCCAACGAAACTCGCTGGGCCCACGACGACTCGGCCTTCCACCGCGACACCACCGCGTCGAGTGCGGACTTCGACTCGCCGTAGGCGCCGTCGCCACCGAACATGCCGCGGTTCGGCGAACCGGGCAGCACGACATGCAGCCGTGCGGCGATGTCACGTTCGGCGCCGATGTGCGAAAGGCCGCCGATCAGCCGTTGCACGGCCCACAGCAGCACCTTCATCTCCATCTCGGCGCGCGACCCGGCGTCGGACAGATCACCGGCAACCCGCGGCGCCGCGAACGGGAACAGCAGCGTCGGCGTCTGGGCGTCCTTCAGGTGAATCGACTGCGGCCCAAGGCTTTCGGTCTGCTCGGTGCCAACCCACGAAACCAGCGCGTCGATGTCGGTGTAGGACGCCATGTTGGCGGGCACCACCCACAGCTTCGCGTCGAAGCGGGCATTGTCGCGGTAAAGGGTGCGGTAGAACGCCAACCGGTCGTCGTCGAGCTTGGACGTCGTCGCGATGACCGTCGCACCGCCGTCGAGCAACTGGGCCACCACCGACGCGGCGATGGATCCCTTGGACGCACCGGTGACAACTGCAACCTCGTCGGTGTAGCGACCCTTACCCGGGTTCTCCGCGCCTGCCGCGGCACGCCCGAACAGCGAGGCGTGGACGTTGCGACCCGCGGCCAGGGCCTTGCCCTGCCACCAGCTGGCCTGCGTGCCGACGACGTTCCCGGCACCCTCGAACCGCTCCGAGAGGCGCGGCCAGTCGGCGTCGATCTCATTTTCGTCGAGCACCCACAGCTTGGCCAGGTCCTCGCGGGCGCTGGCCCAGCGGTCGTCGAACAGCACCGCCTTGCGGCTGTCGAACGTCGGAGCCACCAAACGCGGCCAGTCCGAACCGAGTTCGGCGGTGACCAGTTCGATGAGCTCCCCGTCGGTGGCCTCGGGCACGCTGACAGGCTTCTCCAGGCCCAGCTCGCCCAGGATCAGGCGGGCCGCCGAGGCAAGTACGCCGTTGCGGCCGGTGACTTTTTCGGCGAACTCGCCCAGCGCGGCGGAGTCCACCACGCCGCCCCCACCGCCGGCAGCCGACGGAAGCGACACCTGTACACCCTGGCGCGCGCCAACCGCCGCGACAGCAGCGTCGATGACCTTGTCAACGGTCGCTGCGTCGGCAAGCGCACCCTCATGCAGGCCGCCCAACGCGCCGCCGCGGACGCTGGATCCCTCGCGGGTGCCCACCGCCACCTCGACCGTCACGTGCTTGAGCCAGCCGTCGCCGAGCTCCCAGGTCTTCTTGACCCGCTCGCCGATATAGGCCGGACGCTTGCCGGACGGGCCGAGCACCGTGCGCAGCTGATCGTTGATCGCATCGGAAAGCACTGGGCCGAAAGGCTTGTAGGTGCGGGCCAGCTTGCTGACCTGTCCCTTCAGCCCCGCCAGATCGGCCTCGGCCGCGCCGTCGATGGCACCGAGGTTGAGCTCGGAGCCCAGGTCCACCAGCAGCTGGTTGCGTCGCGACGACGCACCGTCGGTGATCGACTCGATCGAATCCAGCGGCTCGATCTGGTCGATGCGCATCTTCGCCGACAACGCGATCAATGCCATGGTGGCATCGGCCGCGTCGTAGCCGATGTCATCGGGTCGCGGACCGCCGCTCGGAGCGGCAGGTGCGGGCGCAGGCGCCGCCGGTGCGGCGGCCTCGACGGGGGCGGTGTCCGCGACGGGCGCAGGCGCCTCCTCTTCCTCGGCGTCGGGCTCGGGGTCGGTGTCGGTCGCGAACAGCACCGCCGCATCGCGCTCGGAGTTCAGCACTTCCGTTGTGTTGTGGGAGTACTCGGGCAGCTTGAGCGTATTGGTTGCCAGACCCGTGACCGTCGGGGCCGACTTGACGCCGATCTCGACGAACCGCTCGATACCGAGGCCGCCCGCGGCCTCCTCGATGAAGAGCAGGTCCTGCGTCTCGATCCAGCGCACCGGGCTGGCGAACTGCCAAGCCAGAAGCTCGATGACGACCTTGCGGCACAGCTCGGCCGGCTTCTCGTTCCGCCACGTGTCGTAGTCGGCCAGGATCTCGTCGAGCGGCTCGGCTGGCACCAGATCCCTGATCTCCTGGATGAAGTCGCGGTCGAGCGTGAACGGCCGCGGCACCAGGTTGGGGATGTACTTGCCCACGATCAGGTCCGGATCCTTGTCGCGCGGCATGACCCGCTCCAGCGACCGCCGGAAGTCGGCAACGCCGACCCGCAGCACGGACGAGTGGAACGGCACGTCGATACCCGGCACGACGATGAACGAGCGCTTGCCGCCGGTGATCTCGCGGCGCCGCTCGATCTCTTCCTCGAGCGCTTCGAGGCCGCGCACCGTACCTGCGATTGCGTACTGCGAGCCACGCAGATTGAAGTTCACGATCTCCAGGAATTCACCTGTCCGCTCGGAGATGTCGGCCACGAAGGCCTTCACATCGGCGTCGTCGAGATCGATCTGCGACGGCCGGATCGCGGCCAGTCGGTAGTTGGACCGGCCCAGGTGGTCGCGCGGCACGATGTCGTGCATCTTGCTGCCACGGTGGAACACGACCTCCAACAGCGCATCCAGTTCGTAGACACCGCTGACGCAGGCCAGCGCGGTGTACTCACCGACGGAGTGGCCGCAGGCGATCGCGCCCTCGACGAAGGCGCCCTGCTCACGCATCTCGGCCACCTGCGCGGCGGCCACGGTCGCCATCGCGACCTGGGTGAACTGCGTCAGGAAGAGCACGCCGTCTGGGTGGTGGTAGTGCACACCGCTGGCGATCAGGGTGGTCGGGTTGTCCCGCACCACGTGCAGCACCGAGAAGCCCAGCGTGTCGCGGGTGAACTTGTCGGCGGTGTCCCACACCTTGCGGGCGGCCTTGGACCGGGCGCGCACCTCCATGCCCATGCCCTTGTGCTGGATGCCCTGACCCGGGAACGCGTAGACCGTCTTCGGGGCGGCCAACTGCGCGGTCGCCGACATCACCAGTTCGGAGCCGATACGAGCGGCCACCTCGATGATCTCTGCGCCACGGTCGATTCCGACGCGGTCGACCCGGAAGTCGATTTCGTCGCCGGGCAGCACCATGCCGAGGAAGCGCGACGTCCAGCCGACCACGCGCGCAGGCGGGGCGGGCTTGCCGTCGGTGGCGGCGACGACGTGCTGCGCGGCCGCCGACAGCCACATGCCGTGCACGATGGGCGATTTCAAGCCGGCCAGCAGCGCGGCGGCGCGGTCGGTGTGGATCGGGTTGTGATCGCCGGAGACCACGGCGAACGCGCTCATGTCGGTCGGCGCCGTCACAGAGACGTCACGACGGCGACGACGCGGCGTGTCGGTCGCGTTGTCGGTCATCGCGCCGCCGGCACGCGGCGGATCGGCGAGCTCGGCGGCACCCGTACGGCCGCGGATCGCGAACCGCTCCTCGAACGTGGCCAGCTCGGTTCCCTCGGCGTCAGCGATGGACACGGAGACGGGGATGACCCGGCCGTACTCGGTGTCGGTCGCCGCCGAAGCCGTTGCAATGACGGTCAATTGGGCCTTGGCCGTCGGCATCGCGGTGAGCAGGTGCGCGGCGTGGTCCAGATGCACCAGGCTCAGCAGGCCCTCGATGACGGGGAAGCCATCGTCGGTGACCGCGGAGCCGATGGCGGCGAACACCGCGGGCCAGCAGTGGCCGACCAGAGCGTCAGGGACGAGCGTGAGCCCGGGCGCCAGCGGCGCGCCGAACGTTGCGGTCACACCGGTGTGGTCAGCGACCTGCTCCGGATCCCAGTCGACGGTCACCTTGGCGGTGTTGTCGTGAACCGGCGGAAGGGAATCGGGCCCGTCGACGCCTGCCGCGATGGCCAGCACGGACCGCATCGCCGTCGAGGCGTCCTCGACCGTGACGACCGGCATGCCACCGTCGACCGTGCAAGACGGCAGCGTGAATCGGATGTCGATCCAGGTGTCGGACAGCGGAACGCTCAGCGCCACGGCATCACCGCTCAGCTCCAACCGTGCACCCGTGGATGGGTGTGTGGCGCTGCGGTTTTCGTTGACCTGCCACTCGTCGGGAGCGCCAATGCGGTGCACCGGGTTGATCGAGGTGCGGCCTGCCCACAGCACATCCGGCGAGTCGAGTACGACGGCGAGCGGCCCGGTGACGTCGGCGCGAGCCTGGCGGCGGGAGACCACCGAGACCGGCTGTCCGTCCGTCGCCAGCACCTCGTCGATGGCGGCCTGCTCGAAGCGGTCCAGCAGTTCGCCGACCGGCTCGTCGACGCGGGTGATGCCTGCCACCGACTGCGTGCCCGGAATGATGCACACCTGATCGGCCGAGTAGCGGGCGTCGTGGGCCTGCCACAGCGAGTCGCTGCGCCACCAGCGCCGCACGTCCTTGTCGATGACCGGCACGAAGTTGACCGGCTTGCCGAGCATCTTGCACAGCGTGACGAACCACGGCACATCGGCCGGGTGCAGCTTGAGGGTCTCGGCTTCGGGATAGCGCGCCAGCAGCATCGCGATCGCCTGATCCGGATTGTCCAGCAGCGCACCGTCATTGAAGAGCGTGTCGATCGGACCGGAATCCTGCGGATGCAGCCGGGCCTCGGCGCGCTTGAGCATCTCGTCGAAGCGGTCACGCCAGGTGTCGGCGACCCACGGGCTGCCGGGCAGCTTGGTGTCGGCGGTGCTGTCGCCGTCGCCGATCGTCAGCTCGACGTAACGCTGTAGCCACTGAAGGTAGGTCATCTCACCGACGTCGCCGAAGTACGGCTTGCAGGTATCGGCCATCGCGGCGATGATCTCGGCGCGGCGAGCCGCGACGGCTTCTGCGTCGCCTGCCACCTCGTCGAGCAGCTGGCCGCAACGCGAGGCGGCGTTGTCGATCTCGTGGATGTCCGCGCCGAGCTGGCTGCGGCTGGATGCCATGCCGCCCTTGGCTTTTCCGGCGCTGATCCAGTGGTCGGTGCCGGTCGTCTCGACCAGCATCTGCTTGACCGACGGCGACGTGGTCGACTCGAGGGTCGCCATCGCCGCTGTGCCGACAAGGATGCCGTCAACCGGCATCGCGGGAAAGCCGTAGTACTCGGCCCAGCTACCGGACAGGTACTCGGCGGCCCGCTCAGGGGTGCCAACGCCGCCGCCGACACACAGGGTGATGTTGGGCAGCTTGCGAAGGTCGGCGTAGGTGGACAGCAGCAGATCGTCGAGGTCCTCCCACGAGTGGTGGCCGCCGGCGCGGCCGCCCTCGATGTGCACGATCACGTCCTTGCCGGGAACCTCGGCCGCGATCTTGATGACTGACTTGATCTGGTCGACGGTGCCCGGCTTGAACACCACGTGGCTGATGCCGACGCTGTTGAGCTCGTCGATCAGCTCGACGGCTTCCTCGAGTTCGGGAACGCCGGCGCTGACGACGACGCCATCGATCGGGGCGCCGGACTGACGGGCCCTCTGCACCAACCGTTTTCCGCCCACCTGCAGCTTCCACAGGTAGGGATCGAGGAACAGTGTGTTGAACTGTACGGCGCGGCCGGGCTCCAGCAGCCCGGTGAGTTCGGCGATGCGGTTCTCGAAGACCTCCTCGGTGACCTGGCCGCCGCCTGCCAGCTCGGCCCAGTGGCCTGCGTTGGCGGCCGCGGCGACGATCTTGGCGTCGACGGTCGTCGGGGTCATGCCCGCCAGCAGGATCGGCGAGCGTCCGGTCAGCCGGGTGAACTTGGTGGACAGCTTGACCGAGCCGTCCGGCAGCTTCACCGCCGTCGGCTTGTAGCTCGACCACGCTGGCGGCACCTCGGGCTCGGCGCCGACGGTGAACAGGTTGCGCTGTCCGGCGCGGGTCGCGGCCGGAACGATGCCGATGCCCAGGCCCCGGATGACCGGAGCGGTGAGGCGCGTGACGGTGTCGCTCGGTCCGAGATCGATGATCCACTTCGCCCCCGAGTCGTGCAGGCGCTGGACCTCGGCCACCCAGTCGATCTGGCGCACGAAGATGGCCTCGGCCATCTCATGCGCCATTTCGGCGTCGATGCCGCACTTTGCGGCCCAGCCGTCGACGACGTCGACGGCGTCGGCCAGACGTGGGGTGTGGAACCCGACCTCGACCTGCACGCCATGGAACACGGGCGAGAACACCGCGCCGCCGCGGATCTTGCTCTTGCGCTCGGCCTCTTCCTTCTCGGTGATCTTGCTGCAGTAGAGCTCGAAGCGGCCGAGCTGCTCCGGGGTGCCGGTGATGACCACGGAGCGCCTGCCGTTGCGGATCGACAGCACCGGCGGCAGCACGGTGCGCACGTCCTGGGAGAACTCCTCGAGTAGCTCGGCGATGCGGTCCGGGTCGACGTTGGTGACCGAGACCATCGGCGACTTGTCACCACGGCCGACCATGCCGCGGCGGCGGGAGACCAGCGACCCGGCCGCGCCGATGAGCTGCAGCAGCGCGAGCAGCTCGGCGTCCTTGGCGCCCTTGGCCCGCAGCGATTCGGCGGCCATGATGCCCTGTGAGTGACCGGCCATCGCGACCGGCGGGGTTCCGTACAGGTCGAGGCCCTGCCTCGTCAGCGCGCGAATCGCGGCCATCTGAGCAAGCAGGATGCCAGGGCCGGAGATCGCGGCGGTGATCAGTTGCTTGGTGGCGGGCAGCGGCTCTTCAGCGGCCAGCGCCCGGACCCATTGCAGTGGCTCGAAGCCGATCGGACGCACCACGACCAGCTCGCGGGCCACCGGCTCGAGAAGCAGCGCGGCCTCACCGACGATCTCACTGAGCTCGGATTCGATGCCCGCCGAGCTGACGAGCTCTTCCAAGTTCTCCAGCCAGGAGCCACCTTGGCCGCCGAACGCGACCGCATACGGCTCGCCGGCGTTCAACCGATCGACGAGGGCGCTAGCACCTGCCAGTCTCTCCGAGGACTCGTTCTTGCGGCCGTTCGTCACCCTGGTCTGTTGTTCGTTGATCGTCACGTCTTGTTATCTCCCTAGGCGCTGTCTCGCGCGTATCGCTCGTCGTCTGTGGTTGTCGTCTCTGGGCTGTGTGACCCGCGCTTCCCTGCGGAGGCCATGCGATTCGGCGTCGAATCCCGACTGGTCCAGGCGCGTCCAGCGTGCGGGCCATCCGACAGTCTTTCTCGACGGCCCCAGCGGACACTCCAGCCGTACTAAGAGTGGCATGAGAGACGACACCATCTTCGCGCTCGAAATGGTTACTGGCGAGTTCTACGCACGGGTAACCAGATCTTCGATAACACCCGCCTTCGCGGGCACCGAACGCTTGCGGGACAAACGTCCTGCATGCAGGTGGTTACGGTCGAGTAGGCGAAACACTGCAGATCAAGGCAGTATTGTTATGTAATCGTTATGTAAAAATTGCGACCTGTCTCGGCGGGCGCAATGTCGTGCCCAGAGTCGACAACTCGGGGAGATTTGTCTTCTCCTGAGCGCTGGCTACCGCGAGAAGTTTGCTGGTCCTTATTACTGATCAGTAATTTTTAGTCCCACTGCCCGAACCGCGGCTTCAGGATGTGGTTGAGGTCCACCCCGACACCCCCCACGTTCTGCTTGTCGATCTCGACCTGATGCAGGTGGGCGGCGGGATGCGTGAACCCCGGTGGCGAGCCCCAGTTGTGCTGCCAGAAGTAGGAACCCAGACCATCCTGCAACGCCCAGTCGATGGTCTTGGAGTTGGCGTACACCCCGACGCGCTGTTGGCCGAGCACCGCCTCCCAGCCGCGCAGATAGGGCGCCACCTCGCTCTTGTATTGGTCGTAGCTGGGATCGTCGTCAATCGACGCATAGATCGGCGCCCCGTACGACCCGCCTGCCGCGACGTGTAACTGCCAGCCGCGCTTGGCGTGCGCGACGCCCGCATTCTGCCCGCCCAGCCAGTCCGCGGTGTCCTGCTTGCCGTACTGATAGCAGGAGACGATCTTCAGCCCGTTCTGGTAGAGGTCGCGGGCCTCAGGCAGTTGGATCGGCTTGCCCAGCATCCAGCCGCCACCTGGCCGCCGATCGGAGACGTACCGGATCGCGCCCAACGCGCCGGACGCCCGCAGATCGCCGGCCTTGATGACACCGGCCGCATAGTCGAGAAGGATCCCGAGCGGCGCCGCCGCCGCCTGAGGCGGTGCCAACGCCGACGACACCGCCTGCAGGCCGGCACCGAGTCCGAGCACGGCGGGCGCGGCGGCCGCGTATTTGAGCACGTCGCGCCGGGTTACTGCCACGTGCCACAGGGTACGACAGGTGCATCAATTTTCACGCTAACGCCACTGGTCACAACTGCATCAAAATTCACCAACGGCCGTGGTCAAGCCATCCGCTACCTGACAAGCCGGGGAGCATGTGCGAAACCAGTGGTCGGTTGCGTCCAAGATCACGAAATCCGCGATGAAGCTGCGCCGACACCGTGGAATTCCTACGATGAGCCATGCCCTCGGGGACGGTCAGCTCACAGTCGGACGCGAATGTCGCTGCCGCCGTTGACGATCCGCAGATCGAGTTGATCGGTGTGCGCAAGGTGTTCGCGGACGTCGTGGCGGTCGAGGGCGCCGACCTGACCGTCGCAGACGGTGAACTGTTCGCGATCCTGGGCCCGTCGGGTTCGGGCAAGACGACGGTGTTGCGGATGATCGCGGGCTTCGAGCAGCCCACTGCGGGCGTGATCAAACTCGGCGGCGTCGACGTGACCGCGTTGCCTGCGCGCCACCGCGACGTGAACACCGTCTTCCAGGAGTACGCCCTGTTCCCGCACATGACGGTGGCGCAGAACGTCGAGTACGGGCTGAAGGTCAAGGGCGTGCCCAAGGCCGAGCGCAGGCGCCGCACCGCCGACGCGCTCGACATGGTGCGGCTGAGCGACCAGGCGCCGCGCCGCCCCGCGCAACTGTCGGGCGGGCAACGTCAGCGTGTGGCGCTGGCCCGTGCCTTGGTCGGACGGCCGCGCGTGCTACTGCTCGACGAGCCCCTCGGCGCACTCGATCTCAAGCTGCGCGAGCAGATGCAGATCGAACTCAAGGAGATCCAGCGCGAGGTCGGCATCACGTTCGTGATCGTCACCCACGACCAGGACGAGGCCCTGACGCTGTGCGACCGACTGGCCGTGTTCAACGACGGGCGCATCGAGCAGGTCGGCAAGGCTCGCGACGTCTACGAGAATCCGGCCAACCGCTTCGTCGCCGATTTCGTCGGCACCTCCAACGTCCTCGACGGTGCCGCGGCCGAGGCACTCATGGGCAGGCCCGGGATGTTCGTCATCCGGCCGGAACGCATCGGGGTGCTCAGTCCCGGTGCCGATCCCGGCCCCGGGGTGCGCAGGGTCGACGCCACGGTGTCCGAGGTCATCTACGCAGGCCCCACCACGCGCGTCGCCGCGACCGCTCCGCCAGGCGTCACGCTCACCGCGACGGTTCTGACGGCAAGCACATCGCTACCGCCGGACCTACACCACGGAATGCCGATCACGTTGGCCTGGCCGGAAATGGCCGTCCACCAGTTGAAATTTGAGGAGTAGCCATGCCATCCACGCGCCTGCGAATCGGTCTTGCGCTCGCCGCCTGCGCCGCCCTCGTCGTCGCTTGTTCGAGCGCGGAGCAATCCGGCGGCGGCAACGCCCAATCACCGCCGAAGATGGAGCCGCTGTCGGCCGTCGGCAACGGCGAAGGCCAGCTGAACCTCATCGCATGGCCCGGCTACGCCGAGAACGGTTCGAACGATCCCAAGGTCGACTGGGTCACCCCGTTCGAGCAGCAGACCGGCTGCAAGGTGAACGTCAAGATCGGCAACACCTCCGACGAGATGCTGCAGCTCATGCGGACCGGTCAGTACGACGGCGTGTCCGCGTCGGGGGACGCGACGCTGCGGCTGATCTATGCGGGCGACGTGGCGCCGGTCAACACCGACC
>Ga0207640_10001947_pt1 | contig 11112 bp, 8 predicted proteins | sample KBSCornC42_FD_184300 | JGI IMG/M metagenome (GOLD analysis project Ga0207640, IMG submission 184300) | Corn rhizosphere microbial communities from Kellogg Biological Station, Michigan, USA - KBS Corn C4-2 (SPAdes) (version 2) | ecosystem: Host-associated > Plants > Roots > Rhizosphere > Soil ... | reverse complement strand
GAATAGTTCCTGCTCTTTCGCGCTTCATGCGTGCCGCGAGCAACCCAGCGAGAGCACCGTGGTTTTCATCCTCGGGCGTGGCGGAGAGCGTGAACAGCAGAATGTGGTAGTCATCGTCGGGGTCTGTGGGGTGCGCGGCCGTCCAGCTTTCCTCTGCTCCGTAGCCAACCGGCTCATCGAAGCGAACCTCCGCGCCATCCCCCACTGCACTCTGCAAGGCTTCCGCAAGCCGTCTGCGGGTCTCCTGACCGGGCTGGTACGCGTACGGCGTCACCCTGGCCTTGCTCGGATCGCTGCCGGCGCTGCGCAGGAGGCGCCGCAAATAAAAATCCTCTCGCCCCGGCATCGGAAACCGCTTCGACAGCCGCCACCCCCGCGCGCCCTGCCAAACGCTCAACACAAGCCGCGGAATCACGACGAGGCCGAGAACCGTAACCGTGTAGAGATGGATCCATGGCGCCGCGTTGACACCGCCGGTCTGCGGTCCGGTCCACTGTATCGCCGCGATGCCCTGTACCGATGGGATGGCCACGCCGCTAACCCAGCTTGCCGGTCCAAGGATAGCCGACAGAACGGCGTGTACGCTCGTCGGGTTGAGAAAAGTGCTTTCCCATCCCGCGCGGTATTCGACCACCAATGCACGCAGATAGATCCCACCGATGAGGCCGATTGCGAACAGCGCGGCACTGAGATGCAGGGTTCGCGCCACTCGCGCGCCCACCAGAGTAGCGGATGCAGCGGCCCATCGCTGATCAAAGGCATTTGCGGCCCGCTGCAGTGGCGTCCCGACTCCGATGTTGGCGGCTCGAAAGCCTGCCAGACGGGCAATTGCCCGGTAAAGTGGGTCCGTGCCGATTGCGGAGTTGGGCCCCACCGACGCCAGCAATAGCCAAAGGTAAACGACTATATTCCAGGCGATCGTGCCGAGTAGTGGCACCGCCAGCAGATCGAGCCGCTTTCCATTTCCAAATTCATTTGCAGTAAACCCCGCCATCGCGGCGATTACCGGGAGTCCGACGCCCAGCCAACCTGGCCAGCGGGTTCGCCGAAGAACCGAGGCGACAGCCGGATGGCGCGTCACGAGGCGGGCCGACAGAAAGGTCGCGCGGCTCGACAGAAAGGTATCAGATGCACGGCGGGTCCCGAGCGACTGGCTCGCACTGCGTGCATGAGCCTCGGCCTGCGCGACGTCTTCTCGAGTTATTAGCGAACCGGCGCGGTCCTCGGTCTCGATGGCGCGCACTAGTTCGACTTGGCGCGCCTCATCCTCCGTCATGCGAACTCCTTCGCAACGCCCGGTTGTCGCGGGATTGCCCCGTGTCTGCAAGCGCCGTCCTTACATCGTGAGGTCAAATTATCGCCAGGTGGCGGTTGGTAAAATCGTGAGGGTAATCGCCTTTCGCCTTCACCTTGCGCTCAACCGCGGAGATGATCGGCTCGGAGAAATCCACCCCTGCCATCTCCGAACAGCTCACGAGGTTGCCGGGTGAAAACACATTCACTTCGAGTATCTTTTCGCCGACGATGTCGATCCCGACGAGAAACATTCCGTCGGCGATGAGCTTGGGCCGGATGAGCTCGGCGACCTTGAGCTCGCGTGCAGTGATTTCGACAGCTTTAGCCTTACCGCCGGCGTGGATATTTGAGCGGATGTCGCCCTTGGCCTGCTCGCGGCGCAGCGCGCAATATTTGTCGGCGATCGATAGCGGGTGGCCGTTGAGCATGAACAGGCGGATGTCGCCTTTCTTTGCGGCGTCCACGTATTCCTGGGCGATGATGTAGCCGTCGCGGCCGATCGCCTCGACCATCTGATTGAGGTTGGAGGCGTTACCGGCGTCCAGTTTGAACACCCCTGAACCGCCCGACCCCTGAAGAGGCTTCAATATGATCTGGCCCTTGTGCTTCTTGGCGAACGCCTTGATGTCGTCAGAGTTGCGAGTGATGATCGTCTCTGCGCGGACCTCGGCCGGGAAGCTTTGAAAGTAGAGCTTGTTGGTCGCTCGACCGAGACTGTCGGGATCGTTGAGTACGATCACGCCCCGCTTGACTGCCTCGCGCCCGAACAAGATGCCGCTTTCCGCCGCCCAAGGCCGATCCTGGGCATCGTTGGCGGGATCGTTGCGCAGCAGCAGCACGTCCACTTCGGCCATGTTCACTTTCATGTTCTCGCTCGCGCCTGAACGCAGAACCTTGAAAAACTCGCGGTGGTCGGCCGACTTACCCTTGGGCACGGCTCGCACGTGAGCCTGCAGGGTCTCGTCGGCTTCAAGCACCCAGTCGTCGGGCGTGACGTAGAACACCTCGTGACCGCGCTGGCGCGCCTGCCACGAGAGCATGGTCGTCGCGTAGTTTGGAAATTCGGTAGCGAGATCGTTGACGAAGAAGGCGATGCGCATCGAGGGTCACTCCGCGTCGAAGAGTAGGTCGAGAGATGGTTTGGCGGCGTAGCGTCGGATGCGCTCGATCGCGCTGCGGCGGAGCATGAACTCGGGTGTCAGCTGGGCTTCGTGGAGAAGCCCCCGCTCGAACAGCTGCTCCATCACAGGCACGTGAACCATGGCAATCTTGGCCCGCCAGAACGGCGCCAGGTCGCCGCCGTCGGCGATCCATTCCATCACCCGGAAGAAGCCGCGCAGGTATATTGCGTCCTTGGCCAGCCCGCCCGAGCGATAGACCCTCGCGGCGATCCCGAACGCGCGACGTGGCCTGATTCCGCAGTCGTGGTGGAGAATGCGATAGCATTCGAGGAAACCGGCGCCGGCGAGCATGGCATGGACCGCCACCACACGCCCGGCGAGCAGCCTCAGCCGCGCGTTGGTGAGACCGCCCACCGCCCACTCGGCGAACACGCCGAGGCCCTCCTGGATTTCCTCGTATCCAGCAAGGCCGGTCGAAAAGATCGACAGGCCCTGCTGCTTGCCGTTGAAGCCGGTCAGCAAATGCACACTGATCTCGTGGCAGAGCAGAGGATCGACCCGCCGCTGGCTGACCTTGGCCGATTCATCGATCAGCAACTTGGGGTAGGAGACCAGCAACCCCGCGACATCACCACGAAGTTCGATCACCGGGTCGAAAGCTGGGTGTTGCGTCCGGTAATGCTCGACGAGCGCTTCGGCGCGGTGTTTGATTTCGGCCGCGCCAACCGTCTCCTGCCGACCCTTGTCATTTCTCACGACCGCCAGGATCTTCTTCGCCGCCGTCAGAAGCTCGTCCGAGACCGAGCCGTAGAGTCCTTGCGAGTGTTCCTTGAAGCCCTTCTCGCCGCGGCACTCGAGCATGTGCAACTGGGTATCGAGCTCGCGGCGTTTCTCGAGCAGAAGGCCCTCGATCAGCGGCTCATGGAGGCTCGCCAAGTCGATCTTGTGCAGCCGGTGGCGCAACTCCGCCGGATCGAAGGCAAGCGTTCGATAGGTGAACTCCGGTGGCTGTTCGGCATGGCCGCGCATAAACGCTACCATTGCCTCGTTCGTGTCCACCGGAGAGATCGCCAGGAGAAAGTCGAACGCGCCAGCGATCGCGTGCAATTCGGCGTCGGCGGTGTTGCAGGCGTCGATTAACGCGCGGTGGTCGTTGTGTGCCGGGACGGATTGGCGTGCGGCCGCGGTCATGCCCGCGACAACAGCCTAGTGGCGGCCTCGGCGGCCTCACTGAGGAGTCCGCGCATCGCGCGAACCGCTTGGGGGTCGGGCTCGCCGCTCCACTCGTCCATGTAGATCTTCTTGAACTCGAGCGCGATCGCGCAGCCCCGCCCTGGGTATCGTTCGTGGACAAAGCGAGTCTGCTCGCCCTTGCCCTGGAAAGCGACATTCTCGCGCACATCGAGCTTGCGCCCGCAGAACTCGTATTCGCGCATGGCCTCGATCAACGGATCGAGCAGGAACGCCCATTCCTCGCGGGGCATGGAGAAAGTGCCGATATTGATGTCGGGCGCATCGATCTGCGGCGTGGGTGGGGCATCCGGGCCATCGCGGCGGTGATTGTAGCTGTGGACATCGAGCAGCACGAACCTTGGGTGGAGCCGGGCGACATCGTCGAGCAAGGCAGCGATGTGAGCGTAATAAGCCGCGTGATAGGCAATCCCCTCGCGGCACACTGCTTCCGATGGCTCGTCCCTCCAAACGCGCAGGCCCCAGCTTTGTTCGGGGGTGCGATAGATCGCGACCTCGCGCGCGCGGTTTAGATCGACTTCGAACCGCGATCGGCAGGCGATCGTGTATGTCGGAAGATCCAGCAGTGCCTCGCCAGTAAAGGGGTCTTCCTCACGCAGCCGGTCGGCGTCAGCGAGCTCCATTTCGGCGAGCGCCGCGGGGCCGACGAAATGACCGTCATGAATCGCGGTGGCAACGACCGGGCCCGGGCCTCGTCGATGGGTCCACCAACCGGGTTGGTCGTTCATCACCTTCCAACCAGCCAGCGGGCCGATGGTTTCTGGCGATGCTCGATGACCCCTACGCGTTCGAGCGACGCAGTAGAATACTGGCGCAGTGGCATTTGAAGATCAGATCAATCTTGCGCCCGACGTGAACGCCGAGGTCGGCTTCGAGACCGCCGCTTAGGTTTGTCACGCTTCGCACGGGGTGCCCTAGCGCATCGCCCACGTTAGCGCCTTGGCGCGATACACTGCGTAGCCGGGCGGCCCCGCTTCGGCAGACACATCGAGGAAGAGGGTATCGGTCAGATCTTCCTGCAGCCCGAGAGCCAAATAGACCCCGTGCCCGCGCACGTAGCAATCCTGATCGAACGCGACGGTGAGCGGGACTGTCGGGTCGAGCGGAAAGCCCGCCGAGCCCGATAGATGGTACCGACCGAGGTACCGGTACGACGCGCGGAGATAGAACGAGTCCGAGAGGAAGTGGCCCACCGTGATCTCGGCTGCCGGCGACACCGCATTGCGCCGCTGGCTGTCGAGCAGGATGTCGTCGCCATCGGTCTTGCTGACCCCCGGAACCGGGAATGGGAAGATGGCGATGTAATTCGCGCCGTTGGGATGGATGAACTCGAACGGTGGGTTTTCGCTTGATCGGCGACGTCGCGCTGGTTCCGTCGGCAGAGCCGTTGCCGCTGGCCAGAGACCTGACCCAGCCGCCCGTATGCTCTCTGTTCACGGACCAACGTGGGAAATGGCGCGGCATAGCGCCCTCCGGGACACGTTTTCGCTTTCGTATAAGGTACCCCGACTTTCTGGCGGAGAGGGTGGGATCTGAAGTCCTCCCCCACACCGCGGAAATTCGCGCCCAAAGAGTGAATAAGCGCGGCAACCCTAAGCCCTACCCTAATCCAAAATGGTCCTCGCCGCTCGCGGCTTAATGCAATGCTCGCCACCAGGCTTTACAGATCAAGAACCAAGCATGAGCCTTTCGCCCGCGAAATGCAGCATAACATAACGTCGCCACGAGCTCGCTGGCCGTCCGACAAATAATTGTCGCGATGATCGATGTCGCCTTCCCGCACAGCAATCGCGCAATCGCCGCAGGTGCCTTGTTCGCAGGACGACGACACTGTCAGCCCGGCGCCACGAAGGGCACACAGGACGGTCTCTTCGCGATCGACCCTGATCTTACGGCCAGAGCGTGCAAGCACCACGTCAATCGGCTCTCGCGGCCCTGCAAACTGGCTCGCGCTCGACGCGAAATTTTCGCGATGCACGCGACGGGCGGGCCATCCCGCGGCAACCGCGCGGGTCTCCACCTCGGCCATAAAGGCGTCCGGTCCGCAGGTGTAGACATGCATCCCAGCGGACTGATCCGAAAGGACCTCCGCGAGGTTTGACTGAATCTCTGGCCTGCTCAACCCAACATGGATCCGGGTGTCCCGCGTCAAGGTGCCGATCACCTCGCGATATGCCATGCCGGCTGCGTCACGGCCAAAATAGTGCAAGCTGAACGGTGTGCCATGCGCCGCGAGGTGGCGAGCCATGCTCAATATCGGAGTGATGCCGATGCCGGCGGCGATCAGCACCGCGCGCCGCGTCGAGCGCTCGAGGGGAAAGTGGTTGCGCGGCCCGCCGACCATGAGCTCTTGGCCGATCTCGAGACCATGCATGGCGGTCGACCCTCCGCGCGAGTTCTCTTCCCGGCGCACGGCGATGACGTAGCGCTTGCGATCCTCCGGACCATTGCACAGCGAGTACTGGCGGCGGATGCCATCGGGCAAGCGCACCTCGATGTGCGCACCGGGCGTGGGGCGACGCAGGCGTCCGCCCCGCAACGGTTCGAACTCCAGCTCCCTTACGTCACGAGCAACGTCACGGACTGCCGCAACTCGAAGGCGAACTGGTGCGCCGGCCGGGAAACGCTTCTGGAGGTAGCCGCGCACTCCCGAATAGCCGAGATAGATGATCGCCAGCATCACCGCGAAAGTCAGGAGCTGCCCGAGGGGCCCGCCTACTTCGCCTTCGTGCAGGCTCACGAGCCAGGAATAGGCGCGCTGACCCAATGGCGTTTGGGCGTACGGTACGTATTTCAGGACTTCACCAGTTCTGGCATCGGCATAGAGGTAGCTGCGCCCCTCCACATTGGGATTATCGCGGTCATAGAGATACATCTCGATCGATTTGCGGTCCGCAGTCGGGAAGCGCAGCGATGCGGCGCGCGGTTGCGCAGACATGCGCACCAGCGCATTGCTCCACGCCGCTTGGAGCGCCAATGGCTGCCCAGGCTCCAACTCTTCCGCGTCGGGTTTGGCGATCCTGCTGGTCGCGGTCACGGCGAAGATCAGGTTTTCGACGCTTTCGAAAGCGAGCGCGATCCCGCTGCCTGCGATCAGTATGAGTCCGACAGCAGCGATCGCCCCGACGACCGAGTGGCGGTTGCGCGTCCGCGCCCGGCCGCGCAGCCGCGGGTCGAAGCGCAGCGCCTGCTTCCAGGCGGCCACCCGGCGTGGCCACCACAGATAGAGGCCGAGCCCCCCCATCGCGAAGGCCATCACCACCGCGAACGCGCCGGCGAGCGGCTCGGCCACCGGGTTGGGCAGAAAGCGGAAGCGATGCAGCTTCTCGATGAAGCCGAACGGCCCCGACCAGCGCGATCCGATGCCGATGAGGCCCGCGTCGCAAGGGTCAAAATACGCTTGGGCATTGTCGACATACCGGACCATCAGCGACGCGCTGCGATCCGCTTTCCACCACAGCGAGTCGATCGCGGCCTGGGGATGGACCTTGACCGCCGCCGTCGCCACCTTGTCGAGCGACGTGGGCCGAACACAGTTCGGCTGCACCGTCAGGTGGCCAGGATCGAGCAAGGCATCCGCCTGCGGGCGAAACAGTATCCAGCCGCCGGTGGCCGCCATGTAAACGCCGACAAGCCCCACGGTGAGGCCAAGCCAGAGATGAACTTTGGCGATCGTGCTCCTCAGGCTAAGCATCATGGCGACTCCGCACGGCCAAGTGCCGCAGAGTGCGGGTAGCAAGCGGCCCTCATCCTACGCTGAAAGCTGCCTGAAAGAGCGTTCAGGCCCGTCTGGGCAAGGCGAACGAGACCTTCAGGCCGTGCCCATGGTCTCCCGCCTCGGCCGAAATCGTGCCCCCGTGAAGGTCCACGAAACTGCGGCAAATGGCCAGACCAAGCCCGGTGCCGCTGTCCGACGATGTGAAGAACCGATCGAAGATGCGGTGTCGCTGCTCATCCGGAACTCCGGGTCCGTTATCTTCCACCGAAAGCGACCAGCATTCCGAAGCAAGCGTCGAAGATATGCGCACGGTTCCGCCCGGGGAGCTCGCGCGCAAGGCGTTGCTCAAGAGGTTGAGGACGATCTGGCGCACCCAGCGCGCGTCGAAACGGGCGATGCCTTCTCCGTGATGCTCGATCGCCACCGATCGTCCGCCGGCTTCCGCGAGGACTTCAGCGTCGGCGCGCAGCTCCTCGAGAAACGCGGCCGGATCGTGGGCGTCCAGAGCCAAAGCCAAACTGTTGGAATCCGCCCGCGCCAGAAGCAGCAGATCCTCGACCATCGCTGCGATCCGGTCGATCTGCTCGAGCAGCGCGACAATCGCGTTCTCCTGCGCCTCCGTGCAAGCCTCGTCCGCCAGCAAGGCCTCGGCTTGAAGGCGGATGAGCGACAGCGGTGTCTTGAGTTCGTGCGAGGCGTCGGCGGTAAACTGCCTGATCTGGCGGAACGAAGATTCAATCCGGTCCAGCATGGCGTTGAGCAGCCGCGCAAGCGCGCCTACCTCGTCGTCGACCCGCTGGACGACGATGCGTTCCGCGAGGTTGTCGGGCCGAACCCGGGCGGCCGTTGCCGCGATCTGTCGCAAAGGGCGCAACGCGACCTGGCTCAGCAAATAGCCGAGGCTGATGCTGATGACGGCCATCGCCAACAACAGTCCGACCGAGGTCTCGACGTATCCGCGCATCGCGGTGTCGACGTTGCGCGTAGGGGTCGCGATCAGCACGATCATATTGCGGTGATGGAAGCGACCGACCCGTACCCTTGCCCCGCTTTGAAGAAACGCGGAACGAAAGGTCCAAGGTTCGTTGGGAACCGCAAGCGAGGTCGCCAGGTTGCGCGAACGGAACAGGGTCCGGCCTTCGGGCGAGCGAATCTCCACCAGAAACAGCGTGGCGGAATTGTCGGTCGAACGTTGTAGCTTCGCGCGCAGCGCATCGGGATCGGCGCTCGGCTGCCCCAACGCGAGATGGTTGAACACCCGCGCGCGCTCTGTGGCGAGCAGGCTGTCCAGCGCGCGGATCAGCTTGAGATTGATCTCGCGATACCCAATCGCCAACATCGCGGCGCTTAGGGCCAAGAAACTGGCCGCATACAGGATCGTCAGCCGAGCCGAAAGCGACTTCATAACAGCTGGTAGCCAACGCCGCGCACGGTCCGGAAGTACTTGCTTTCTGGCGTTTCCACGCGCGCGCGCAGCCTACTCATGTAGACGTCTAGGAGGTTGGTATCCACGTCGTGGTGCGACTGCCAAATCTTCTCGCTGATGAAGGTCCGGGTCAGGATCCTGCCGGCATTATGGAGAAAAATCTCGAGCAGCGCGAACTCGCGCGCTGTCAATTCGAGCGGGTTGCCATCGAGCGTCGCCGCGTGCGCGACGAGATCGAGCGCGATCCCGCGGTGGCTAAGCACCGTCTTGCGAGCCATCGACTGGCGTCGCAGCAGCGCGCGAACGTTGGCGAGGAGCTCGTTCACCTGGAACGGCTTGGGCAAGTACACGTCGGCACCGACATCAAGACCGGCGACCCGGTCGTCCACCGCGTCACGCGCGCTGAGGATCAGGACAGGTTCATTGAACCCGGACTCGCGCCATGCGCGCAGCAGTCCCAAGCCACTCCCGTCTGGCAGTCCGATGTCGAGGATGACGAGGTCGAATTTCTCCTCCGCCAGCAGGTCGGCGGCCTCGGCGCAGCTTCCGGCCACCGCCACAGTATAACTCTGTTCAGCCAGCGCCTTGCGGATGAACCCCGCCAGCTTGGCATGATCCTCGACCACCAGGATTTTCATGACACGCGCCGGCGCTTCATCTGCTCCAGGTCCATCCCAGTTCCACCCGCAGCCCGACGGCAACGGCATTGCGCCGCGAGGGGTCGGTCCCCGGATTCAAGATGTACTGGAGATCGGGCTGCAGCGCGAGCCATGGCGTCAGTCGCGTTCGATAAGTCATCTCCAGCGCCGTCTCGCGGGCGTCGGAAGAGCTCCCGGCGGCGGATTGGGCGCGGCGAAAGGAGCGCGAGTTGCGGACCGATGCAACAGCAAGGCCCAACTGCTCTTCGGCGCCGGTAAGCAGCGGAGCCTGGAGCGCCAGTCCCAAGCCCTGGTAGCTCGCGACCTGGTAGGTGCGACCGCGGGCCATTCCGGTCCTTACAAACGCTGAGAGCGATCCTCGTTTGCCGCCGAGCAGCCGCTTTTCGGCGATCGCGTAGGCGCCGTGGGCCGCTCGCAAGCCCTCGCGCGGGGAACCGCCGTGGCGCCACCAGCCCGCTCCGAGCCGCAGGCCATCGTCGGTCCGGGCCGTTGCCTCGACGACGGTGAGGCTCCCCTCGCCGCGCTCGAGCTTGAGCACGGTGCGCCGCGGCCGGGCCGAGTCGCCCGGCGTGCCCTCGAACACGCCAAGCTTCAGCTCGGCCTGCCCATGACGCAGTGCAAGCCGTCCCCCCAGCGCCGGGATCGGAAACACACCGGGGCCATTGGCGCCGACTTGGCTGAACTCCGGTCCGATGCCGTGAGAGCTGTTGATGAACAGCGCGCCGGTCTCATTAACGTCGAACTCGCTGTTGAGGTCAATCACTCCGACCTTGACCGCCCCGGCGCCGAAGTCGTGATCGACCCACGCCTCGTAGAGCCGCAGCGATCCGTCGGTATCGATGTTGCTGATGGTCTGGAGATCGCCGGCGTATCGATCCGAAAACGTCTTGCGATTGTTGTATAGCAGCGAAACCTGCGCGGTCGTGCCAGTAAGTCCCAGGCTCCGCTCCGCATCGAAGGCCGCGACGAGGTCGAAGTTGTCAAGGTAGGTAGCTCCAGCGCGCGCGCCACCCGACAGGTTCCTCCACGCATCTGCCGTGTAGACGGCCGAAATCGTCGCCGCGGATGCCTCCTCGATTGTGGCCTGAGCAGCCGCGCTTTGCCCAGCCGCGGCGAGGCCCAGCGATGCGAGGCGGGCACCACCGCGACATGTTCGTCGTCGAACAATTCCTGCTGGCGCAGCCGGCGATCGTCCAGCTCGTCGTTCATGATCGCCAGATCGATCCGGCTGTCGAGGAGCGCCGTGATTGGATCGAGCGTGTACTCCGGCGCGATGTGCAGCGCGAACGCCGGATAGCGGCGGCGCAATCCTTCGACGATGGCGGGGAGCCAGGAGTAGCCGGTGTAGCAGTGGGTGCAGACGCGCAGCCCGCCGGCGGCGTGGCGCGCGAGCTGATCGACGCGAGCTTCGACGCGGCTGATGCTGGCGAGCACTTCGTCGGCGGCTTCGACGATCACCCGGCCAGCCGGCGTCGGCAGCATGCGGCGGCCGGAGCGGACGAAGATCGGCGTGCCGAGCCTGTTCTCCAGCTCGCGCAACTGGTGGCTGACCGCCGACTGCGTGACGTTCAGCCGGTCCGCGGCGCGCGTCACGCTTTCGGCGCGCGCGACCTCGGCGATCAACCGGAGATGCTGCGATTC
>Ga0207640_10001945_pt1 | contig 11120 bp, 12 predicted proteins | sample KBSCornC42_FD_184300 | JGI IMG/M metagenome (GOLD analysis project Ga0207640, IMG submission 184300) | Corn rhizosphere microbial communities from Kellogg Biological Station, Michigan, USA - KBS Corn C4-2 (SPAdes) (version 2) | ecosystem: Host-associated > Plants > Roots > Rhizosphere > Soil ... | reverse complement strand
CGCTCCCCCTTCGACACCGTCGACTCGATCCTCGACCACCACGACGCCGACGCAACGATCGTCGACTTCCACGCCGAAGTGACCAGCGAGAAGGTGGCGATGGGCTGGCACCTCGACGGCCGCGCCGCCGCCGTCCTCGGCACCCACACCCACGTCCCCACCGCCGACGGTCGCGTCCTCCCCGGCGGTACCGCTTTCATCTCCGACGTCGGCATGACCGGCTCCCGCGAAAGCGTCCTCGGAGTCAAACCCGAGCAGGCCCTGCGCTCGCTGATCACCCAGATGCCGACGCGGTTCGAGACCGCGGAGGAGAACGTCTGGGTGATGGGGGCGCTGGTCGAGGTCAACGACAAGGGGCTTGCCGACTCCTTCGAGCAGGTCATGGTGCCGGCGGTGGGGTAGGGACCCGATACCCCTCCTCTCTCAACTTGCTCGGGTGGGGCGTGGGCTGTCGGTCCGCGGATGAATTGCCCGAGAAGTACAAGCCGTTCGGAGGGGTATCGGGTCCCTTCTCAAGCGCGGCAATGGCTATGAAGAGAAGGGGGAACCACCAGACTATGTAGAGGTAGAACCAGTGGTGGAGGGTCAGCTGCAGGGCTATTAGTAGCGCCGCCGATAGGGACGCGAGCTGGATTAGGGACTTGCGTTTGGGGATGAAGGCGAATAGGAGCGACAGGACTCCGGTTCCAATCAGCAGCCCGACGCGTATTGGTTCCAGCGAAGGTGCCTGGCCCCAGATGCTGAAAGGCGAAGAGCGCCCGGCTTGGGTTGCGATCGTCCTTTCGTAGAACGTCTTCAGTCCTGGGTCGATTGCCGGCCAGGCCATCACGGCGAGGGTCACCAGTACGAAGCCGAGGACGAAGGGGAGTGCGGGGCGCAGCTTGCGCTCGTAGGTGAGGAGCATCGGGACGAGCGGAGCGGCGACGAACTTGGCCCAGGTCGCCGCGGCGAGGGTCGCTCCTCGGGCCAAGGGTCTTGCGGCTAAGACGAGCGTTGCCACAAGCAAGGCGGCTACCAGCGTGTCGTTCGAGTTCGACTCGAGGACGTAGGCGGTGTAGGGGTAGGCAGCCCAGCCGAAGGCGAGGGTCGCGGCGAGGCGCTGGCCCTCGGGGCCGGGCCGGATCCGGATCCCGAGCAGGAGCAGCAGGGCGAAGGTGGCGATGTCGAAGACGACCGAGGCGGCGTGGGCGGCGGGCAAGTCGTCCCAGCTTCCCGACCAGGGCCAGATCCGCTCGAAGGGGACGTAGGCCAGGTAGTTGACCGGGCCGTAGGTGTCGCCCTGCGAGATGTCGGAGGGGAAGTTGGCGTAGATCGGTTCCCCGTGGGCGATCCGGTCGGCGCCGACCACGCCCGCGTAGCCGACATCGACTGCACCGGCGTCGGCGACGTTGAGCCCGACCCGCAAGCCCATCAGGAACAGCGCCGCGACAACCATCCACATCGCCGGCCAGACCGGCCGCAGCCCCTCTCCCCTCCCCCGCAGACCGATCCAAAGGCTGCGCCCGAGCAGGTAGAGCAGCACCGGGTAGACGAGCGGGACCGAGACGCCGATCTCGGCCCGGTTGAAGAAGAAGTGGGAGACGCCGAAACCGAGCAGGACGACGAGGTCGAGGTTGGCGATGCGCCACAGCCGCCGCCAGTCGACCAGGCCGAGGAGGAAGATCGCGCAGAGCGGCAGGAAGACATAGGGCGCGTTCAGCTTGTGGCCGAAAGCGCCGGAGTAGCCGCGCGCCATCTTCCAGGCGACCTGGTAGCCGGTCCAGGACTCGAGCACCTCGCCGCTGTTGCGATCGACGACGACTAAAGCCAGCTCTTTGCCGCCTTCGAAGTAGGCCACTTCCCAGTGCCCTTCGTCCATGGTGGCGCTGGGGCCGAGGTACGGGTGGTCGCGTTTCTCCTCGACGACCTTCGGGTCGCGGTTGGCGATCGCGATCGCTCCTTCCCGGGAGATCTGGGTCGGGTTGTCGCGAGTGTTGACATCCGCCATCGCAGCTGCCGGCGCGATCAGCGCCAGTGCAACGACGAGCGCAAGAAGGGAGGCCGCGCGCCTCACGACCGCGCCGCCACCCCGAAGTGATCGAGCACGACAGGGGCGACGTCGCGCAGCGTCCACTGCTCACGCTCATCGGCCGACTCGGGCCCGCAGCCGACGAAGAGCAGCGGCCCGAGCGAGTCGCCGGCGTGCAGAGCGCCGTGGCTGCCGCCACCGGCGTGCGAGACGCCGCCCCAGTCGACCGCCTCGAAGCCGGGCGCGAGCGAGACGACGAAGTCGCCCGAGTGCGGCGCCGCCAGCGCCGACCAGACCCGGGCCAGCGGGTCGGGGTAAGTCTCGCTGCTGAGCCGCCCGTCCGCGATCGTCGCCTCCAGCGCCGCCGGGTCCCCCTCGACCTCCCAGCGGCCCCCGCGCAGGTCGCCGACCTCGCCGCCAGGGCGGAAACGCAGCGCGCAGTCTCCCCGCTCGACCACCGCCCACTCGCCGCCGGCGAACGGCATCCCGGGGCTTTCGCGCCGCAGCGGCATCCCGTCGGTCCCCTCCAGCCGGCAGACCAGGTCGACCCCCTCGATCACGCCGAGGTGCGCCGCCACCTCCGCCGGCTCGGCCCGCTCGCCCTCCCCCGGCAGCAGGTAGACGTGGGCGGCACGGCCGGTCGGACTGACCGCCAGCTGCGCCCGCTCCGGCCGCTCCTCGGAGGGCTGCAGGACCGACCACTCCGCACTCAAGAGCTCGGCTAGCGGCAGGCCGCGGTGGACGTCGGTCTGGGCGTGGTCGGCTAGCAGGATCACCGCGTGGGTCTCGAGGAACTCGTCGAGCCCGCCCGCCGCCTCGGCGAAGGTCGCGAAGCTGGCGTCGGCCTTGGCGATCGACTCGACGCTCGCCTCCGGCCCGTGGCGGTGAGAGTAGTTGTCGTTGTCCGGCAGCGAGAGAAGGAGGAAGTCGTAGCTGTCCTCGCGCAGCAGCTCGGCAGCGCAACAGGCCGCGTAGCCGTCACGGTTGCCGGGGATCGAGGTCGACTTGCAGGGCACCTCGCGGCTGGCGTAGAGGTCGCCGTAAAAGAGGTCGGTCGGCCCCCAGGTGTGGTGGTGGAACTTCAGCCGCGTCGCGTCGACCGCGCGCCGCAGCAGCCCGTCGAGCGAGACCTCATGCCGCTGCCGCCCGCGGTAGATCAGGAACGGCGTGCAGGCGGTGCGGTTGCCGGCGTCTTCGAGGCTCTCGAACAGGGTCTCGATCTCGGGGCTGAGGTGGCCGAGGTTCATGTTGTAGACGAGGTCGTAGAGGGCCCGAAAGACCCCGAAGGCGCGCGTCGCCTCCAGCGAGGAGCCGTACTCGACGTAGCGCCGCTCGAGCCGGTGGTACCAGTTCATGCCGCTGATCCAGTGGCGGTCGGCGCCGACCCCGGTGACCATCTCCGCGCTGGCGACCGGGGTCACCGAGGGGAAGCTGGAGACGCAATCGGGGACGAGGACACCGCACTCGATCAAGGCGCCAAAGGTCGGCGCGCGCCCCTCGGCGACCGCGCGTTCGAGCATGTCGGTGCGCAGCGAGTCGACGTAGGTGAGGACGAGCTTCTTCGGAGAAGCCATGGTCGAATGATGCCCGCCGTGTGCGGTCGCGCCAGCGGCCGCGTTTAACGAAGGACGCGCAGGCCCGCGTGTTTGCGCTGGGCGCGGCGGTGGCGGGAGACGCCGAGCCAGATCAGCGCCAGGACGAAGACGATGACCACCGGCGCGACGAAGAGCGCGATCACGATCACGATCACTGCCGCTAAGGCGACGATGAGGGCGAGGGCCCCGGAGCCGCTGCCCTCGCGGCGGCTGGCGCCGTAGACGACGTCGCTGATCACGACGCAGCCCAGGGCGGCGCCGGCCGCGGCCAACAGAGCGCCGACCACGCCGTCGATCAGGAAGCCGGCGACGAGGCCGATCACCGCGGCCAGGATCGTCATCCGCCCGCGGGCGGAGCCGTGGGTGCCGGCGGTGCCGGCGAGCATCCCGATCGCGATGCCGATCCCGAGGTCGGTGAGAAAGTCCATGTGCGAAAACCTAACCGCCCGGGGGAGCGCGCGTCGATCCGCCACACTTCACGGATGAGCGAAGTGCCCGAGCCGACCCATAGAAGGCGCGCCCACACCAGCGGCCGCGACCTCGAGCGCTACGCCGGCCTGTTCGCCGAGCGGACCACGGTGATGCGCTCCTCGGCGATGCGGGACCTGATGGCGATCACGGCGCGGCCGGAAGTCATCTCGCTCGCCGGCGGCCTCCCCGACACCTCGACCTTCCCGCCCCAGAGCTTCGCCGCCCAGATGACGCGGATCGCCCAGGAGTCGGCGGCGAAAGCGCTCCAGTACGGGCCGACCGAGGGCTTCGAGGAGACCAAGGACTGCATCCTCGAGGTGATGGGCGCCGAGGGCATGCTCCCCGACCCCGACGACATCATCGTCACCACCGGTGGGCAGCAGGCGATCGACCTCGTCTGCAAGACCCTCGTCGACCCCGGCGACGTCGTCATCTGCGAGGCGCCCACCTACCCCGGCGCGGTCCCCGTCTTCTGCAGCTACCAAGCCGACGTGACCCAAGTTGAATGCGACGAGGACGGGATGCGGATCGACCTGCTCGAAAAGTTGCTCGGCGAGCTGCGCCGGGAAGGGCGGCGGCCGAAGTTCATCTACTCGGTCCCCAGCTTCCAGAACCCAGCGGGGGTGACGCTCTCGCTGGAGCGTCGGCGGCGCCTGGTCGAGCTCGCGCGCGAGCAGGAAATCCTCGTCGTCGAGGACAACCCCTACGGCCTCCTGCGCTACAGCGGCGAGCCGATGCCGCCGCTCTACCAGCTCGACGGCGGCGACTTCGTCATCTACCTCGGCACCTTCTCGAAGATCCTCTCCCCCGGGATCCGGCTGGGCTGGGCGGTGGCGCCGCCGCCGGTGATGGAGAAGATCGTCCTCGGCAAGCAGGCCGCAGACCTCTGCACCTCGACCCTGACCCAGTACTTCGTCCGCGAGTATTTCGCCGAACGGCGCTGGCAGCACTACATCGACGACCTGGTCGAGCTCTACCGGACCCGGCGCGACGTCATGCTCGAGGCGCTGCGGACGCACTTCCCCGCCGAGGCGACGTGGACCGAGCCGGAGGGCGGGCTCTTCATCTGGGCGACTCTGCCCGACTACATCGACACCAACGACCTGCTGGCGAAGGCGCTGCGCGCCGACGTCGCCTTCGTCCCCGGCCAGGGCGCCTACGTCGACGGTCGCGGCACCCACTCGATGCGGCTCAACTTCTCCGGCGTCAACGAGGACGAAATCCGCGAGGGGGTGCGGCGAATCGGCAAGGTGATCGCCGAGCAGGTCGAGCTCTACGGGACGCTGACCGGCGAACAGCGGTTGCCGGAGCCGGTCGAGGAGCCGGAGCCGAACGTGCTGCCGTTCCGCAAAGCGGAGGAAGCGTGAAGGTCGCGGTCCTCAAGGGCGGCCGGTCGCTGGAGCGCGGCGTCTCGCTGCGCTCGGGGGCGCGGGTCGAGGACGCGCTGGAGCGGCTCGGGCACGAGGTGCTGCCGATCGACGTCGGCTCCGACCTGGTCAAACGCCTGGTCGCCGAGCAGCCCGACGTCGCCTTCGTCGCCATGCACGGCGCCGGTGGCGAGGACGGCACCGTCCAGGAGCTGCTGGAGATCCTCGGCGTCCCCTTCACCGGGCCGGGCGCGGCGGCCTGCGCCCGCTGCATGGACAAGGTCCAAGCCAAGGACGCGATCGACGAGGCCGGCCTCCCCACCCCCGACTGGTTCGCCTTCAACCAGACCGCCTTCCGCGAGTTCGGCGCCGCCGACGCGCTCGGGCGGCTGGAGGAGACGCTCGGCTTCCCGCTAGTCGTCAAGCCCAGCCGCGGCGGGTCCTCGCTGGGGGTCAAGTTCGCCCGCACCCCCGGTGAGGTCCCGCAGGCGCTGGTCTCCGCCTTCAGCTACGACGACCGCGTCGTGCTCGAGCGCTTCGTCGACGGGCGCGAGCTCGCGGTCAGCATCCTCGGCGACGAGCCGCTGCCGGTGGTCGAGGCGATCCTGCTGGAGGGCGACCGCTACGACTTCGAGGCGCGCTACGAGATCGGCCGGACCCGCTTCGTCTGCCCGGCCGAGCTGAGCGCCGAGGAGGAGCGCGCCGTCACCGAGGCCGCCCTCGCCACATACCGCGCCCTCGGCTGCACCGGCTTCGCCCGCGTCGACCTGATCCTTGGCGCCGAGGGACCGTGGCTGCTGGAGGCGAACGCGATCCCCGGCCTCACCGACACCAGCCTGCTGCCGCAGGCGGCCGAGGCGGCCGGCCTGTCGTTCGAGCAGCTAGTGGAGCGGATCCTCGATCTCGCTCTGACGCCGGCCACGCACTAACCGGCGGGCTAACGCGAGCGCCTAGGACTCGCCCTGGGCGAAGTCGTCCGGGGTGACCTCGTCGAGGAACTCTTTGAATTTGTCGACGACCTCCTCGGTGTCCTCGACCTCGTGCTCGAACTCGATCGCCGACTCCTCGATCACCTCCTCGGCCGCGAAGATCGGGGCCGCGACGCGGACCGCGAGGGCGAGGGCGTCGGAGGGACGGGAGTCGATCTCGACTTCGGAGCCGTTGATCGAGACCGTGATCGAGGCGTAGAAGGTGTTGTCGCGCAGTTCGGTCACCGCCACCCGCTCGCACTTCGCGTCGAGGTTCTCGAGCACGTCGGAGAGCAGGTCGTGGGTCATCGGCCGCGGCGTCGAGGCGCCCTGCAGCTTCATCAGGATCGCCGCCGCCTCCGGATGGCCAATCCAGATCGGCAGGAAGCGGTTGCCGTCCACGGTCTTCAGCAACACGATCGGCTGCTTGCCGACCATGTCGAAGCTGACGCCATAGATCTGCATTTGCTGCAAAAGAAGCTCCCGACCTGGTTGGACCGCGAAGTATAGGTCGGGCTTCTACCCGCTCCCAAAGGGCGCTCAACGGCGCCGGACAAGTGGGCGATCCTGGATTCGAACCAGGGACCTCGTCCTTATCAGAGACGCGCTCTAACCAACTGAGCTAATCGCCCGGGGATGGCGATGATAGCTAGGAGGAGCGCTTCCGGAGGCGGCGCGCCAGGGCGTGCGCATCGCGGACGTCGTCGAAGCGAAGCTCGGCGACTATGCCCTCGCCTTTCGCCCGGGTGGTGACTTCGTGGCCGAGTGCCTCCTCGAGGGCGTCGGCGGCGTCGCGGAGGGCAGCGAGGGCGTCGGGGTCGACTGGCGCACGGGTCGGTCTTGCTCTTGGCTGGCCAGCCAGCCGAACCCTATCCTCGGTCTCACGAACCGACCAGCCGCCGCGGACGGCGTCGCGCGCGAGGCGGCGGCGAACGTCGTGACCCTGGGCGCCGAGGAGGGCCTTGCCGTGACCCTCGCTGAGATCACCGGACTCGAGCAGCCCCAGCGCCTCGTCCGGGAGCTCGAGCAGTCGGATCAAGTTGGAGACGGCGGGACGGCTGCGGCCAACCCGCTTCGCCAGCTCCTCTTTGGTCAGACCCAAGTCCTCGACCAGGGCAGAGCACGCCCGGGCCTCCTCGACCGGGTTGAGGTCCTCTCGGACCATGTTCTCGATCAGCGCCGCCTGCAGCCGCTCCGCCTCGGCCTGGTCACGAACGACTGCCGGCACTTTCTCCAGGCCCGCCTGCTGGGCGGCCCGCCAGCGGCGCTCGCCGGCGACGAGCTCGTAGCTGCCGTCGGGGAGCGGGCGGACCAGCAGCGGCTGGACGACGCCGCTGGCCTCGATCGAGGCGGCGAGGGCGGCGAGGGCCTCCTCGTTGAAGTTGGTGCGGGGCTGGGAGGGATTCGGCTTGATCAGCGAAACCGGCAGCTCGCGCAGCTCCCCGGCCTCCGTCGCCTCGGATTCGGGCAGGATCGCCGCCAGCCCACGGCCGATCCCACGCCGGCCGCTAGCCACGGCTCGCCAACTCCTTCGCCAGGGCGCGGTAGGCGACGGCACCGTGGGAGGCGGGGGCGTGCTCGGTCACGGGCAGACCATAACTCGGCGACTCGGCGACTCGGACGCTGCGGGGGATCACGGTCTCGAAGACCATCCCGTCGAAGTGCTCGCGCAGCTCCGACTCGACGTCCTGGGCCAACCGGGTGCGCTCGTCGTGCATGGTGATCAACAGACCCGAAACCTCTAGTTGAGGGTTCAGCTCACGCCGGATCAGGCCCAGCGTTTCCAAGAACTGGACGAGACCCTCAAGCGCCAGGTACTCGGCTTGGACAGGGACGATCACCCGGTCCGCCGCGACTAAGGCGTTGACGCTGACCGGCCCCAGCGCCGGCGGGCAGTCCAACAGCGTCACCGCGAAGCGCTCGCGCACGGGGCCGAGGCGCTCGCGTAGGCGGGTCTCGGAGCCCTTGATTCGCGGCAGCTCCACTGCAGCGCCGGCAAGGTCACGACTGGCCGGGACCAGCCAGAGGTTGTCCGGGCCGGCGGGCCGGGCCGCCTCGGCGACGGAGGTGTCGCCCGTCAGGCAGTCGTAGGAAGAGGGATGGAGGTCGCGTTCGCCTCCCAGGGCCACGGTCGCGTTGCACTGCGGGTCGAGGTCGACGAGAAGGGTCTGCCGGCCCTCCGCGGCCGCGCAGGAAGCCAGGTTGACGGCGGTGGTCGTCTTCCCGACCCCGCCCTTCTGGTTCGCCACCGCGTAGACCTTGCCCATCGCGCTCCAGCCTAGAGCGTCGATTCCCCGCGCGTTTTGAAGCGGTGGGATAGCCTGCCGACCGTGTCTGAAAGCTTCGACTGGCCCGACGTTCCCGCCGAGCGCGCCCAAGAGCTCGTGGAGGGCGTCCTCGACGAGCTCGACCTCGACGGCGAGGTCGTGGTCGAGGAGGACGACGATCGGATCCTGCTAACGGTCGAGGGCGAGGACGACTACGGGCTGCTGATCGGCAAACGCGGCCAGACGATCGACGCCCTGCAGCTGCTCTGTTACCAGGTGGCCTTCCGCGGAATGCGCGAGCGCAAGCGGATCGTCGTCGACGCCGCCGGTTACCGGGAGCGGCGTCGCGAGACCCTGGAGGGACGCGCCGATCGTGCTGCCGAGCAGGCTCTGACCAACAACCGGGTCGTCGAGATGGACCCGATGAGCGCGCAGGAACGACGCGTCGTCCACGAACGGTTGAAGGAGCGCTCCGGCGTCGAGACCTACAGCGAGGGCGACGAGCCCCGCCGCTGCGTGATCGTCGCGCCGCTGCTCCCCGAGTGAGCGGAGGCGCTGGCGAGGCGCTGGACGGCGTCGCTCGAGAAAGACTGGAGACCATCCTCGCCCTCCTCGCCGAGGAGCGGGCGTCGGTCAGCTCGGTGGTGGATGAGCGCGCCTGGCGGGTGCACGTCGTCGACAGCCTCACGGGTCTGGAGGTGCCGGAGGTGGACGCTGCAGAGCGGATCGCCGACGTGGGAGCTGGCGCCGGCTTCCCCGGCCTGGTGCTCGCCGTCGCACTTCCTCAGACGCGGGTTGACCTGATCGAGTCCGTCGGTCGCAAGTGCGAGTTCATGCAGCGCGCGATCGAGGCAGCAGGTATAGCCAACACCACCGTCCGCAACACGCGCTCCGAGGACTGGGCGGCGTCGGAGGGACGCGATGCCTACGACGTGGTCACCGCGCGTGCCGTGGGGCGCCTGTCCACGCTTGCCGAGCTCGCCTCGCCGCTGCTAGAGCCAAAAGGGGTGCTGGTGGCTTGGAAGGGGAAACGCGATGCGGACGAGGAGCAGCAACTCGAGCGCGCCTCCGAGGCCCTGGCGATGAGCGCGGAGACGATCCTCGACGTCGGCAACCGCGCCGGTAGCGAGCACCGTCACCTGCACGTGATCCGCAAGACCGGCCCCACCCCGGAGAACCTGCCGCGTCGGCCGGGAATGGCGAAGAAGCGCCCGAAGGGTTAGCGGCGCTTCTTTTTCTTCCGCGGTGGCGGAGGAGGCGGTTTCGCCGCCTGGATCGCCGCCGCTCCCTCAGGCGTCGCCACAACCGGGACCGGGATCAGTTTCTGGACGGCGATCCCTTGCCCGATCGTCCAGACGTTGGTGGTGATCCAGTAGAGGATTAGGCCCGCCGGGAAGTTGAGGATGAAGGGGACGAAGATCAGCGGCAGCACGAACATCATCGTCCGCTGGCTTTTGTCAGCCGTGACCGACATGAAGAAGCCCGAAGCGAGCTGCGTGCCGACGTAAAGGACGAGTAGCACGATCAATTCGGCGCCCGTTGCCTTCGCCGTCAGGTCGTTGATGAAGAAGAATTCCGCTCCGTAGGCGGCGCAATGGCCCGCCTCTGGGCATCCCATGTCCGGTGGGAGCTCATGCCTGAGCACGTAGAAGAGGGTGATGAATACCGGCAGCTGCGCCAGCAGGGGGATGCAGGACGCCAGCGGGTTGACTTTGTTCTCTTTGTAGAAGCGCATCATTTCCTGCTGCATGCGCTGTTTGTCGTTTTTGTATTTCTCCTGCAGCGCTTTGATCTGGGGCTGCAGCGCTTGCATCGCCCGCATGCCTTTCAGCTGTTTGTAGGTAAGGGGGATCAGCGCCGCCCGGGTAACGACCGTCAGCGCAATGATCGACATCCCCCAGCTGAGGCCGACGTTGTCGTGAAAGAACTGCAGAACCGCGTTGGCGACATCGATCAGCGGCTGCAGGATGTTGGCGGCGGGGAGGATCACGGGTGGGTGCGGTGGTAATCGGCCGGGTGTACCGGCCCGGTGCGGAGCGTGAATCTATCGGGGATGGGATCGAAGCCGCCGTGACTGAAGGGGTTGCAGCGCAGAATCCGCCAAATGGCGAGGACGAATCCCCGCATCACACCGAAGCGCTCGACCGCTTCCACGGCATAAGCGGAGCAGGTCGGCTCGTACCGGCAGCGGCGCGGTAGGCCGGGTGAAATCCAGCGCTGGTAGGCCCGGATCGGGGCGAGAAACAGGCGTTTCACGTGGAACGCCCCTTGGCAAGGGCCTCTTCGAGATTTGCCTTAACCCCGTTCATCCCGTCCTTCTCGATCAGTTCTTTGATCTCGGCGCGAGCGACGATGACGAAGTCGTGCCGCGGGGGAAGCTGGTCAGAAAGCTCCCAAAAAGCCTCCCGCAGGGCTCGCTTCACCTTGTTGCGATGGACGGCCCC
>Ga0207640_10001940_pt1 | contig 11134 bp, 9 predicted proteins | sample KBSCornC42_FD_184300 | JGI IMG/M metagenome (GOLD analysis project Ga0207640, IMG submission 184300) | Corn rhizosphere microbial communities from Kellogg Biological Station, Michigan, USA - KBS Corn C4-2 (SPAdes) (version 2) | ecosystem: Host-associated > Plants > Roots > Rhizosphere > Soil ... | reverse complement strand
GACCGGGTGGTCCAGAACCCGCTGCTGGAGGCAGGCGACAGCATCCACATTCCCGATAACACCGGCGACGAGGTCTTCATGCTGGGTTCGGTGGCCAAGCCGGAACCCATCGTCATTCCCCAGCAGTCGCTGACGTTGCTGAAGGCCATCGCGCAGGCGGGCGGGCTCAACCCGACGACCGCCGACGGTTCCGGCGTGCTGGTGTTCCGGTTGTCCGACCAACCCGGCCAGCCCGCCACCATTTTCACACTCGACCTGTCGCAGGCCACCAACGTGTTCCTGGCGAGCCAGTTCGACCTGGAGCCGCGTGATGTCGTGTACGTGGCAACCACCGGTTTTGCGAAGTACAACGCGGTCATTTCGCAGATCCTGCCAACGGTCACCACCGTGTTCCAGCTTTCAGAATTGCACAACTTGAACAAGTAACGCGGTGGGCGCGTTTCACCAGGGTCACAAGAGCGTTGGGGCGGTGCATGGCAGACAGGGCACAAACATCCGATTCGACACCGCGCTCACACGCGCTGCGCCGCGCGCCCGTCGACGACGACGAGATCGACCTGCGTGAAGTATTCGACCTGCTGAAGTCCGGGCGCTGGCTTATTGCCAGTTGCACTGCGGCAGCCTTGTTCCTCGGGCTGTTCTACATCGTCTTCGTGCGGCCGACCTATCAGGTCAGTGGATTGGTGCAAGTCAGCACAGACCAGCTTGGCGCAAGCGCCCTGGCATCCCAGGCGTTGGGCGGGCTGGCCAGTATGCTGGCGGGCGGTGGCACGCTGATCACCGATGCGGAAATCCAGATCATCCAGAGCCGTCTGGTGCTCAACCCCGCCATCGACAAGCTGAACCTGCTGGTCGATGCGAAACCGCATTATTTCCCGGTGATCGGTTACACCATCGCCAAGTGGAGTGGCGCGGGCGGCACTGGAAGTAATCCGCGCCCGGCAAAGGCACCGCCGCTGCTGGGTCGCTACGCGTGGGGCGGTGACTCGATCTCTGTGGCCGAGTTCGAAACGCCCCAGGAAGACTACGACCAGCCGTTCACCCTGAAGGCAACACCCGACGGGTACGTGCTGTTCGACCCCGACGGCAACCAGGTGCTCACCGGCAAGGTCGGTGTACCCGCCAGTGGCAAGGTGGATGATGGCTTGGTGCGCATCCTGGTGCGCAAACTGGTCGCGCGCCCCGGCCAAACCTTCCACGTCACGCGTTACGCCCGGCAAACCGTCCTGAAGGACATCGGCGAGCGCCTCGATATCTCGCAGCAAGGTGACAAGTCGGGCGTCATCGGTATTGCCATCAAGGGCCACGACCCCAAGGCGGCACGGGCGCTGGTCGATGCCATCGAGCAATCGTACATCGAGCAGGACATCCACAAGAACTCCCAGCAGGCACTGCGCTCGCTGACGTATCTGGAAGCGCAACTGCCCGACCTGCGCAAAAAACTGGACGCCGCGCAGGACCGCCTGGCTGCCTACCAGCGTGAACACGGCGCGCCCAACGTCGCCGCCGAAACAGATCTTCTGCTGAAGCAGGGCATCGCCCTGGATACGGAACAATCGCAACTGTTGCAGCAGCGCGAGAAGGCCCGGCAACTGTTTACGCCCAAACATCCCGAGGTTCTTGCGCTGGATCGGCAACTCGCAACGGTGGCGGCCAACCAGGCCAAGCTGAAGCACGACATTGCCAAGCTGCCTGAGACGCAGCAGCAGGTGCTGGACCTGCAGCGCGACCTGGCGGTCGATACCCAGCTCTACACCACCATGCTGGATTCGATCGAGCAGTTCCAAGTGACCAAGGCCGGTACGGTTGGCGGCGTGCGCATCGTGGATGGCGGCATGGTGCCGCTGAAGCCGGTATCTCCCAAGAAGCTGCTTACGCTGGTGCTGGCGATCATCGTCGGCGCTTTCATCGGGGCGGCAGGGACATTGCTGCGGCGCCGGTTGCTGCGCGGGGTCGATGATCCGCTTTTGATCGAAGACGTCACGGAGCTGCAGGTGATGGCGTCCGTGCCGGCATCCCGCCTTCAAAGACAGTTGGAACGTCAGGCCAAGGCCCTGCCCGGCCATGGCGGCCTGTTGGCCACGAAACACGGCGAGGACTCCGCCATCGAGGCGTTGCGCAGCCTGCGCACCGCGCTGCGGCTGCAGCTTCCCGACGCCCAGAACAAGCTGCTGATGTTCACAGGCCCCGAGCCCGGCGTGGGCAAGTCCTTCATATCCGCCAACTACGCCGCGCTGCTGGCAGCATCCGGCGCACGCGTTGCGCTGGTCGATCTGGATCTGCGCCGCGGCCACTTGGGCAGCGCCTTCGGCCTGGATCACGCGCCAGGCATGCGTGACGTGCTGGAGCACGGCCTGAGTTTGGAAGAAGTCCGGCAGCCGACCGCGCAAGAGGGGCTGGACTTGTACACCCACGGCACACGCGGCGCGGATGCCGCGGAATTGCTGATGCGCCCTGCCCTGGCCAAAGCGTTGGCGGCGCTGACCGCCGCCCATGACTACGTCATCATCGACGCGCCGCCCATTCTGGCCGTCACCGACGCCGCCATCATTGGCAGCCACGTCGGCGCAACCCTGCTGGTGCTGGAAGCAGCGCGCCATCCATTGCGCGCCATTGATGAAACGGTAAAACGCCTGCGCGCGGCCCACGTCAATCTGGCTGGCGTCGTGCTCAACCGGGTCGGCGCGAAGGCGGGTTCTTACGGATACGGTGGCTACGGGTACCAATACGCGTACGACTACAGCAGTAACGAACATCGCAAACGGTCAACAGCATGACCCGTCCCCTCGCCGGCGCGACGCAGCGGGCCATAGCGCAAGTTGAAAATGCAACACAACACCGCAGCGCGCTGCGCCTGTTGCGCAAGGGCGCGTCACTGACGCTGGTAGTCTTGGTGGCGGGCGCCGGCATCAGCATGCTGACGCACCTGTTCATTGCACGCATGATCGGACAGAGTGAATACGGCGTCTATGCCCTGATGCTGAGCTGGACTGGCGTGTTGGCGGTCGTGGCCCAAATGGGACAAGACACGAGCGTGGTGCGCTTCCTGCCAACCTACGTGGCGCGTCGCCAATGGAGTGAAGCGCGCGGGTTGCGGCGCGCAATCGGCACTTGGGTGTTCGTCGCATCCGTGGTCATCGGAGGCATTGGTTGCGCGTGGGTGTACGGGTCGCGATCGGCGCACAGTGCCGCATGGAGCGCAACGTTCTACATCGGGTTTGGCACGCTGCCGGCGACGACGCTGCTGAATCAAAACAGCGCCTTCTTGCGCGCGTTGAAGCACGCGGCCGCGTCGAGCGCCTATTCCAGCGTGGTGCGCAGACTCGTGTTGGTTGGGGTGTTCGGTATCGCTGTGCTGGCTGGCGCGCACGCCAGCGCACCGCTGACCGCGTTGGCGGCCGCGATTGCGATGCTGATCGCGCTGGCCTTGTCGAGCTGGCACTTGCGACACCGTTGGCCCGTCGAAGGCAAATCAGCAAAACCCCGCTACGCGGCACGCCCATGGCTGGCGATGGGCGGAAAGCTCGGCACAGTATCCATCGTAATGGTCGCCGGTCGCTGGCTGGACGTTCTGATTCTCGGCGCAATGGTGCAACCTTCGCTGTTAGGCGCTTACTACGCCGCGGTACAGATTGCGGCGTTCGCCTGGTACGGAGCAATTGCCGCCAACGTCATATTGGCACCGATGTTGGCCGAGCGCTATGACGCGGAGGACTATGTCGGACTGGAAGTCGTTGCGCGGCGCGGGGCCTGGTACTCGTTCCTGGTTGCGCTCGCGTGCGCGGTGGTGTTTGTGCTCGTCGGCAGGTGGGCGCTGGGCTTGTTCGGTAGCGGGTTCGAGGCTGGCTACGTACCGATGCTGATCTTACTGCTGGCCTATTGCGTCGCAGGGGTTTTGGGCGACACTCCGCTGTTGCTATCCATGACCCGCTATCAACTGGCGGGCTCCGCGTTCGCAGCCGCTGGCATGGTCGCAGGCGGTGTCGTCGCCGTTCTTTTGATACCGAGATTTGGAGCCATCGGCGCCGCGCTCGGCGCTCTGTGCTCGCAGATCGTTTGGCGCGCATTGTCGTTGTGGTTTGCCATAACGCGGTTGCATGTCAACACTTCCATCGTGCACCCTCGTATCAGATTCGCGTTTTCTCCAATACGGCGACGACAATAAATGCTGTGGCACATTATCGTTCATGGCAGACGTTAATGACTGCAGGACATCTGCAAGACTTAGAGGTAATCGTGAAATACTCAGCATGTTTCTTAAACAGATTTATAGGTTGGTTTCGTAAGACTTACGACCCGTACGCATACCGCAGCGTGCGCAACCAAACCAGCGTCGATCTGCAGGTTTGTTGCCGATCGCCATTGATCGCAACCATCGATCACCCCGTTTACAGGTTCGGACTCTGGTATTGCGCACATCGCGGCAATCGCCGGGAGCGATACAAGCTGCTTCTCCGGGCCATGGTGAACGGCTGTGCAGCCCAATTTGGTCCAGTTCCGGAGTTCCAATTCTCGTGAAAATCCTGTACGTAAATACCTTCGCAGAACGCAAGGGGCACGGCGGCGCGGAGGAGACGCTGTGGACGTTGATGTCTGCAATGCGCGATGCAGGCCACCAATGCATTTTGCTCGCAACGTCGAATCAACACGGCCTGCGGCGTAGCGACCAAGACGGCATCACGGTCTGGAACGCAGGTATCCGCAATCTGTACTGGCCCGGCAGACGGAAGCAGCACAACCCTTTTGCACGCGCAGCGTGGCATTTGCAAGACAGCTACAACCCGTGGATGCAAAGCTATGTGCGCGAGGTCGCGCGCACCGAGCAACCGGACGTGGCGTCATTGCACAACCTGCCGGGCTGGTCGGTGGCAACGTGGACGACGTTACGTCGCCTGTCGATTCCGACCATCCAGGTACTGCACGACCATTATTTGATCTGCCCGCGATCCACAATGTTCAAGAATGGCCGCAATTGTGCGGGCCAGTGCCGAAACTGCGCAGCTTTGAGGCTCCCGCACCGCGCACCCAGCGGGCGCTTGAGCGCTGTGGTCGGCGTAAGTCGCTACATCCTGGAGGCACACCGGCGCCTCGGATACTTCGAAGGTGTCCCATTCCAGCGTGTAATCCGTGACACCAGAAATATCGAAACCTTGGGCTGCCAACATCCTACATTCACTACACCACACTCTGGGACCCGGTTCGGGTACATCGGCACACTTGCAGCCACCAAGGGCGTGTCGGAGTTAGTCGATGCCTTTTTGCGGGCGGCGATCCCCTACAGCGAACTGTGGATAGCGGGCAGCGGCAACCCCGAGTACGAGCACCGCCTGCGGGTCCATGCCAACGGCAGCAGTCATATTCGCTTTCTCGGACGCGTGCTGGCCGCCGAATTTTACCCCCAGGTGGATGCCGTCGTCGTGCCATCAATCTGTAACGACAATCTGCCTGGTGTTGTGTACGAGGCGTTTGCCTTCGGCAAGGCCGTAATTGGGTCGCGCCGCGGTGGTATCCCCGAAATGATCCGCGATGGGGAGAACGGTTTGTTGTTTGAGCCTGACCGACCGGACGAGCTTTGCAACGCGATGCGACGGTTGAACGCGGACGAGAGCTTGCGCAAACAGCTAGTAGCCGGTGCCACACGCGCTGCGCCGAGATATTTGGACGTCCGTGGCTGGGCGGCACAGTACACGCATATCTATGATGAAGCCGTACAGACAAGTAGATAACCTAGCGCAGCGCATACTAGGTAGCGTATACAGGGGTCAAGTTATGAGAAAGCCTAATTTTTTTATCATCGGTGCGCCGAAGTGTGGGACCACTTCGCTTGCAAGCTGGTTGGGTGAGTGCCCAAGCATTTTCGTGTCCCAGCCTAAGGAGCCAAATTATTTTAATACAGATGTGCGCAGCTACAATCGTCTTAAATTGCATGAATACGAGGGCCTCTTCAATGCCGCGACAAAAATCGACGTAGCGGTTGGTGAGGCAACAACTGGATACCTACGATCGACGGTTGCGGTACCCAACATATTGCAGTACGCACCAAAGGCAAAATTTATTGTCTGTATCCGCAATCCAACAGACATGTGTATTTCTTTGCATAGGGAGCATGTAAAAAGTGGCTTTGAAATAGAAAAGTCGTTTGAACGCGCGTGGAACATGCAAGGTGATCGATCTAACGGGCTTCGCGTACCAACCCTATGTGCAGACAGGACAAACCTTTTGTACGGGCCTTTGTGCAGGATCGGTACGCAGTTGCAGCGTGTCATTACCGTGGCGGGTTTTCATAACGTGCTTATTGTGCGCCTTGACCAAATGGCCATGCAACCGAGTGTAATATATGACAGGGCCAAGAACTTCTTGGGGGTATCAAACGGATTCAGGCCAAACTTCAAACACTATAACGAGGCTGTATATATTCCTGGGCCCCTTGCGAGATGCTTGCGGTATGCAAGCACCGTTAAGGCCTATTTAGGCGTTCGGCGACAAACAGGCGCCGTAAGGATCGCGCGCCGGATATTCGCCGTGAGATCCAATGTTGAAGGACCTTCGGAGCGTTTTGTTAAGTCTGTCTTGTACCCGTACTTTAAGGACGAGATCGACAAACTCGAGGGCATACTCAACCAGGACCTAAGTGCGTGGCGCGATCCTCAATCGGTACAGCTGACACGGCGTGAAATGTCGTGACCAGGGCCGCGAGTAGAGAACAGGTCAGAACTGCATGGGGGGTGGTGCCGGTAGATACCGCTACGCTGCGTAAAACGAAGTTGGGCTGCGAACCCGCGCCTGACCGCGTTTGCCTATCGGTGTCACCAAGGGCTCTACATTCTTATCAATTTCGCGCCAAGTGGGCTTCCGCACCAAGCCACCGTAGCAAGTTAACACTGGATCTGACGTCGTACGGCTACAGGATGCACCGAAGTCCATGAGAGCGAGACTGTACATCTACGTTTTGTTTGTGCTTGCGCTGTTTGACGTATTATCCGGCGTGCTCAGGTTTGCGTTCGCGCTTGTGGGCCGCCCCTACCTCTTCTACCTGCCGAAGGTGCTAGTCGTACTGGCACTGGTTGTCGAGGGTTTTGCTTTTGCTCGTAAAGGCCGGGTAGCGCGGTTGACCGTTGGCATCGCACTTCTACTGGCAGAGTCGGCCGTGGTTGGACTGGTTACTTTGCCTAGCCGTGGACAAGTTTGGTTTGGCCTTTATCTTTTGTTGCCATTGGTGTTTGCCGCTATTTCTGCGCGTGCCGTCGTAGTCAATCCTCAGCTGTGCGGTAAACTAGTCGGTATTTTGTGGATCATAGCTGCAATCGGCGTGGTGTTTGCTTGGTTAGTCCCAGCTCCGTGGGTAGGCTTCGAGTATCAAGCCGGGGGGGTAACGCTGCGAGCGTCAAGGGAGTGGACCACGGGCGGGGTGCCGCGCATAGCGGGGTTCTCGGCGGCGTCGGATGCAGTTGCTTATCAACTTTTGTTTTTGGCGATACCTATCGCAATACTGTGGCGTCGTCGGACCTTGGCGCTTGTTGTTTGGATCGTAACAGGTGCACTGCTTGTAGTTACCACAAGTAAAACCGCGATTGGAGTCTTGATCGCGTTCAGCATAGTTATACCCATGATGCGTTGGCGAATTGTGCCGCGTGGCGTCAAACGCGGTATCGGTGCGTCGCTTCCATGGCTGGTAACCGCGATCGCTGTCGGCCTTCCGCTTAGTACTTTGTTCATTGATTACAATGTTAGTTTTATGAGTGGAATGCAGGGCATCTTGTTTAATTCATTCGGCGATCGGCTTGGGCAGACCTGGCCCGGTGCGTTTGTGCTCATCGGGAAGCATGGAAGCTATGTTTTCGGTCGCGGTGCGGGTGGTATTGATACCGCGCAATCGATATTTGAACCGAGCCTACATATTCCGTCGGATAACATGTTCGTTTTTGGTTATTGTACGTTCGGGCTACTGTTCCTGCCTGCGTTATTTGCATTTACCAGGCGGTTGGGACGTGCCCGCGTGGGTAGCTCTTCCACTGCCTTGCTCGCGTGGGCGCTGGCGGTTGCGGCACTTACCGCCGGGTGGACGGTCGGCAATCTGCAAGGCGGGTTTGGCACACTGGCGATAGGCTTGGCTGCCGGGTACGTGTTTCACTCGGCTGGCCGCCGGCGCGTCCAGTACCTGCACGGTGACGCCGATGGACGTCAAAGGCTTCGTGCTGCGGCAAAAGTTGTACCGGTCCGAGACGGCGGCACCCAACAGGTAGCCGATTAGCGCGGTACATGATAAACGCATCGGGCGGTATGGTTGCGGGGTCAAACCGTCGCGCTGGATATTTTGGCGGGCGGGGAGTTCGGGCTGGTCGAGCATCGGTTATGGCGTGTGCGTTTGCATTGTTATTGGGCGCAGGTGCGCCAGCGATCGCATCGAAAGCGTTACTCCTTGCGTATGGAGAATTTTCTGATGGAAGGTTGCCGTCCGTTGTTGGCGTCAATGCGCAGTTGGAGCGTAGAAACTACGACTACGATCGAGCTATTGCGCTTGCGACCCAAGCAAGTGCGGAGAGCGTGCGGTTCGACGCAACGTAGAATTCGGTTGAACGGTAGAGAGGGGGATTACAGATACCGTCAAGGTGGGACCACATTATTGATGACGCGGATGGCAATCACCTCAAAATATTTCTCATCTTGGACTACGGCAACCGCCTGTACGGATACGGTGCCAAGTCGACAATCTCCACGGCGATTACGGCATTCGCTCGTTACGCTGGCTTCGTAGCGCGGCATTTCGAGAGCATGGTTTATGCTTATGAAATCCGGAATGAGTGGGACAACAAGATCGGTTACACGCTGCCGGAGAGGTCGGCTGGCTATATGAATCTGCTGAAGGTAGCCTATCCAATGCTTAAGAACGCAGATCCTGATGCACTTGTATTGAGTGGCAGCGCGACAAGTCGCTCTATTTTGGGGGGCTATCTTGCACAACTTGTTCGGATGGGCGCGTTGCATTATACGGATGGCTTGTCGCTTCATCCGTACATTCAATGCAAGCGAGAATCCACTGTAATGGCGTGGGAAACGTGGGTGACCGATATATATAGGCAGTTGGCTCGGCTCGGGGAACGCCCTGTCCCCGTCTACGTGTCGGAAGTCGATTGGCCGTCCTTGGTCGGGTCCTGTGAAGTTAGCTTAGACGTTCAGGCCGAGCGCGCGCACGATGTCGTTACCGCGGCACATGCCTTGGGCTTCGTGCGCGGCAACTGGTGGTATGACTTGTTGGACGATGGGACCAGCCGCTTCAATCCCGAGGACAATTTGGGTTCGTCAAGAGCGACGGGTCGCCCAAGCCGGCGTATGCATTCAAGGCGGGGGGTTAAAAGTGTCGAGCACTAGGCACCTACGGCGGGCCGCTCAGACCGAAGACAGGCAGCGGTGCCCCATGCGGGTTTCGGTAAACACCCGCATTCTTGCGTCTCCGACTACCGGGGTTCAACGCTACCTCACTGAGTTACTTGAGCGGATACCTACAGTTCAGACCCTCGCACCGGTGCGTCGCCTTGCTGGTTTAGCGGGTCACGCTTGGGAGCAGGGAATTCTCCCTGCGCACGCCCGCGGTACCGTGCTTTGGAGTCCGAGTAACACCGGCCCATTGGCGGTACACAATCAGGTTGTGACGATTCACGACGTGGTGCCGCTGGAGCATCCCGAGTGGCTGAATGCACGTTTTGCCGCATGGTATCGATTTCTGATACCACGCCTGGCCAGACGAGCGGCCCGCGTTATCGCAGTCTCCGAGTTCACGAAGGAGCGGCTGTTGGCGTATAGCAAGGTGGACCCAGACAAGATCACGGTGGTGCATTCCGGGGTAGGCAAACAGTTTTCGCCACGCCCAGCATGTGATGTGGCGCGCGCGCGCGCGGCACTGTCAATTCCGGATGGACCGTATGTACTTGCCGTTGGATCGCTGGAGCCGCGCAAAAATCTTGGAAGACTTCTCGCAGCTTGGGCCAGGCTGCTTCAAGGGCTGCCTGCAAACGTGTCGTTGGTGGTTACAGGCGGCAAAGGGAAGCAGACAGTGTTCGCGGACGTTCCGGAACTTCGGTGCCTGCCAGAACGGGTGCATCTGACCGATTATGCACCGGACGAAGTTCTACCAGGGCTATACACCGGTGCCAGCGTATTCGTTTACCCTTCGGTTTATGAAGGTTTTGGACTCCCTCCGCTGGAAGCGATGGCGTGTGGCACGCCGGTGATCGTCGGGAATCGGGCGTCACTTCCGGAAGTGGTCGGCGACGCCGGGGTCTCGGTAAACCCGTACGATATTGACGCGATCGCGACCGCAATTGCGCAAGTACTTGTCGACCCGGCGATCCGTGCCAAGTTGGCACCAGCAGCGCTCCAACGTGCATCGCGCTTCTCTTGGGATAGAGCGGCAACGCAGACTTGGAACGTCTTGTGTGCCGCGGCTGACTCGCATTGAGCACCGAACGTTCACCCAAGACCGCGGTCGTGATCCCCGTGCTCAACGGAGGCAAGGTGTGGCAGCGTGCCGCGGTCGCGATACGCGCACAGGCTCCTGCGCCTGCCCAAGTGCTTGTAGTTGACTCAGGGTCCACAGACGATAGTGTACGCATCGCCCGGCGCGCGGGTTTCTGCATCCAACGCATCGACAAGCGCATGTTCGATCATGGCGGCACTCGACAACGGGTTGTTGAATCGCTGGACAACGCAGATGTCGTCGTTTTTCTTACGCAGGACGCAGTATTGGTGGCCCCCGACGCCGTCGCGCGCTTGGTCGACGCGTTTGCGGACCCGAACGTGGGCGTGGCATATGGTCGACAGCTACCACGACCGCATGCCGGCGTACTCGAGGCCCACGCACGCTTCTTTAACTACCCACCCACTTCGCGCGTTTGCCACTTTGACGATCGCCATGCGATGGGAATCAAGGCCGCATTCGTTTCAAACAGCTTTGCGGCGTATCGGCGCGATATGCTTATTCAAGTCGGTGGATTTCCAAAACATCTGATCCTCAGTGAAGATATGGTAGCCACGGCGAGAATGCTTATGGCAGGTTGGTCGGTCGCCTATGTTGCGGATGCATGCGTATTCCACTCCCACGACTATACAATCCGCCGGGAATTTCAGCGGTACTTTG
>Ga0207640_10001937_pt1 | contig 11147 bp, 9 predicted proteins | sample KBSCornC42_FD_184300 | JGI IMG/M metagenome (GOLD analysis project Ga0207640, IMG submission 184300) | Corn rhizosphere microbial communities from Kellogg Biological Station, Michigan, USA - KBS Corn C4-2 (SPAdes) (version 2) | ecosystem: Host-associated > Plants > Roots > Rhizosphere > Soil ... | reverse complement strand
GCATGCTCTGCTCCAGGGGCGCGCCGAGGCCGCGCAGGGCGAGCTCTTTGGTCATCGCCACGGCGTCGGCGGCGCGGGAGCCGATCGTCGCCGCCAGCTCGCGCGCCGCGGGCATCAGCTCCTCCGGTTCGACCAGCTCGTTGACGAGGCCGATTCGCAGTGCCTCCTCGGCATCGATGAACTCGCCGCTGAGCAGCAGCCGCATCGCGTTGCCGAGGCCGACGACCGCCGGCAGCCGCAACGCGCCGAAGCCGTGCAGGAGGTTCCACTTGACCTCCGGCGCGCCGAACTGCGAGCCGGGAGTGGCGAGGCGGATGTCGCAGAAGAGCGCCAGCTCGAGGCCGCCGGCGACCGCGTAGCCGTCGATCGCGGCGATCAGCGGCTTGGAGATCGTCAGGCCGAGGTCCCAGCGCTCGGCGCGCCAGGGAGCCCAGGGCGCACTCTCGGCCGCCCGGCTGTGCATCTCCTTGAGGTCGGCGCCGGCGGAGAAGGCTCGCCCGCCGGCGCCGGTGAGGATCCCGACGCGGACCTCGGGGTCCTCCTCGATCCGCCGCAGCGCCGCCGTCACTTCGCGATACGTATCGGTGTCCATCGCGTTGAGGGCGTCGGGACGGAAGAGGGTCACCGTCCCGACCCCCTCGGCTCTCTCCTCGGTGACGGACATCACCGAATCTCCTCAGCCATGCCCATGCGCGCCCCTTGCGTGTCGCTGCTCTGGCGGGCCGCCGCGGTGTTCGGGTTCGTAAGGCGGCACGTCGTCGCGCACGTCCGCCTCCTCGGGTGTCGCGGCGGCGAAGAGCTGGCCCGCCTCGACCAGGCGGGTCGGGTTGCGCCGCTCCAGATAGAGGGCGATCACGACGGCAACCGCGATCGTCGCCAGGGTCGCCCAGATGAAGTAACGCAGCGGCGAGGGCGGCGTCGGGTGGACGTTGCCGTAGGTGACGATGCCGACGCCGACCAGGCCGACGATCGGCACGATCAAGTGTCGCCCGATCGAAAACTCGGGCCGATGCTGCTCGTAGTAGTACTTGACCACTCCGACCCCGAGCAGGGCGTAGGCGGCGATGAAGAAGAGCGTCGCGATGTAAGCCGCCCAGGAGGCGAGTTCACCCGGCTCGTAGATAGAGCCGAGGATCAGGGTGATCGCGAGGAAGACCGCCGCGACGGCGATAATCGCCCGGCTCGGGGCGCCCTTGTCGTTGACGTGATCGAACCAGGCGGGCAGCATCCGGTCCCGCCCCATCGAGAAGATCATCCGCGAGGCCGCGGTCACCGTGACGATGTTGAGCGCGATGAAGCTGGTCATCACGGCGATGATCGAGAGCGTGCCGAGGAACGGGCCGGAGAAGTTCCGCGCCAGGGTGTCGAAGGGGGTGCCGTCGCTCTGCAGCGCTTCCAAGCCGGATTCGGTGAGGCCGAAGCCGACCACCCCGGCGTACATCAGCAGCACGTAGAAGGCGCCGACCGCGAGCGTCGTCACCAGCACCGCCCGGGGGATCGTCTTGCGCGGTTCATGCGCCTCCTCGCCGAGGGTGGTCGAGGACTCGAAGCCGACGAAGGCGAAGATCGCGAAGACGAGGCCGTAGATCACCCCCGAGAAGCCGAGCGCGCTTTCGGAGGGATCGAAGGGCTTTAGGCTGAGCCCGTCGGCACCGCCGTTGAAGAGGACGATCAGCGCGATCAGGCCGAAGATGAGGATCTCGAAGGCGAGGAAGAAGAGCCCGACCCGCAGCGACGGCGTCAGGCCGACGACGGTTATCACCGCGGAGAAGATGATCAGCGCCGCGGCGAGCCACTGCCAGGCGATCGTCACGCCCTGGCCGTCGAGGTATTCGCTGACGAAGGTCGAGAAGAAGCAGAGCTGGAAGGGCAGCAGCAGGACGTAGGCCCCGAACAGCATCACTCCCGTGACGAAGCCGACCTTCGGTCCGAAGGCGTGGGCGAGGTAGGTGTAGAAGGAGCCCGCCGCCGGCAGCTTGCGGGCGAACTCGCCGATGATCACGGCGAGGCAGAGCGAAAACAACATGCCGACCGCCATTGCGAAAGGCGAGGCGAAGCCGCTCTCGCTCGCGATGAATACGAATCCCGCCGTGGCCCCCGCCGCCGGCCCGATCAACGCCGCCGATTGCACGACTGCGCCTCCCAGGCCGGTTGAGCCCCCGCGCAGGGTGGAAATGCGGTTGGACGTCGACTCCATTTTGACTCCTACCTCTCTTTCGACTTTCTCTCGTTCCAGTCGGGAAGTTCTCGGTCGCGGTCCCAGGCGCGGGCGAAGGGGTCCTCGACCTCGGCGATCAGGGCGCTCTTCTTGACCCGCATCGAGGGCGTACGGGGAAACGGCTCCGTGCGCCGCTCGATGTAGCGGGGGACCTTGTGCTTGGCGAGGCGGTCACGGCAGAACTCGACCAGGACCGCCGGCGTGACAACGCTCGCATCGTCGACGAACGCCACGTACGCCTTGACCTCCTCGCCTCGCAACTCGTCGGGCACCGCCACCACCGCCGCCTCGAGCACCGACGGGTGGGAACGCAGGACGTTCTCGACCTCGGCGGCAGCGACGTTCTCGCCGGCCCGTCGCACGATGTCCTTCTTGCGGCCGAGGAAGTAGAGGTAGCCGGCCTCGTCGCGGCGGGCAAGGTCGCCGCTGTGCAGCCAGCCATCGGCAAGCGTCTCGGCCGTCGCCTCAGGCCGGTTCAGGTAGCCGCGCATCATCCCCGGCGCCTTGATCAGGATCTCACCGGGCTCGTCGCGGCCGACCTCGCGTCCCTCCTCGTCGACGAGGCGGACGCTGACGCCGGGGCAGGGCAGGCCGATCGAGCCCGAGCCGGTCATCTCCTCGGCGTGCTCGAGCGGCATCGCCACCACCAGCCCGGTCTCGGTCAGGCCGTAGCCCTCGACCCAGGGGAAGCCCCAGCGCGCGACGAACTCGGCGTGGAGCTGGGCCGGGATGCCGATGTGCAGCGCGAACTCGACCTCTTGCCGGCGTTCCTCCTCGCGCGGCTCGGCCTTGAGCAGTAGGGCGGGGATCGAGGCGAGGGCGAAGAGCCGCGTGACCTGGTTCTCTGCCACGATCGACCAGAAGCGCGAGACGCTGAAGCGCCGCATCGTCACCAGCGGCGCGCCCGCGTGCAGCGAGGTCAGGAACAGCCAGGGCGGGTCGTTGTAGAAGAACTGCAGGCAGCAGAGCAGGCGGTCGTCGGCGTCGAGGCCGTAGAGGCCCAGGTAGAGCTCGACGAAGCGGAGCCAGTAGTCGTGGGCGACCATGCAGCCCTTGGGCGGGCCGGTCGTGCCCGAGGTGTAATAGACGTTGGTGATCGCGTCGGGGTCGACGCTCACCTCGGCAAGCGGCAGTGGCCCCGATTCGCCTGCGCAGTGCGCCAGGCCGTTTGGCTCGGCGCCGCTGACGACGACCACCTCGGTCTGGCCGGGCTCGATCACGGTCCGGATCAGTTGCTCGTGCTCGGCGCCGCAGATCGCCAGCTTGGCGGCCGAGTCGCGGACGATGTGGCCGGCGTCGTGCTCGCCGGCCGAGGTGTTGACGGAGACGAGGCTCGCTTCGCAGGCGTTGACCGCCAGCCAGGCAACCATGAACTCGGTCCGGTTCTCGAGCATGATCACGACGCGATCGCCGGGCTCGAGTCTCTCCGCCAGGTAGCCGGCGAAATCCTCGACCGCGACGCGGAAGCGCTCGCGGGTGACGACGGTCCCGTCCTCATAGATGAAGGCCGGCTTGGCGGGCTCGCGATCCAGCGCTTCGCGGGCGAGGGTGATGATGTCGGCGGGTAGGTCGGCGACGGCTGAATCGAGCGGCGGCCAGGTGGCCTCGAGGCGATTCGCCGGCGCCGGAGTCACTCGTACCAGCGCTCCGGGGCCACCGCGGTCTTCTGCGGCCACTCGAGGTCGTGGGTGAAGATCAGCTCGGCGTCGTGGCGGCGGGCGAGCGCGCGGATGCGCTGCCAGCTGGAGACCATCGCGTCCGGGCTCCAAACGATCCCCGGCAGCACGTTCTCCTCGATGTTGCGCGGCACGTAGGCGGCGTCGGCGACGAGGATCAGCGTCCGGCCGCTGTCCAGCTGGACCAGCATTGACTGGTGCCCGGCCGTGTGGCCGGGGGTGGGGAAGATGACGACGCGGCCGTCACCGAAGAGGTCGTGCTCGCCTTCCAGCTCGACCCACTCGACCGGGTGGTCAAAGTCGGCGGGCAGGTAGATCTCGCGCTGGTAGATCGGCGGCCAGTGGGCGAACTCGAGCTCGCGGCGCTGGGCGTAGAAGGTCGAGTCGGGGAAGAACTCGATCCCACCGGCGTGGTCGTAGTGCAGGTGCGAGAGGACGACGTGCTCGACGTCGGCCGGCGCGAAGCCGGCCGAGTCGAGCTGGCTGACCACGTCGTCTCCTTTTTCCATCGTCACCTCGAAGGCATCGGCGGCCTCGCCGAGTCGGCCCCGGGGATCGTCAATCAGGGCCGGGTGGCCACCGGTGTCGAAGAGGGCATTGCCCTCTGGGTGGGCGACGACGTAGAAGAAGTAGGGAATCTCGACCTTCGTCCCGACTTCGGGGTGGAAGGGGTCGAAGACGGACATGTCGGCGATCTCGCCCCCGCCGTGAAATGCATAGACGCGGAGGCCGGCCATCTCAGCTCATCTCTCCGCCGCCGCGGCTGCCGGTGGGTGGGTGGCGAGATCGGGCCGGTGCGGGGAGCCGGCCATGGCGAGGGCGAAGCCGGCCAGTTCGTCGGCGATCGCGGCAAGTGGCGTCGGGCCGGAGGGCGTGTACCAGTAGGTGACGCCGTTGCACATCTGGATCACGGCGAGGCGGAAGAGTTTTTGGTCGCTGACCTGAAAGTCACCGGCGTCGGCGCCGCGCACGATCACGTCGGCCCAGAGCGCCTCGTATTCGTCGCGGAGCTTGACGATGCGAGCGCGGTTGGGCGGGTCGAGCGAGCGGATCTCGGCGTCGCCGACGTAGGCGTCGAGGAGGTTCTCGCCGTTGTACATGACATGGGCGCGGGCGATCCCGGCGAGTTCGGTGGGCGGCCCGGCGGCGTTCTCCAGCGCGGCGCGGGCGCCGGCGACCATCTCGTGCATGGCGTCGCGCATGATCGTCAGCAACAGGTCCTGCTTGCTGCCCATGTGGTGGTAGAGGGCCGCGGTGGTGATCCCGGCTTCGTCGGCGATCTCACGGATGCCAGTCGCGCCGTAGCCACGGGCGGCAAAGAGGCGAACGGCAGCATCACGGATACGGGCGCCCGTATCTGGGTTTCTCTTGCTTACCGATCGATCGATAACCAAAAAGTATCAAAGGTCTCAAAGACGTTCAACCCCCTTCTCCGCATCTCGGCCACGGTGGAGGAGAATGGTCCGATGGCTGGGCAAAAAAGCCAAAGGGCGGTGCGCGCGACGGTGCGGGGCGGGGTCCAGGGAGTCGGTTTCCGCGACGCGGTGATGCGACGAGCGCGTGAGCTCGGCGTGTTGGGTTGGGTGCGCAATCAGGACGACGGCACCGTTTTGGTCGACGCCGAGGGGCCGGAGGCCGCGGTGGGAGAACTGCTCGAGTTCCTCGACTCGGGGCCGCGTGGCGCGCGGGTGGCCGGAGTCGACATCGAGGACGTCAAGGTCGAGGGCCACGAGCAGTTCGCGATCCGCGGCGTCAGCGCCGGCGTCTTCGTCGTCCAGGAGCACGCGGCGACGGCGCACCATTTCGACCTGCGGCTCGAGGTCGACGGGGCGATGCGCTCCTGGGCCGTTCCCAAGGGCCCGTCGATGGACCCCGCGGTGAAACGCCTCGCGGTCCAGGTCGAGGATCACGGGCTATCTCACAACGACTTCGAGGGGCCAACTGAAGGTGGCGGCGTGATCGTCTGGGATCGCGGCAGCTACGAGCAGGGTGGCCGCGTGCCCTGGCCCGAGGCGCTCGAACGCGGCCACGCCGTCTTCGTCCTCCACGGCGAGAAGCTGCGCGGCGGATTCGCCCTGCAACGCACCCGTCCCGGCGAGAAGCCGCAGTGGTTGCTGATCAAGCGGCGGGACGAGGAGGCGGAACCCGGCTCCGACGTGGTTGCTGAGCGGCCGGAATCGGTGGCAAGTGGCAAGACGCTGGAGGAGCTTTTGCAGCGTCCTGACATGACAAAAACCTCTTAGGACTAGCGAAACCGCACAGTTTGAAAAGCAAAGCCCGGTCTGGTAAACGTTAAGTTCGCTTCGGGTAACAAGTCCCGACATCAGCCCCGAGGCGGAGAGAGGAATTGTGTCCGTCATGCGACGCCACCCAACGGTGGGTCTTGTTCATGGGTCCCAGTCGAGGAAGACCGGCGGCTCCCAGATCCGCCGCTCCAAGCCTCTCTCGAAAACCGTAACCCAAATAGTGAGAGGAACCGACAATGACTCGTATGAGACTAGGAGTACTCGGCCTTTGTGCCGTATTTGGCCTGATCGCTTTCAGCGCTACCGGGGCGCAGGCCGAAGGAACGTGGTTAATCTTAAACGCCAAAGGTGAAATAAAAACAGGAGTCGAATTACCAGCAGTCGTTGAATTTGAAAAAGATGCCTCAGTGCTTACCCTGCACTCGGAAATCCTCAAAATCAAAGTCTTATTCTTATGCACGGAAGTTCAAGCTGTAAACGCCAAGATCTTCGGCGCGGGGGCCATCGGGAAAGGGACTGGTGAAGAGAAAGAATCGAAAGTGGTATTCAGTGGCTGCACAACTGACCTCAACGGCGAATCGAGCCCCGAATGCACGCCAAGCGACCCGGAAAAAGGCAAAGGGTTCATTGCCACCAAAGCTGGCCATGGCTTAGTCGGCTTACATGAATTAGCGGACAAAACCAAAGACGACGTCGTCGTTATGTCGCCCGACTCAGGCGAAACGTTCGCGACCATTAGCCTCCCTTCGGGTTGCCCGCTTGGCACCTCGATCCCAGTGCTTGGCAAACTTGCGCTGAAGGACAGCGAAAATCAGGCGTTAACGCACTTGGTGAAACACTTATTCGCGGCATTTAACTCATTAACCGAACTGTGGGTGGTCAGTAAAACCGCCGAACACGTGACGACTATCTCAGGTAGTGCGTGGGCCAAGCTTGGAGGAATCCATGCGGGCCTGGCATACGCCATCAGTGGCATTTAATCCCCAGTAGTCGATCCACGTTCCGCCCGGGCCGCCGCCTTTCAGTCGGCCCGGGCGGCATCGGGCCGTAGGCGAACTCAGAAAGGTTAAGCTCAGTCCCAATTATTATGGCCGACGAGCTCGACATCAGCTACGCCAACGAGATGTTCGACTGACCCGTGTCGGCGGATGCGGCACTGGGCGCTGCGGTCGCGTTTTGCCTCGCGACCCTGACCACGCCGGTCGGCGTCTCCGGGGCGGTCTTTCTGGTGCCATTTCAGGTGAGCGTCCTGCACACGCCGAGCCCGGCTGTGACGCCGACCAACCTCCTCTACAACCTCGTCGCGGTTCCAGGGGCACTGCTTCGCTTTCATGGTGAAGGGAGGTTGGGCGGGAGGCTGACCCGGCTGCTGGTTCTCGGCACGCTGCCGGGCGTGGTCCTCGGAGCCGTGCTTCGGGTCACCCTGCTCGACGGCGGCGACGCGTTCCTTCTCGTCGTTGCCGCGGTTCTCGTTCCCCTGGGCGCCTGGCTCGCCCTCGCCGAGCCGTTGCCGGCGGCGGGCGCAGCGGATCTTCGGCGCCGTCGCCAAGTCCTCGTCCTTTCCCTTGCCGTGGGCGTGATCGGCGGGGTCTACGGGATCGGTGGCGGCTCGATTCTCGCTCCGATCCTGGTCGGCCTCGGCTTCTCGGTGATCGAGGTCGCCCCGGCGGCGCTGGCGGCGACCTTCCTCACCTCGCTTGCCGGGGTCTTGGCGTTCGTCCTGCTCAGCCTTGGCGCCGGTGGGGACGCCGCTCCCGATTGGTCCCTCGGTGTGGCGATGGGCTTGGGCGGCCTTGGTGGCTCCTATCTCGGCGCGCGTCTGCAGCCGCGGCTGCCGGAAGCGCTGATGCGGCGCGGCCTTGGCCTGCTGGCATTGGTGCTTGGGGCCCGTTACGCGGTGCTGGCGATCGCCTGAGAGGCGATCTTCTGATGCCTTTTCACGTCTATAGGGATGTAAAGGCATCAGAAAGTACGGTTGGTCCGTGGCAGTGACGATCGACGAGCTGACGGTGGCCGATGAGGCCTCGGCCTGGGCGGAGGTTGGCTTTGCAGTGGAAGGAGGCACCTGCGTGGTTGGCTCGGTGCGGATTCGGCTGGCGGGACGGGACGCGGGCGAAGGGGTGGTTGGGTGGACCTTGTCTGGACTCGGCGATACGCCCGGTGTCGATGGCGTCGCGGCTGACGAGGACGGCGGCATAGATTTGGACGGGCTCGTAACCGCGCACTCCGAGCGCGTTCCCCCGGACGAACCGGTCGCCCAACCCAACGCTGCCGCTCACCCCAACGGCATCACCGCGCTCGACCACGTCGTCGCGATCAGCTCCGATCTCGACCGCACCGTCGTGGCGCTCCAGCAAGCCGGCCTCGACCTGCGCCGCGTCCGCGAGGAGCCGACGCCGGCCGGGGCACCGCGCCAAGCCTTCTTCCGGCTCGGCGCCGAGATCCTCGAGGTCGTGCAGGCGCCACCCGAGGCGATCGAGCGGACCGGGGGCGATCGGCCTGCGTTCTTCTGGGGACTCGCCTTCATCGCCCCCGACCTCGAGGCCACCGTCGCCCGGCTCGGCGAGCACGCGAGCGAGGTCCGCGACGCGGTCCAGCCCGGCCGCCGCATCGCCACCCTGCGCCGCTCCGCCGGCCTGGCGCTGCCGGTAGCGCTGATGACGCCGGTGGCCTAGCCGCTAGACCGTGGCCGCGTTGAGGTGCTCGTGGACGAAGCGGACCACCGCGGCGCCCTCGCCGACCGCCGTCGCGCAGCGCTTGATCGAGTCGGCGCGCACGTCGCCCGCCGCGTAGACGCCGGCGACGCTGGTCTCGAGCAGCCCGTCGGCGCCCGCTTCGGCGCCGGTGAGGACGAAGCCCCTGTGGTCGCGAGCGATCGCCTCGCCGAGCCAGTCGGTGCAGGGGATGGCCCCGAGGAAGAGGAAAAGGTGTGAGAAGGGCAGCTCCGTCCCCTCGGTCAGCGTCACCGCTTCGAGCTTGCCCTCGGACCCGCGCAGGGCGGTGATTTCGCTGCGGTCGCGAACCGCGACGCCGTAGCGATCGAGATCCTCGATCAGATAGCGCGACATCGTCTCGCTGAGGTCGGCGCGGCGGTGCAGCAGGGTGACGAGCGCGCCGCCGCGGGCCAGCCAGATCGCCGCTTGGGCGGCCGAGTTTCCGCCGCCGACCACGCCGACCCGCTGGCCGCCGCAGAGCTGCGCCTCGGGCGGGCCGGCGGCGTAGAAGACGCTCAACCCCTCGTACTCATCGAGGTCCTCCACCGGCAGGCGGCGGTATTCGGCGCCGGTCGCGAGCAGCACCGCCGGGGCGAGGATCTCATTGCCTTCGTCGAGCCGGAGCAGGTGGCGTTCGCCGTCGGTCTCGAGCGCGGCGGCCCGGTAGGGGGTTGCCATGCGGGCGCCGAACTTACGCGCCTGGGTGACCGCGCGACTGGTCAGTTCGCTGCCGCTGATGCCGGCCGGAAAGCCCAGGTAGTTCTCGATGCGACGGGACGTTCCGGCCTGGCCGCCGAGCACCGTGCTCTCAATGACCAGCGTGTCGAGACCCTCGGAGGCGCCGTAGACCGCGGCGCCGAGCCCGGCCGGACCGCCGCCGACGATGACTAGGTCGACCTCCTCGCGCTGCTCCAGCTCCCGCCCGACCCCGAGTGCCCGCGAGAGCCGACCGTTGCTCGGCCGGCGCAGCTCGACACCGCCCGGCAGCCGCACCAAGGGGATCTCCTCAGGCGCGAGGTCAGCGAGCGCGGCCGCGGCCTCCTCGCTCTCCTCCGGCGCGAGCCAGGAGTGGGGGAGGCGCTGGCGCCTGGCGAAGTCGAGCAGGCGACGGGTCTCGGCCGACTCGCGCGAACCGAGGATCTCGATCCCGACTCCCTGCTCGCGCTGCAGCAGCTCGCGCCGCTCGATGAAAGCCGAGAGCAGTAGGTCGGAGAGCGAGCCGTCCTCGAAGAGCAGTTGACGCAGGACTTCGCGGTCGACCGCGACATAGCGCAGGGGCTCGGTGACGACGGCGGTGAGGAAGAACGTCTGCCCGGAGAGCAAGTTCATCTCGCCGAGGAAGCTGGATGGGCCGTGGCGGACGATCTCGCGACCGGCGGCATCGGTGATCGAGACCTCGCCCTCGCGGACCGCGATGAAGGGATAGGTCGCGTCGCCTACCTCGAAGAGCTTCTCGCCCACCTCCGCGGTCCGCTCCTCGCCCTTCTCGGCAAGGGTCGCGAGCTGGGAGTCGGAGAGGACTCGGCGTGCCAGGCGTGCCATGGCGCCAAGCCTAGACGGCCCCGCAAGCCCGCTCACCTCACTCGCTATCCTGTTAGAAGGACTAACTACAGAAATTGGACTTCGCTATGGCATATCTCTTGATTCCGCTTGACGATGCGCTTGTTTTCCCCGGCGTCTCTGCGACCCTGCCGATCGACACCGGCGAGGAGGAGCGCGTCTTCCTCTTGCCCCGCCGCGATGGCGAGTACGGCCGCGTTGGCGTCGTCGCCGAGGTGGTCGAGAGCGGCCGCTCGCGCCTCGGCGGTCCCGCCGCGACGGTGGTTGGCCTGCACCGCGGACTGGCCGGGGCCGCGGTCGCCGGCAAGGAGGGCGACGACGGCGCCCTGCGCATCGAGGTGCAGGAGGTCCACGACGGTCACCCCGATGACGAGCACACGCAGGAGCTGGCGCGCGAGTACCGCGCCGTGGTCGAAGAGATCCTCGAGCTGCGCGGCGCCGACGACCGCATCGCCGCCTTCCTGCGCTCGGTCGAGGAGCCGGGGGCGCTGGCCGATACCACCGGCCTCAGTCCCGACGTCTCCAACGAGCAGAAGCTGCGCCTGCTGGAGGCGATCGACGTCACCGCCCGCCTGCAGCTGGCGGTTGAACTGCAGCGCGAGCGGCTGGCCGAGCTGCAGGTGCGCAGCCGCATCCGCGAGGACGTCGAGTCCGGCGCCCAGAAACAGCAGCGCGAGTACTTCCTGCGCAAACAGATGGAGTCGATCCGCAAGGAGCTGGGCGAGGACGAGGC
>Ga0207640_10001934_pt1 | contig 11151 bp, 5 predicted proteins | sample KBSCornC42_FD_184300 | JGI IMG/M metagenome (GOLD analysis project Ga0207640, IMG submission 184300) | Corn rhizosphere microbial communities from Kellogg Biological Station, Michigan, USA - KBS Corn C4-2 (SPAdes) (version 2) | ecosystem: Host-associated > Plants > Roots > Rhizosphere > Soil ... | reverse complement strand
TCGCATCATTGATGATCGTCATGCGGATGTTCGTCGAACCGGCGGGCCCTTCCTCCCACAACGCCATCGTTCGACCGGCGCCGGCGGCGATCGCTGGCAACGTCTGATCGAGGTCGTTGGCGAACAGCGCACGGTCAGCCACTTTCCCTCCTGACTTCGTCCGGCCGCCCAGGTGGATTTCTGTGTGCTTCGTTTTCTGGTTGTACTCGTTCCACGCAACGGCCAGCGAGCCGTCGCTGAGCCGTTCCACAGCCGGCGTCGATGACGGATCCGAAACGCTCCGCCCGAGGCCGGCCTCAACGTGCGGCGCCTCGGAGACTGGCGACCGAAGAACACGAACGGAATCGCGGCCACTCTTGCGGTCGCTCCACGCCACGAGGATGGATGAGGACGCGGTGCCGATGGACGGATCGTGCTGGAGATTCGCCGAGACGGCGGAGCAAACGGGTTGGAAGATCGTTTCGAACCTCGCCGTGCAGATGCGGGTGTGCGTGTCGTCAAGGAACGCTTCCCACGACGCCACCAGCCGCCGATCTCTCGTCGCCAACCTCGGGAACCCGAGTTTTCCCGGCCCGACAATCTGCGTCGAGAGCATTTCACCCGCTGCACTGAGCTGACCGTAATGAAGGTTCGTCTCGTCATCCCAGATCAGCACATAGCCGTCATCAAAGGGAACGATGTTTCCTCGGCTGGCCGGCAGCAACGACACCGTTCCCAGTTGTCCGGTTGAGGAAAAAGGCATGACGTAAAGCGAGTAGCTGGTCGACTGGTAAACGGATGAGAGGACGACAAAGGAACCGCCGAGGGTCGCGGCGTAGGTGGGCGTACCGCCAAACGACCCGACGATCTCGAAGTGCTGGAGGTCCGCATCGACCAGGGCAATCCCTCGACTCCATGTAACGAGGTACTTACTACCGGTCCAGTCGAGGGTCGTGTACGTCGAGAACGGGTTCGACTCGGAGACGATGGTGACCGGACTCGTGTCGATCAGCGATCCATCCTCACGCACGCGCACACCGACCACCGTTGGCGAGCTAAGCGGCCCCCTTAGACCCGACGAAATCCCCCACACGGCGAGGTATTCATGTCCGTTCCAGACCACGCGCGGCTCGCGACCCGATCCGAGAAACGTCGGCGACGGGCGCACAGGAATGCCATCGGGTCCGAGCACGCGGATGTAGATACTCGTGACGTCGCTACTCACGTCCGCCGTCGCTTCCCACGCGACGACATAGCCGCGGCCGTTGGATGCGACGGACGTTCGCAATCGATATTGCGGCGCAAAATCGCCGACAAGCTCCTGCGAGAACTGATAGATGTCGCCCGCTGAAAGCGCGGAAGGTAGGCTGAGGAGGAGGAGAAAGAGGACGACCAGAACCCCATCTCGATTTTTCATGCTGTTACAGCATATTACCGAGAGAAGCGTTTGTCATCCCTCAAAAACCGAAAGCGGCCGGGGCGCTCTTGCGGACGCTGCAGGTCAACGCCTTCGATTCCATGATGCGCACGTTCGGCTCCTCGGAAATCGCCACGAGGTCGTTGACGACGTCGCCGGTGACGAGGCCGCGGCCGCCCCAGTGATACGGAAGTCCGACCTGGTGCACGCGCCGGCCTTGCACGTCGAGCGACGGCATGCGTCCGGTGACGAGCGCGCGCGCTTCGATTTCGCCGCGCGCGGTGGAGACGACGATGCAGTCTCCATTGACTACGCCAACCTCGGAGGCAAGCTCCGGCGAGAGCTCGGCGAATAGCTCCGGCTGCAGTTCGGCCAGATGCGCGAGCGTGCGCGACATGCCGCCGGCAGTGTGATGCTCGGTCAGACGATACGTGGTGAGGATGTACGGGAAGCGCGCGTCGGGCGACGTCGCGTAGGCGTTGTCGGGACGCTCCTTCCGATCGGCCGCGGGATTGGTTAGGTGATCGGGATAGAGATCATTGGCGAGATTCGACTCGAGCGGCTCGTAGTGCGCCGGCAGCGGTCCGTCTTTCAATCCCGAGGGGACGTAAAGCCAGCCCATGCCATCGGGATGCATGATGAAGGGCGCGTCGCCGGGCAGCGCTTCGTCGCCGCCTTTGTCGGGATCGCCCTTCGCGTCCGGCCGCTTCTTTTTTGTAAAGTCCGCAACGTCGTCGCCGGTCCAGTCGCCCTTTGACTCGTCCCACCACACCAGTTTCTTGCGCTCGCTCCATGGCGTTCCGTCCGGCGCGGCGGACGCGCGGTTGTAGAGGATGCGGCGATCCATCGGCCACGCGTAGCCCCAGCCATGACCGTATTTTCCATGCGCGTTGCGGCTGTTCGCTTTGTTCTCGCCGTCGAAGACGCCGGAGTAAATCCAGCAGCCGCAGGAAGTCGTGCCGTCGTTTTTCAACTCGCCGAAATGTTTGATGGGGCCGTCATTCGATGAACCGTGGATCTCGCGCAGCACAGCCTCGGGATCCGGCTCGGCGATCTCTCCATGAACCGGATAGTCCCAGGTCAGTGCGCGCAGTCCCGCATCGCGCGGCGCATCGGTCGCCTTCTCTTTCAGTAGCCGCCCGAGGTGATAGATGAAGTGCAGTTCGCTGCGCGCGTCGCCGGGAGGTTCGATGGCCTGCTCGCGCCACTGCAACAGCCGCTGCGTGTTCGTGAACGTCCCCGCCTTTTCGGCATGCGACGCGGCCGGAAAAAGAAACACCTCCGTCTCGATCTCCTCGGTACGCAACTCGCCGCTCGCGATCTCCGGCGAGTCGAGCCAGAACGACGCAGTCTCGATCTCGACAAGGTCGCGCACCACGAGCCATTTCAACTTCGAGAGCGCCTTCCGCTCCAGCCGCGCGTTCGGCGCGCCGACCGCGGGGTTCTGTCCCATCACGAAAAGGCCTTCCAGTTTGCCGTCGGCCATGTCCAGCCAGTAGCCGAAGTGCGAGTGATCGCCGGTCAGCCGCGGCAGCCATTGGAATCCGAACTCGTTCGCCTTCGTCGCCGCGTCGCCGTAGTACGCCTTCAGCAGCGAGACGATGTACTTGTCGATGTTGAACCACCACCCCTTCGGCGACCGATGCGTCTCGATCCACTCGTTCAGCGACCCGTCTCCCTCGGGATCGTGCGCCGGCATCGGCAGGTAGCCGGGCAGGATGTCGTACAGCGTGGGAATGTCGGTCGATCCCTGAATCGAGGCGTGCCCGCGCAAAGCCATGATGCCGCCGCCGGGACGTCCGATGTTGCCGAGGAGCAGTTGCAGGATGGCCGCGGCGCGAATGATCTGCACGCCCGAGGAATGCTGCGTCCAGCCGACGGCGTAGCAGATCGCGCCGGTCTTCTCGCGTCCCGAAGCGCTGGTGAAAATGTCGGCGACTTCGAGGAAGCGTTCCTTCGCAATCCCGCACGATTGCTCCACCATCTCCGGCGTGTAGCGCGCGAAGTGCCGCTTCAGCACCTGGAACACGCAGCGCGGATGTTGCAACGTCTCGTCGCGATGCGGCTCGTGCAACTCCTGCGCTTCGCCGCCGCGATCCTTCCCGTGCCCTCCCCGCTTCGCATCCATCCCCGGCTTTTTGCTCGGCTTCGCCCCTTCGTACAGCCAGGTCTCGGCGTCGTACTGTTTCTTCTCCGCATCCCAGCCGCTGAACAACCCGCCGAGGTCTTCGGTGTCCTTGAAGTCTTCGCGCAGGATCGTGGCGGCGTTCGTGTACGGGACGACGTAGTCGCGAAAGTAACGATCGTTACTAAGCGTGTAGTTGATCAGCGCACCGAGAAAGACGATGTCGCTCCCCGCGCGCAACGGCAGCCAGTAATCGGACATGGCCGAGGTGCGGTTGAAGCGCGGATCGACATGGATGATCGTCGCGCCGTTCTTCTCGCGCGCCTCGATCACCCACTGGAATCCGACCGGATGGTTCTCCGCCATCGACGATCCCATGATCAGGATGGCGTCCGCGTTGGCGAGATCCTGCTGCGCGGTCGTCGCGCCGCCGCGTCCGAACGACGTCCCCAGACCGGGGACGGTGGAGCTATGTCATATCCGGGCCTGGTTGCTGACGCAAACCATGCCCAGACCTCCTGTGAAAAGTTTCTTGATGAGGTAGTTCTCTTCGTTGTCGAGCGTGGCCCCGCCGAGGTGGGCCATGCCGGTGGTGTGCATGAACTTGTCGTCGAACGTGCGGGCGCGCGTGTCCCAAACGCGATCGGCCACCATGCGCATGGCCTGATCGAGCGGCAGCTCCGTCCACGACTTCGACCGCGGAGCGCGGTACTTCACTTTCGTGGCGCGACCGTCATGCGTGACGAGCTGATACGACGCCGACCCTTTCGGACAGAGATGTCCGCGCGAAATCGGCGACTCCGGATCGCCTTCGATCCCGACCACCTTCCCGTCGCGATGGTAAACAAGTTGACCACATCCGACCCCGCAGTACGGACAGATGGATCGCGCGACGTTCGCGCCTTCGGTCTTCGGCCGCAGCGCGTGCGTGGCGTCCGACATCGCCTCGACGCCGGTGCCGTCGCTTCCGGATTTCAACTGCCGGATCAACGGCCACTTCAGAAGGAGCTCCGCGAGCATGCGAGGAAGTGTATGCAATTCGCGGGTGCAGCGTAGCAACAGGAAGATGGTGAGCCGCGGAGGAAGAACTAACTCCGCGGCTCCGAAGAATTACCGTACGTTGCGAACGAGCACTAGGCGCTGCGCTACGTAATCGGAGTTGCCGAAGTCCTGGAGTTGGACGTCGACGACGTCGCCGCGCTCGAGGTTGGTCAGCGGATACATCTGGCCGTTGTAGTCGACGCTGGCGTTCTGGTCGTAGCGGACGACGAAACGGTTGCTGGTGTTGTTGGTGCGGAAGCCGGAGACCCAGTTCGTGTTTTCCAGCTCGATCGTATGGTTGACCGTATCGACGTTGCGGATGGTGCCGCGGATCGTCGAGTACTGCGTCGATGATGGATAGGACGACGACGGATAGCTCGACCCCGAGGCCATGCCGCCGCGCGTGTTGTAGGTGACGTCCATCGACTGCGCGATCAGTTGATTGCCCGACTGATCGACGTTGACGGTGACCTCATCGCCGCGTTCGAGTTGATCGGGACGGTAGGTCCGGCCCTGATAGTTGATGGTGGTGCGGTTGTCGTAATAGACGCGGACCGAGTTGTCGCGGCCGGTGTTGAGGTTGGTGTTGTATCCGGTCACATTGGTCAGGTAGATAGACTGACCGCGCGCGTCGACCGAGTCGACCGTGCCGCGGATCTGGTACGAGCCGGAGGAGCCGCTGTTCGAATTCCCGCCGCCGAAGATGTCGCCGATGCTGTTCCCGGAGGTGCCGCAAGCGGCCATCAGGAGCAGCGCAAACGTAGCTGCCGCAAAGGTTTTGTATTTTTGCATGATCGTATTCTCCCGAAGTTATTGAGAGCAGAAATCATGCCTCGATCGGTTTGGACTGGATGTATGGGGGTAGGGAAACTTCGCGTTGCGGTCACTCCTACAGTAAAGTCCGTCTTTCCCCGAAAACAGCGATTGAGAAGGAGCGAGCCCATGCGCAAAGCAGGAGTCGGATTCCTCGTCAGCCTCGTCCTGGCCGTGTTGTTTGCCGTAGTTCTCGCGTGCACGAAAGAACAGCCGGCCCAGCCGACGCCGTCCGGCGAGAAGACGTACAAGACCGATACAACGTGGGTCGAGACAAAGGTGGACGTCTTCCCCGGAATGGACGGCCCGAACCTCAACCTCGACGCCGACGACATCAAAGGGCGCGTGGTGTGGAATCTGTGGGTCGGCGATACCGGGCTGATGTGGGACTACCTCGCGCAGCACGGATTCGGGACGGCCGACCTGCTCAAAACGATGGACTCGCGCGGACGGGCGCACCGTTTCGCGAACATCGGCATCATCAATCAGCCGGGATTCCAGGCGGCCACGAAGCCGGATCAGTACGGTCTCTTCATCGACGAGCCGAAACCGGGCGATCCGGATGGGCAGATCGATACGAAGATCGACTACGCCACCTACGGCCGCTCGTCGGGCGTGGTCGGACTGCGCATCTCCGACAATCCGAACTTCAAGAACGATCCGGCGGCGCAGGCGGAGTGGAAGAAGCACATCGCCGCCGACGGCATCAATCACGATTACTACGAGAATCCTGATTACTTCAACAATCAGAAGCTCGTGCGCCCGTACGTGGTTGGAATGGCCTGCTCGTTCTGCCACGTCGGACCCGACCCGGTCCGTCCGCCGGCCGATCCCGAAAATCCGAAGTGGGAGAACCTGAACGACTACGTCGGCGCCCAGTACATGAAGGTGTGGGCGATGTTCGTTCCGAAGGATCCGAAGACGGGCAAGGATCAGGAAGACAGCTTCGTCTGGCAGTTGATCCATTCGAATCCGCAGGGCAGTCTGGACACGTCGTTCATCTCCAGCGACAACCTGAACAATCCCGGCACGATGAACGCCGTCTACTCCCTCGGCGAGCGCGTGAAGCGCGCGGCCAAGGCGGTCGGAAAAGCGCCGGCGCAATACGATCCGATGGTCGAGTACCTCAGCGGCGGCGCTCTCAATCTGCGCAACATCAAGGACGGCATCGACAAAGGGTCGCTGGTGATTCCGCGCATCCTGAAGCAGGGCGACGACTCGGTCGGTCTCGAGGGCGCGCTCAGCCGCGTCTACCTCAACATCGGCGAAGCGTGGCCGGAGTGGAGCAAGCATTTCCGTCCGCTGGTCGGCGGCTTCGGATTCGATTCGAAGAATCCGTTTGCGTCGCAGACGCCGGTGGAAGTGGCCACGCTGCAGAACAATTCGGCGGCCTGGAACTGGAGCGAAGAGCGCTCGCCTGCGCTGGCGAAGTACCTGATCAAGGTCGCGCAGCCGCTGCTGCTCAAGGACGCGCCGGGCGGCGCGGCCTATCTGAAAGCGACGCCCGATCAACTCAACCGCGGCAAGATCGTCTTCGCTGAAAACTGCGCGCGCTGCCACTCGAGCAAGCAGCCGCCGGACAACGTCGATCCGAAGTCGCCCGCCGGCACCGACTGGTTCCGCCAGCAGGTGCAGAGCGATCCGAATTTCTTCTCGCAGAACTTCCTGGCGGACGAGCGGCGCAAGCCGGTCACCGACATCGGCACGAACGCCACGCGCGCCGCGGCCACGAACGCGATGGCCGGACACATCTGGGATAACTTCTCGTCGCAGACGTACAAGACTCTGCCGAAGGTCGCCGCGTTCCAGGTGGAGAATCCGTTCGACGCCACGAGGCCGCTGACGATCGACATCCCCGGCAACGGTCCCGGCTACTACCGTCCGCCGTCGCTGATCAGCCTCTGGTCGAGCGCGCCCTACCTGCACAACAACACCGTCGGCAACGACTTCGGCGATCCCTCGGTGGCCGGCCGCCTGCGCGCGTTCCAGGACGGCATCGAGCGCATGCTGATGATCAAGCCGCGCGAACACATCGTCTGGCGCACCACGAAGACCAGCTACATCAACATCCCGCTGGTCTATCTCCCCGACGAGCTGCGCAAGCTGATCGAGAAGCTGCATCCCGATCTGATCGACGCCAATCAGAACCTGCGCATCGGACCGATTCCGGCCGGCACACCGATCAATCTGATCTCGAACGTGAATCTCGACGCCGGCGTCGACCTCGCCATCAAGCGCCTCGATCTCTTCAACAGCCTGATCGACGCGCTCTACAAAATTAAGAAGCAGAACCTCAATGAGCAGCAAGCCACGGACCTGATGAAGACGCAGGTCGTGCCGAAGTTCCTTGCGGTGAACAAGTGTCCCGACTTCGTCGAAGACAAGGGCCACGAGTTCGGAACGAAACTGCCGATGCCGGACAAGCTGGCTCTGATCGAATTGCTGAAGACGTTCTAACGAGGAAAATTTTCTATGAGAACGCGGCGGATTCCTGGAGTTCTGGTGCTGTGGCTGGCAGTGGCCGGTTGTGCGTCGCACGAACAGTATCGGAAGACCGCCGCGCCGATTCCGCCGATCGCCGTTGCCGACCTGGAACATCGAAATCCGGTCGACAACGGCCAGGGCGGCAAGGAATGCTCGGAGAAGCTTTTCCGAGGGCGTTCGATCGAGAAGTTCCGCGCATCGAATGGCGAGATCTTCACCATCGGAATCATCGAGCTGAGCGACGACGGCCATATCAAGGACGTCGGACAGCGCGATGAAGTCTTCCGCGAGCTCAAACGGGTGGCCCGAGGAGGCGATACGGTTTCGGCGTCCAGTCCGGGAGCCGTTCTTGTGACCTTCGTTCATGGCTGGCATCACAAAGCGAAGGTCTGCGACGAAAACCTCTCCTGCTATCGCCGTGTGATGCAGGGTCTGGTCGAGCGCAAAGACGACCGCGCCAATAAAGGCCCGGTGTTCGGCATCTACGTCGGCTGGCGCGGAGACTCCTTGCATAAGTACACCGCGCTTTCGTTCTACAACCGGAAGGCCGCGGCGCAGCACGTCGGTTCGCTCGGCGGACGCGATCTGCTTCTTCAGATCGGCGCGACGCAAAAAGAGCTCGATCGTGAAGTGCGCACTGCGACCGGCGGGCAGCGCTTTGTCAATGCCGTTACCGTCGGACACAGTTTCGGCGGAGCGCTGGTCTATTCGGCAGTAGAAGCGTTGGAGGTTTCTGAATACCAAACGAAGCACGGTGTCGGCTATCCATCGTGCAACGGTGGACCGAAGCCCGTGCGCGAAGGAATCGGCGATCTGGTCATCCTCGTCAATCCCGCCTTCGAAGCGTGGCGCTATCGCGACTTTGCCAGGGATCTGGAATCCGCGGGTAATTACTCGCCGGACCAGCGTCCCGTTCTTCTTACCGTTGCATCGACCGCCGACGACGCGGTCGGCAAGGCCTTCCCCGCCGGCCGTCTCTTATGGATCTTGTGGCATCCGTGGGCATGGAGCACCGCCTCCGCGCAGGTCACAGGCCTCGGGCATTACGCGCCGTATACAACGCATCAACTCGTCTATGACGGGCCGCAGGAAAAACCGGTCGAGCCGGCCAAACTCACCGATCCAAAGCAGATCGCTGACTGCGATCTTCAGCATGAGATCGATGCCGGTCTGGCCCGCGATACCTGCGGCTGTTCGTATCCCGTTCTCTCCGCGCCTTCCACGGTATCGAACGCGGGCAAGACCGATACGCCGACTGCCTTGGCGCAGGGAGCGGGCAGCGTGCACGTGCTCAAGAACTACGACGTGACTCTCAAACCGATCTCGCCGAGTCTCGATCATCATGCGCCGTTCATCGTGGCCAGCGCGCCGGGAAATCTGATCAGCGGCCACAATGACATTTACAATCCGAATTTCGTCCTGTTCCTGATCGGCTTCATCAACAACTCGATGCCTGGTCCGGGCGAGGCCAAGCCGGCGCTGGACATTACCCCCTGCCGCTGATCATTTCGCCGCGGCGTGAATCACGTCCGCGGCCTTCTCGCCGATCATGTAGACCGAGGTGACGATAAAGAAGCCAGGGATTTTCGGGAAGACCGACGCGTCGACGATCCGCAACCCCTTCGTGCCGTAGACCTCGAAGTTCGTGTTCACGACGCCGCCATTTTCGCGCTCGCCGATCGGACAGGTGCAGGAGGCGTGGTGTCCCCAGGCGTTGTCTTTGACGAAATCGCCGAGGTCCTTGTCGCTGACTTTTTCCTCGCCCGGCAATTCTTCTTTCTCGATCACTCCTTCAGCGCGCAGAAGTTCGGTCAACGTTCTCGCGAACCGGATGCCTTCGATCACCGATTGCAGATCTTCGCCCGAGGCGTCGTTTCCTTCCGTGAAGTAGCAGAAGTCGATTTCCGGCGTATCGAGCGGGTCGGCGGAACGAAGGCGAACGGTTCCGGCGCAATTGTGGGTATGGGCCTTGAGCACGACCCACGTCAGATAATTCAGATTGTCGGCAAAGAGTTTCGAATATCCCGGGAAATAGCCGCGGAAAAGCCCGAGAAACGCGACGATGAAGAGATCGGGAAGAGGCCGCGACTCCGCCGATTTCCTGACGATCGCCGCGACGGCGCCGTTCGTCGTGTAGACGCCGTCCCGTTTCGTTTTCCACTCCTCGTATTGAGGATCGCCGGGCGAAAACTTCGCGTCCTTGAGCACTCCCCACTCTTTGAATTTCATGCGATTGACGACGCCGACTTCGTAGCGATCCTGAAGATTCGAACCGACGCCCTGCAGATCGACACGAACCTCGATGCCTTTTTCTTTCAGGTGCGCGGCGGGTCCGATGCCGGAGAGCATGAGGAGTTGCGGCGTGTTGTACGCGCCGCCGGCCAGGATCACTTCGCGCGTGCAGCGCACTTCGCGTTTTGCGCCCGGGTTTGGATTGGGTTTCGCCGAGGCGCGATAGAGGCTTGCGCCTTTGAGGTACTCGACGCCGGCGGCGCGATTGTTCTTGTCGAGGATGATCCGTGTCGCAAGCGCGTCGAGCTCGATGGTCAACTTGCCCGGATATTTTTTCGCGACGTCGAGAACGCGCTCGCGGGAGCCGTTTCTTACGTGAGTGTTCGTCGCGAGCGGAGGAAAGCGCAGACCGGTAGAATCGCCGCCGACGAGGCGCCAATCGTTCGGATCGCCCTTGCCGACGATCAGCCAACGAATTCTCTGCAGCAGGCCGGGCTCGCCATCCGTGAGCAACGCGGCCACGGTCTCGATGAAGAACCATTTGATCTTCTTGTCGTTGATGGCGGCCTTGGGAATGGCCACTTGTGTATGCAGCCAGCCGCCGAATCCGTGCCGCGTCGGATTGATGCGCGTCAGGTTGTAGACCCATCGCCAGAACGGCCGGTGATGGCAATTCTCCATGCGCTGAAAATACTTGCGCATTTTCTTCGGCGCCCATGACGGGTCCTTCATCAGATCCTGGATGTACTCCCAATCCTTATTGTGGGGATAGACCGTGATCTGCGCATTGTGGGCCGTGCAGCCGCCGAGCGTCCCGGCGCGCGGATAGAGGACGCCGTCGACCTTCTTGTCGTTGTAGGTCTCGTAATACTTGTCGTCGAGTTTCGCCAGCGCCGAGTCTTTGTAGTGCTTGACGAAAAAGTCCCACTTCATCGCGTCGTTTTCCGAAGCGATGGCGTGAAACAGCGGGACGTCATAGTCGTCGCGGGTCCGTTTCGCATCGGGCTGAATGGCGTCTCCGCCCTCCAGCAGCCGTGGATCGCCGCCCGCTTCGAGCAGA
>Ga0207640_10001930_pt1 | contig 11165 bp, 8 predicted proteins | sample KBSCornC42_FD_184300 | JGI IMG/M metagenome (GOLD analysis project Ga0207640, IMG submission 184300) | Corn rhizosphere microbial communities from Kellogg Biological Station, Michigan, USA - KBS Corn C4-2 (SPAdes) (version 2) | ecosystem: Host-associated > Plants > Roots > Rhizosphere > Soil ... | reverse complement strand
CCTCCGCCGCGCCGCAATCGAAAGTCGTCCTCGGCACGGCCATCACCGCCGGCTGCCGCATGATCAAGGACGCGCACGAGCTCGCGCTGATGCAACTCGCCAACACGGCCACGCTCAAGGTCTACAAAGCCGTGTACGAAGCGCTGCAGCCGGGCATGACGCAGCGCGACGTCTCCGAATTGATCTCGCAGGCATACAAGCGCGTCGGATTTAACGGCGAAGCGAGCGTGCAGACCGCGCAGTGGACCGCGCTGCCGCACGGCTCATCGACTCCCCAGGTCATTCGCGAAGGAACGATCATCATGGTCGACGACGGCTGCAGCGTCGAAGGCTACCAATCCGACATCACGCGCACGTTCGTCCTCGGCAAGGCGACGGACAAGATGAACAAGGTCTTCGACATCGTGAAGCGCGCGCAGACCGCCGCGCTGAAAGCGGCGAAGCCCGGCGCGCCGCTCGAATCGATCGATGCCGCCGCCCGCGACGTCATCGTCGCCGCCGGCTACGGCCCCGGCTTCAAGTACTTCTCCCACCGCCTCGGACACGGCATCGGCATGGACGGCCACGAATGGCCGTACCTGGTAAAGAACAACATGTACGGATGGGCGCGCTCGCTGAAAGCCCAATCCGGCATGACCTTCAGCGACGAACCGGGCATCTACATCCCCGGCGAATTCGGCGTCCGCCTCGAAGACGACATGTACATCACCCCCGACGGCGCCAAACTCTTCACCCCGCAATCGGAGTCGCTGGAGAAGCCGTTCTGACGACCATCCGCGAGATGCTGGAGAACATCGAGCGCGACACGCTGGTCGCGCGCGCGGCGCTCAGCGCGGAGACGCGCGGGCGCGATCGCGAAGAGGCCGAGGACGACATCCGGCCGTCGTATCAGCGCGATCGCGATCGCATCATTCATTGCAAGGCGTTTCGGCGGTTGAAGCACAAGACGCAGGTGTTTCTCGCGCCCGAGGGGGATCACTACCGCACGCGGCTCACGCATGTGCTGGAGGTGACGCAGATCGCGCGCACGATCGCCAAGTCGCTGCGTCTCAACGAAGTTCTCACCGAGGCGATCGGATTAGGTCACGACCTCGGGCACTCGGCGTTCGGACACGCGGGCGAAGCGGCGCTCAACAAGCTCGTGAAGGGCGGCTTCGATCACTACCGGCAATCGGTCCGCGTCGTCGAAGTGCTGGAGAACGACGGGCGCGGATTGAATCTCACCGTCGAAGTGCGGGACGGCATCCTCAAACATTCGAAGGGCGAAAAGGGCGAGCTGCTGCGGCGCCGTCCGAAGTCGCGCGCGCTCACGCTGGAAGGCGACATCGTGCGCATCTCCGACATCATCGCGTACGTCAATCACGACATCGACGACGGCATCCGCGCGGGCGTGCTGACCGAGGACGACATCCCGAAAGACATTCGCAAAGCCCTCGGCAACAAGGGCGGCGACCGCATCGACCGCATGGTGCGCGACGTGATCGACTCGACGCTGGCCTGCGATTACCAGCAGATCTCGATGTCCACCGAGGTGCTGGAAGCGCTGGAAGAATTGCGGACGTACATGTTTCAGAACATGTATCTGACGCCGACCGTGCGCGGCGAATTCGTGAAAGCGCAACGGACGCTGACGGCGCTCTTCGAGCACGTCATCGCGCATCCCGAGGAGTTTCTCGATACGTCGCGCGACGAGCCGGTGGAGCGGCTGGCCATCGACTTCATCGCCGGCATGACCGACCGCTACGCGATCAATCTCTACGAGCGCCTCTTCGTCCCACGGGCATGGGTTTGAATCCACGCGCGGTCATCTTCGACATGGACGGCCTGCTGCTCGACAGCGAGCCGCTGTATCGCGCGACGTGGAAGGCGGCCGCGTCGTCGCTCGGCTTTCCGATCGATGATGTGCTCTACGAACGATTCGTCGGCCGCGGCAACGCGGAGTCGGAACTGATTCTTCGCCAGCATTTCGGCGAGGCCTTTCCGCTCGACGAGTTTCATTCTCGCTGGAGCGGCGATTTTCACGAACGCGTCTCGACGATTGCGCGAAAGCCGGGAGCGATGGAGTTGCTCGACGCGCTGGAAACGCGCGCCATCCCGAAAGCGCTCGCAACCTCGTCCCCGCGAATCCTCGCACTTCGCTGCCTCGGCGATCTCGCGTCGCGCTTCAATGCGCTCGCATTCGGAGATGAGGTTTCGCACGCGAAGCCGGCGCCGGATCTCTTCTTCCTCGCCGCGCAGCGCCTCGGCATCGAACCGGCGGGCTGCCTCGTGCTCGAAGACTCCGAAGCCGGAGTCCGCGCCGCGCGCGCCGCGGGAATGGACGTGATCATGGTTCCCGATCTCGTTCCGCCATCCGACGAGATCGCGTCGATGGCGACGCGCGTATGCGCGACGCTGCACGAAGTGGCGGTGATGCTGACTCATCGCGACGTTTGACGCTCGCTAATTCGAGGCACATTTCGCGAAGCTTTGGAGTGCGGTGGCGATCGAGCCACCGCTTTGGGAGGGAGGGGGACGGCGACTTCGCGAGGACGGTGCAAGCATCACCAGTTTCGTGACGTCACACTTCCACCGCCCTCCCAAAGCGGTGGCCTTGCCACCGCGCTCCAAAGTGCTTCGCACGAAATGGTGCCGGCGCGTCGGTTCCTACCGTTCTGCGCGACGCCGTGGTCCCAACTCCGGACCGATGGAAAATGCCGGCGCGAGCGTGACGGTCGTCGTGTTGCCGGCCACGTCCGCGAGGTCGAACTTCAGGTCGACCAATCCACCGGAGACATTCGCGACCGGTGTGAGGTCGACGCGGTAGAGGATGCCGGCGGAGTTGAGCGTGTCTTCCGTCAATTGCGTTGCGGAGAGCGGACGCCAGGCCGTTTCGCCGCTGTAGCGATACGACACGGCCGTGGCGTCGGGCCGGATCTGTTGATAGATCCGCAGCGTTCCACTCAACGAAAAATCGGCGGCGGAGAAGAGCAGCGATCCGCTCGCGTGCGGATCGAGCCGCGTCGCGATCGTGCCGGTGCCGTCGAGCATCATCATCGTCGTCAGCGTCGGCGGGATGTAGTCGGCGCGCGTCGAATCGATATCCATCGAGATCGTCGTCGTCTTGTTCACGCCGGGATAAAGCGTTCCCCTGTTCGTTGCCTCGAGGTGGAATGGGCCCTTGGTGCTGACGTCGACAGAGTTCGAATAGCCTGCGACCGCCGACCGGAAGCCGGTGCTGTCGACGAACTGTGTGTTCGTCCCGAGCCGATCGCTGACGCGCACTTCGCCGAGGGGACCGAACAGGTCGGTCGTCCAGAGAAAGCGCAGATTTCCCGTGGAGGTGATCTGCGACGCCGCAAAGCGCGGCCCGAGGCCGAATTGGTAGGTCGAGCCGCTGTAAGTCCAGGGAAGAAGACCGGGCGTGGTCAGTCCTACCAGCTTGTCGTTCACGACGCGCAGCAGCGGCGTGGTGTATTGCGTCGCGCCGTCGGTGATGGCGGCGAAAGAGATGCCGTAAGAGAAACTCGGATGGACGTCGGGCGACACGAAGACGTGCGCATTGATGATCGGCGCATCGACGATGTTGATCAACGAAACGCCGCCGGCGGTCAGACTGGTTCCATTCACCGCCAGACGCCGGTCGCCGCGCGATGCCGCCGGAATGGCCAGTTGCACCGCGCCGCCTCGCAGCGCGGCGCCGCCGGTGATCAGGTTCACGTCCCCATTCAGGCCGGCCAGCGGCTGGTGCTGGATCATGTAGTAGCTGTTTGTCGACACATCGAGCATCGTCTCGTAGAAGAGCAGCGACTTCGTGGCCGACAGATCGGAGACGCGCATCGAATGCACGCTCGTCCAGGGAAATGAAAGCGATGTGATGCCTGACGTGCCGCCGAGGAGAATGCGGCCGCTGCTGGCGTAGCCACCGCCGGTCAGCGGCGCGCCGGTCTCGCGGCGGCCGGCGAGGGTGACCGTGTGCGGGACGTCCGCCGTCGTCAGCGCGATCGTCGTGTCTTTTTGCACGGAAAGGGCCTCGCGTGCGACGAAATCGACGCCGGTCACCGTACCGGTCGAATCGAATTCGCGCGTGTAAATCAGCATGTCCCACGTGCCCGGGATCATCAGCACCTCGGACGTGTTGTCGTCGAGGTGCGCGGCGCTGATGACGCTCGTGTGCGAACTATTGACCCACTCCGCATCGGGATAGGCGCGGTCGAACGTGACCGTGGCCCGCGCCGCCTTCGTGAACGCGAACTGGATGTTGTGCACGTCCGACGGCGACGCGGAGTTCGTGAGGACGATCTGCCCTCCGCCCGTGAACGAGGCCGCGCCGGCGATCGTGTTCAGATTGTCGACGGCGAAATTCAGCGTGACGTCCGCCGCGCCGCCGGCCGGGACGGTCACTGTCGGCGACGATGGCGTCACCGTTTCGCCGATGAGCACGTTCGACTTCACCGTGAAGGTCACCGCTTGCGTGCCGCTGTTCGTCAGGTGCAGCGAGCGCGTGGCCGTCCAGTTGGTCAACTCGATCGGCGCCAGGCCGAGATTGAGTGACGGCGGATCGATGCGGATCGTGCCGGTTGCCGCGGCGAAAACGTCGACGCGTCCTGCCCCGCCGGCCATGATCTCCTGGTGGAGGAAATTGGCGTTATTCATCAGCGCCAGCTTGATCTGCGCCGGCGTCCAATCGTGATGCAGCGCCTTCAATAGCGCCGCCGCGCCGGCCACGTGCGGCGTGGCCATCGACGTGCCGCTCAGCGACACATAGCTGTCGCCGAGGTATGACGAAAGGATCGACAATCCGGGCGCGACTACGTCCGGCTTCACGGCCAGATTCTTCATGTTCGGACCGCGCGACGAAAACGAGGTGATGGTGTCGCCGAGATCACTCGCGCCGACGGTGATCGCGTTACGCGACGTGCCCGGGCTGGAAATCGTGTGGAAGCTGCTGCCGCTGTTTCCGGCGGCGATGGCGAACGTCACGCCGGCAGCCGTGGCGTTGTCGATGGCGATCGAACCGGGATCGTCGGGATTGCCGCTGCCGCCGAGGCTGACGTTGGCGACGTCGACGTGATCGGACGTATTGCCGTCCTGGTTCGGATCGGCAGCGCGCTCGATGGCCGCCATCACATTCGACTCGCTTCCGCTGCCGGTCGATCCGAGAACTTTGTAGGCGATGAGCGACACATCCGGCGCTACACCGGTGATGACGTCCGACTGCCCCGCCACGATGCCGGCGACGTGCGTGCCGTGACCGTTGTCGTCGAGCGGATCGGCGTCGTTGTTGACGAAGTCCCAGCCGCCCTTCACCTTGAATCCCGGTCCGAAGCCGCTGCCGAGCGCGGAATGGCGGTAGTCGATGCCGGTGTCGATGATGGCCACCGTCACGCCGCTGCCGCGCGACCCGAGCGTCGTCCACACTTTCGGAGCGTTGATGAGCGTGATGTTGGCGCCCTCCGCCAGCGCGTGCATCGGCGTATCGGAGACGACGCGCTTCACGTAGGGCAACGTCCGAAGCTGATTCGCGATCTCGCGCGGTACGTCGATGGCCACGCCGTTGAAGACGACGGAGAATTCGCGCCGAACCTCGGCATCGATCGCCGTCTTGCCGCTCACCGTAGTCTTACCGCTTCGCTGGGCGTTCAGGATCGTGGCCAGGTCGTTGCGGAATCGCGTGAATGTGGCCTGGTAGTCGACCGCCGTCTTTCCCGCCACATTCGCCGCCGCGGGAGGGGCGACGAATTCGACGATGAATCCGCTGGCCGGTTCCGACTGCGACGGGAAGGTCGCTTCCGTTCCGTCGGCGCGTTCCGCACGAAACTGCGAATCGATAGTGAGTTGCGCCGAGGCGGAAACAGCAACGGCTAGGACGGCGACAGCTACCGCGAATTGGCGCATGAGGTCTCCCGGGCTTGCAAACTGCGTGCGTGTAGAACGGCGTCAAGCCTTAGGCGGCGGGCGATATTTCCCGCACTGAATCAGAGGAACCGGCGCAGGTTCTCTTTCCACCAGGGCCAGTCGTGGCCGAAGACGCCGCTCCAGATCTCGAGGTGATTGGGGATCCCTTTCGACCAGAGCAGCGACGAAAACTCGCGGTTCTTATCGACGATCGTGTCGTACTCGCCCGTGGCGATGATCCAGTCGACGCGCGAGAGTTTGCCCGCCCACTCGCCGTCCATGTTCGGGATGTACGCGGTCGGGCAGTGGAAGTAGCAGTTCTCGTCCCAGTAGCCGTCGAGCTGCGCATGGATGTCGTAGATGCCGGAGAAGCAGATGGCGCGGCTGACGACGTCCGGATAGCGCGCCGCGAAATTCGCGGCGTGATACGCGCCGAAACTCGCGCCGTAAACCGCCAGGTCGCCGCGCTGGGCGCGGTTGAAAATGTACGGCGTCAGCTCATGGCGAAGGTAGTTGTCGTACTGCGCATGGCGCGCGGCGCGGACGGCCGGATGAACGCCGCGGTTGTACCAACTCTCCTCGTTCACCGTGTCGACGAGCACGAGCTGGATCTCGCCGCCGTCGACTTTGTCGGCCAGCGAGTCGGGGATTCCGCGGTCCGCATTCTCGGAGTAGCGTCCGGCGGAAGTCGGGAAGAGCATCACCGGGCGGCCGAACTTGCCGTACCAGAGAAACTCCATCGGACGGCCGAGGGCGTTGCTGTGCCATTGAACATGTTCGGTGTACATGGGGTTACCTCAAAGGCAAAATGTTGAATGTTCAATGTTGAATGTTAAATGTTCAATGAAAAGCAGCATGATTTTTAACATCCGTCGCCCGATTGCGGTGCGGCGGGCGATTCTATACGATCCGCCGCCCGGAGAATCTGATGCGTAAAAAGCGAATTGCACTCGTGTTCGGCATGGAAGACACCTTCCCCTGGGCGTTGATCGACGCCATCAACTCCCGCGGCGGCGACGAGGTCGAAGCCATGCCCGCGGAGATCTCGTATCTCAAAGACGACGGCGTCTTTCCGTACGACCTCATCCTCGACCGCATCAGCCACGAGATCCCCTTCTACCGCACGTACCTGAAGTGCGCCGCGGCGTCGGGCGTGCAGATCGTCAACAATCCGATCTGGTGGTCGGCCGACGACAAGTTCTTCGACAACCTCGTCGCCAAGTCGGTCAACGTCGCCGTTCCGAAGACCGTGCTCCTGCCGCACAAGGACTATCCGCCCAGCACCGAAGCCAAGTCGTTCCGCAACATGCGCTGGGTGAATTGGGACGAGGTCTTCGCCTACCTCGGCTTCCCGATCTTCATGAAGCCGGCGTACGGCGGCGGCTGGAAAGACGTCTACAAGTGCGACAACCCGCAGGAGTTTTTCGCCGCGTATGACCAGACCCGCGACCTGGCCATGATGGCGCAGGAGGCGATCGAGTTCGACCGCTACTACCGCTGCTACGTGCTCGGCCGCAGCCGCGTGCACATCATGCATTACGACCCGAAGCAGCCGCACCATCTGCGCTACGTGAAGAATCCGCCGCCGATGGAGCCGGAGTTCGAGGCGCGCATCCGCCGCGATGCGATCGCGTTGTGCGACGCCCTCGGCTACGACATGAACACGGTGGAATTCGCGGTGCGCGACGGCGTCCCCATCGCCATCGATTTCATGAACTGCGCTCCCGACGCCGACCTGGCCTCGGTCGGCGAAGAGAACTTCAAATGGGTGGTCTCGAACATGGCCGAAGCGCTGATCGAGATCGTCACCAGCGGAAGAAAGCTCGAGCTGACCGGCACGTGGCCGCAAACGTTGAATACGAGCAAGGACGTGGAAACGGCGATTTGATCCTGGGAACGCGGGCGTCTCGCCCGCCGTACTTGGCAAAATCGTGCTCGACTGCGGGCGGGACGCCCGCGCTCCCAGGCTGATATCCTCCGAACATGCCTCCACAACCTACCTTCACCCTCGGCATCGAGGAGGAGTTTCAGGTCGTCGATCCCGAGACGCGCGAGCTGCGCTCTCACATCTCGGAGATGTTCGCGGAAGGGGAGAAGCGCCTCAAGGACGAGATCAAGCGCGAGATGCATGAGGCGGTCATCGAGGTTGGGACGCCGATCTGCACCGACGTCGAGCACGCGCGGCGCGAGGTGACGCGGCTGCGGCGCGAGATCATCAACCTCTGCCGCGAAAGCGGATTGCGCATCGCCGCTTCCGGCACGCATCCGATCTCGCACTGGGCCAGCGTGCCGATCACGTCGAACGAACGCTATGACCAGATCGTCTACGACCTGCAGATGGTGGCGCGCGCGAATCTGATCTTCGGCCTGCACGTCCACATTGCCATCGAGGATCTGGAGACGCGCATCCAGGTGATGAACGCGGCCCGCTACTTTCTGCCGCACGTGTTCGCGCTGTCGGTGAACTCGCCGTTCTGGTGCGGGCAGAACACCGGCTGGAAAAGCTACCGCGCCAAAGTCTTCGAACGCTTCCCGCGCACCGGCATCCCCGACTCGTTCCGGTCCAACAGCGAGTTCGAGGAGTACGTGCAGTTCCTCATCAAGACGAACAGCATCGACAACGCGAAGAAGATCTGGTGGGACATGCGTCCGCATCCGTTCTTCCCAACGCTCGAATACCGCATCTGCGACGTTCCGATGCGCGTCGACGAGACCATCTGCATCGCCGCGCTCTTTCAGGCCATCACCTACAAACTGTGGACGCTCTACCGCCGCAACATGGGATGGCGCCTCTACCGGCGCATGCTCCTCAACGAAAACAAGGCTCGCGCCGCGCGCTTCGGAATCCAAGGCAAGCTGATCGACTTCAGCCGCGGCGAGGAAGTGCCGTATACCGAGCTGCTGGAAGAGTTGCTCGCCTTCGTCGATGACGTCGTCGACGACCTCGGATCGCGCGAGGCGGTGTACTACGCGCGCACGATCGTCGCGCGCGGCACCGGTGCGGACCGGCAATTGCAAAAGTACGAAGAGACGAAGGACCTTCGCTCGGTGGTCGACTACATCATCGCCGAGACGGAGCACGGCGTCATCTGACATGCCACGACGCGACATCCACCAGACTTACGATTTCTTCGAATACGTCCGCGTGACGGATTCCGAGCCGCCGCCGCACCGCGACCGCATCGACGTGGCCATCCTCGACATGAATCACGCCTGGCCGAACGTCGGCCACGACTCGCTGGTCCATGCCGTGCTCGAGTCGACCGAACCGCATCGCGACGCGCTCGTGGCCGCGGACGCGAAGGTGCGCGTGATTTCATACGACGTGCGCCGCTCGCTGCAGGTCCCTCAATCGCCCAACGGACGCTTCCGTCTCTACGTCGGCACCGGCGGTCCCGGCCATCTCGATCCGCGCATGAACGACGGCATCCGCGAAGAGAGCCAGGGCATCGCCGAGAATCCGGCGTGGGAAGCGCCGCTGTTCCGTCTCTTCGACGACATCGCCGCGCACCCGACCGCCGCGCTCCTCGGCGTTTGCCACAGCTTCGGTCTGATGTGCCGCTGGTCGGGCGCCGCGCGTCCCGCATTGCGTGCCGAAAAGAGCAGCGGGATGCCGGAGAACGTGTTGACGCCCGACGCTGCCACGCATCCGTGGTTCGGCGATTTCGCGAAGCAACTGTCCGATCGCCGGCACTTCCGGGTCGTCGACAACCGGCTCTTCGATCTGATCGCCGAGCGCTCCTCGGCCACAATCATCGCCCGCGAAGACGAATCGAGCGACGGCGTGACGATGCTCGAATTCGCGCGTACGGGCGACGGCTTACCGCGCATTCTCGGCGTCAATCACCATCCGGAGATCATCGACCGCGAGCACATCATGACCGTGCTCGAGGAGAAGCGCGCGCACGGCGAAGTCTCCGAGCCGTGGTACCGCGAGCGCGTCGAAACGATGCGCGATCTCTTCGCTCATCTCGAACGCGAAAGCCGCCTGACCTCGGAGTATTCGCTCCTCGGGCCCATCCGCCACCACCTCGGCGCGCTCATCGCCGAACGCTGCGAAGTGGCCACCGCGTAAATCATGGATCCGCGCTTTCGTGGTTTGTTCAACGCGCAGATCACGCCGGAGCGTTACGAGTGGTACGTCCGCGAGCTGTCGTCGCGTCTCGACTGCACGTTCGAATTTCGTCTGGCCGAATCGCCGCTCTTTCTGCCGGACGATTTCAAGCGCTCCATCGTCGACGCGGCGCAGGCCATCGTCGCGCAACTCTCCGAGCCGTCGCGCATCGAACAGATGAAGCGCGCCATTCCGGCGCGATGGGACACGCCGGGCATGGACGCGCTGCCCAGCTTCACGCAGGTCGACTTCGCCGTCGTCCGCGAAAACGGCACGCTCGTCCCGAAGCTGATCGAGTTGCAGGGCTTCCCGTCGCTGACTTGCCTCCAAGTCACGCAGCGCGACGCCTGGCGCGACACGATGAGATCGATGGACGGACTCGACCGCGAATGGTCGTGCTGGTTCTCTGGCCTCGATCGCGACTCGTTCATCGACCTCGCCAAACGCACGATCACGGGCGGCCACGATCCGGTCGAAGTGATCCTGATGGACATCGATCCGCCGAAGCAGAAAACGTATCCCGACTTCGCCGCCACGAAGCTGCTCACCGGTGTCGACGCCGTCGATCCGCGCGCGCTCACCAAGCGCGGCAAGCAACTCTTCCTCGGCAACACGCGCATCCGCCGCATCTACAACCGCGTCGTCTTCGATGAGCTGATCGCGAAGAAGATCGAGATCCCGTTCGACTACCGCGAAGAGCTCGACATCGAATGGGCGCCGCATCCGAACTGGTACTGGGCCTGGTCGAAGTATTCGCTGCCGTTCCTCGATCACCCGTCCGTGCCGCGGGCGACGTTCGTCTCCGATCTCGATCGCGTCCCTGATGATTTCACAGCCCGCTACGTTCTCAAGCCGCTCTTCTCCTTTGCCGGCGGCGGCGTCAACGTCGAACCGGCCGCGGCCGACCTCGATGCCATTCCTGCCGCCGATCGCCACGCCTGGTGCGTGCAGGAAAAAATCGAATACGAGCCTGCCCTGCAGGCTGCCGACGGCGGCGGCGTGAAGATCGAGATCCGCATGATGTTCCTGCGCCCCGACGATGAAGCGAAACCGATCCTCGCGCAGAACCTGGTCCGCCTCTCGCGCGGCAAAATGCTCGGCGTCGATTTCAACAAGCAGTTCACCTGGGTGGGATCATCGATTGCACTCTCCCCGGAGTCGTGAGAGATGTTGA
>Ga0207640_10001929_pt1 | contig 11167 bp, 8 predicted proteins | sample KBSCornC42_FD_184300 | JGI IMG/M metagenome (GOLD analysis project Ga0207640, IMG submission 184300) | Corn rhizosphere microbial communities from Kellogg Biological Station, Michigan, USA - KBS Corn C4-2 (SPAdes) (version 2) | ecosystem: Host-associated > Plants > Roots > Rhizosphere > Soil ... | reverse complement strand
GAGCACGCGCTCTTTGACCTTTTCCAGTCCGTGATGGCGTTCTTCGAGAATCTCCTCGGCGCGCACGAGATCGAGCCGGTCTTCGGTCTTCTCCGCCCACGGAATCTGAAAGACGGTGTCGAGATGGCCTTTGATGACGGAGTAGTCGCTCGATGACGGCGACAGTTGTCCGAAGCGATTCACCTCGCGCCGCAACGTCTGTTTGTGCTCCTCGGCGATCGGAAGCGCTTCGACGCGGTCGCGATACGTGTCGGCCTCGCGCTCGGAGCTGTTCGTGTCGCCCAACTCGTCCTGAATGACGCGCAGCTGTTCGCGAAGATACGTCTCACGTTCGCGGCGATCGATCGATGTCTGAATCGTGCGCTGCAGTTCCTTGTCGAAGGTGGCCTTGCCGAGGTCGCGCTGGATCCAGTCGATGAGCAGTTCGAGGCGCTCGACGGGATTCACGGTCTCGAGCAGGAGCTGCTTTTCTTCGAGCGGGAAGTTGACGAACGATGAGAGGAGATCGGCGAAGGTATCCGGACCCTCGGTCATGTTCATCCGCAGAATGTTCAGCAGTTCGTTTGAATACTTGGAGTCGCTCTCGACCAGCTTCTCGAAGAGCGACATGGCCTTGTTCATGAGGTTTTCGGTCTTGACGCTTTTCGGAATCGCGCGCGGCACGATCTCGCGCAGCATCCCCTCGAAGTACGGTTCGCTCTGCAGCATCTGCACGAGCTCGACACGCTGGCGTCCTTGCAAAAAAACCTGGTAGCGATCGGATGACAGCGGAAGACGCTGCACGATCGCGGCAAGCACGCCGATTGGCGACAGATCCTCGGCGCGCGGATTTTCTTTGTCGCCGCTCTTCTGGCAGAAGGCGGCGATCAGGTTCTGGTCGTCGCCAAGACTCTTGAGCAGGCGCACGTTGCGGTCGATGCCCACCTGCAGCGAGAGCACGCCATTCGGGAAGAGGACCGACGAGACGAGCGGGATGATGGGGAGGCTCTTCGGTATCTCTTCCTCCATCCACCCGGATGCGCTGACGTTCGGCGGTTTGCGGTTGATTGTGGCCATTTGGAGTTCACGGCGTGAGCTACACTTCCGTGCTCATCCTCACCGGCACGCGAATTGTAGGAAAAACGCAGACAGGTTGAGCAATCATTTCTGAGACTACTGCAAACTCGATGAACGATACGGCCACGGTGCAGATCCTCGCGGATCCGACGATCAAGCGAGCCGATCTGCACTGCCACAGCCGTTTTTCGGTGTTCAAGTACTTCCGCCGCGCGAACACCCGCGACTGCTACAACAACCCGGAGGACGTCTACCGCATCGCCAAGGAGCGGGGGATGTCGTACGTGACACTCACCGATCACGACTCGATCGACGGCGCACTGTACCTCCTCAACAAGTTTCCCGACATGACTGACTTCTTCATCGGCGAAGAGGTCGAGACGTACTTCCCCGAGACCGGCCAGCGCATCCACGTCGGCGTCTGGGGCCTCAACGAGGCACAGCATCGCGAGATCCAGCGGCTGCGGCCCAACATCCGCGAGATGGTGCCGTACATGAAGTCGCAGCGGATGATCTTCGGCGTCAACCACCTCTTCCAGAACTATCGGATGAAGAACGTGGCCGCGCACTACATCGCCGAGCTGCTGGAGATGTTCGACATCTTCGAGGCCATGAACGGCGCGATGGCGTCGTTCCACAACAAGATGGTGCAGCAACTCGTGAACACGGTGCAGAAAGGCGGCCGCCACGCGTCGATGATCGGCGGCTCCGACGCGCACACGCTGAAACATGTCGCGAAAGTGCACACGGTCTCGAAGGGCGAGACGACCTCGGAGTTCCTGGAAAACATCCGCGCCGGCGATTGCTTCGCCTGGGGCAGCGAGATGCGCTTCCGCGAGCTGATCGCGGACATCTATCTTCTGACGATTGCCTACAACGGCCAGGCCCGCGCCGATTTGATGTCGCAGGACTACAGCGTGGCCGACAAGACCATGCAGCTCGCCGGCCGCCTGGCCTCGATTCCCGCCGCCATCTCCGGCCTCCCCGCCGCAATCACGTCGCTCAATTACCTGAAGCAGATCGTGGTGACGAAGGGAATCTCGATGCGCTTCGAGAAGCTGGTGGAGAAGATCCAGCCGGGTTTGAAGTAGCGCGTTTCGTCGGCGGCGTAGCCGGCGTAAGAACCGTAGCCCACGGCCTTCAGCCGTGGGGTCCGCGAGTGTTCCGAATGTGTGAGCGCGCCTTGGCGCGCGAAAGAAAGCTTCCTTTCGCCCGCTCAAGCGGGCTCCCAAATTCTGCGCATACGAAAACCCCCGCTTGAAAGCGGGGGTTACGGTTCTTACGCCGGCTACGCCGACGACCTAGAAATTCACCGCGAGCCCGCCGATATACCTGCGCGTGCTGCCGTCGGCGTCGAGGGCGTCGAGGAGGATGCGCGAGTTTTCGGAGCGGGCCAGCTCGACGCCGAGGAGGACTTTCAGGTCGAGCGGGAGGTGGAGCGACTGCGCGACGCGGAGGTCGACGCGATGCGTTCTGTACGCGTCGCCGCCATTCGGCTGCGGCTGTTGGATCTGTCGGTAGGAGACGGCTACCGTCGTGCGGGTCGGCGAGAACGTCGACTCGACGTCGCCCGCCACGTACAGCTTTTGGGTTCCGTGCGTGTTGACGGCGGGATGTCCCGGCGCGGCGGTACCGGCCATCGACGAAACGTCGAGCAGGAACCGGCTGCCGAGCTCCTTGCGGAAAGCCAGGCGGATGTCGCGGCGGATGTCGCCGGCGTCGATGTAGAGGCCATCCCAGAAATGTTCGAGGCCGTCGGTGAAGACGATGCGCAGCGGCGTGTCAGCGGCGCTGACGCTTCCGATGACGCTGAAATGTTCGCGGGACGTGTCGCCGGAAACGATGCCGGCCGAATACGCGTAGTGCGGCAGAAGGCGCGAGTCGTCGGACCAGACGATCACGCTCGGCAGCGTGTTCTGATGCATCGCGTCGACGACCTTGTACATGCCGGTGACGACGAGCGCAGTATCTCTGCCGATCTTCACTTCCGCGCCGGTACGCGGCGCCCACTCGGTTCCGTACAGGCCGACGCGGCTGGACATGCCGTAGTCGACGGTGAATGCGGGAACGATTTCGAACTTCGCGTTGGCGGTGACGTCGGCGGTGCGCAGCGTCGGTCCGGTGACCGTGCCGGGCGTGCCGCGCAGGCTTTCCTGCGTCACGCGCAACGAGACGCCCACTTCATTGCGCCGGGTCTGGATGACGTTCGTATCGCCGGCGACTTCGATCAGGTCCGATCCGGGCGTGGCCACGAAGAGATTCTGCTGCGCGAGGTAGCGCACCTGGACGCGCGAGGCGCCGTGCTCCCATTCGAAATTGTGCGAGCGGATGTCGGCCTGATGCGAATCGTCTGGTTCGTCATCGCGATAGCGCCACCACGAGCGGGTCGAAGCGAGTTTGTACGAATCGGTCGGTGACGAGCGCAACTCGATCTGCGCCGCGCTGGCCTGCGCCACCGGCGCGCCGAAGGACTCATTGTCGGTCTGATCTTCGATGCGATGAAGGTTGCCGCGGAAGCCGAGCTGCCAGTTGTCGCCGATGCGGCTTTGCAGCCCGAGGGCTGTTTGCGCGAAGGCGGGACCGGAGGGAGACGCGGCGCCGGACGACATGCCGGTCATCGACATCATCTCGCCGCGGAAACGCGGCATCTCGTACGCGGTCGTGGCAGTCGGCCCGATCGGATCGGGCGGCGGCGTCATGACCATGTCGATGTCGCGCAGGATGTCGGGAGGCAGCGAGCCGCGGATCTCCCACATCTGCTGATTGGTACTCTTCGACTGTTTCTCCGTCTCCAGCTTCATCTTCAGACGGTGATCCTTTTTCGTCGGGACGATCGTCTCGATGGCCGGCGCGAAGCCGTACTTCATGGCGATGATCTTGTAGACGCCAGCGGGAAGCTGCGGCAGCGAGAACGACCCGTCGCTGGCGCTGAACGTCTGGATGGCGTCGAGGCTGTTCAGGTTGAGCGCGATGACGAGCGCGTTGCCGACGGGCCGGGTGGAGCTGGTGACGTTGCCGAGAACCTGCAGGAAGGCGGGAAGCGGGACTTCGGATTGCGCAGGGACAGCGAGGATGACGATGGCGGCGGACGCAATCGCAATCGCACGCAGTCGGCGCATAGGCTCTCCTCCTTCGTTCCCGGCAAGCGAGTCTAAGGAGTCGTTTGCCGCGAGTCAAATGGCGGAACGTGAGGTTTCGGTGAGAAGTTCCGCATGCGCAGCCAAGCTCAGCCTTTGACCCGATGCACGCGCAACAGATTCGTTTTCGCGCGCTGGTAGATCGGCGATCCCATGAGGATCACGAGGCGGTCGCCGGGGACGACGATGTCGCGGCTCAGCAGGAAATCGTCGACGCGGTCGACGATCTGCTCGTGATATTCGCCGACGTCGCGAAGGACGAACGGCTGCACGCCCCAGAGGATGTTCATGCGCCGCGCAACCCAGGTCGACGGCGTCAGCGCGATGATCGGCTGCTTCGGGCGGAACTTCGACATCAGCCGCGCGGCGAATCCGGTCTGTGTGAAGACGATGATGAATTTGGCGTCGAGCTGCTGCGCGGCGTAGTTCGCGGCTCCGGCCAATGCGTCGGTGAACTCGTCGATCTCCGACGAAACGCGGAAGGGTTCGCGGCCGCTCGCGACCTGGAATTCGCGATTCTGCTCAGCCGACATGATGATGCGAGCCATCATCTGAACCGCTTCGACCGGATAGAGTCCCGAGGCCGTTTCCGCGGACAACATCACCGCATCCGATCCATCGAAGATCGCGTTCGCCACGTCCGAGGCTTCGGCACGCGTCGGACGCGAATTGGTCGTCATCGATTCGAGCATCTGCGTCGCCGTGATCGCAAAGCGGCCCCAGATACTGGCCCGCTGCAGCACGCGCTTCTGCATGATCGGAACGGACTCGGGCGGAAGTTCTACGCCGAGGTCGCCGCGGGCGACCATGACGCCGTCGCTGACGTCGAGGATGTCTTCGAGCGCATCGATGGCCTGCGATTTCTCGAGCTTGGCGACGACGTTGATTTCGTCTCCGCCGAGGTCGTGAAGCATGCGGCGCAATTCGACGATGTCGCTGCGGCGGCGGATGAACGATGCGGCGATGTAGTCGAGCTGGTTGGCGACGGCGAAGGCGACGTCCTCGCGATCCTTTTCGGTGATGGCCGGAATGGTCAGCTCGGTGTCGGGAAAATTCATCCCCTTTTTCGAGGAGATCGGGCCGCCATGGATGACGCGCGTCAACACGTTCGTCCCGTCGACCGCGGCGACGACCAGTTCGACTAGGCCATCGTTAATGAGGATGCGCTGGCCGATCTGCACCTCTTGCGGCAGCGGCGTGAACGGCGTGGAGACGATCGACGCATTGCCAACGAGCGGCTCGGTCGTGATCGTAAACATCTGCCCAGTCTTCAGTTGGATGACGCCATCAACCTCGCCGATGCGCAGCTTCGGACCCTGAATGTCGCCGAGAATCGGGATGTATTTGCCGTGATCCGTCGAAACGCGGCGGATGATCTCAATGAGCCGGACTTTGTCCGCCTGCGTCCCGTGCGAGAAGTTCATCCGGAAGACATCGACGCCCGAGGTGAGCAGGCGAAGGATGAGGTCCTCGGAAGCGCAGGCGGGTCCGAGTGTGGCGATGATCTTGGTTCGGCGCATCGGGATTTTCTATATCACGGAGGGTGTGGGGAGTCGGGTGTGGGGTGTGGGAGACGGTTCCGAGTTCTTTGTGAGATAGCGAATAAGACCATTCAAGAGGCGAGCTACGGTTTCGGATCGTTTCGTGAGCCGATCAACGTCCTCGGTTGTCGCGTACTGAAGCTGCTCGCAAATAGTGAGCTGCGTTTGAAGCTCGAATAAGGAACCGCGCGCTTGCGTGGCAAATCTGCAGAAATCGCGCTTCGTACCGCGGCCCCTGCCTTCGGCGATGTTGCTCGGAACTGAAACCGCGGCTCGCCTCAGCTGCGATGTAATTCCATAAAGTTCATGCTTGGGAAAGGTCTGTGTGACTTTGTAGATCTCAATCGCTAACTGCATGCCCTCTTTCCAGACCTCAAGCCTGCGGTAGATGCTTTCGTTCATATGTTTGGCTGGCGCGCGGAGAGGCGACGCAGAGGTGTGGGAGGAGTCAGTGTACCTCGGCGCAATCGCCGCAGCCCAACTCCTACACCCCACACCCCACTCCCTAAATCGCCGTCAGCGCCGGCTGCAACGACCTTCCTACCACCCGCGCGATCGCGTCGCATTCGCGAACGATCTGCGCGAAGGCATCCGGCAGGATCGCTTGCGGACCGTCGGAGAGCGCTTCCTCCGGCTTGTGATGGACTTCGATCAGGACGCCGTCGGCGCCTGCGGCGATCGAGGCGCGCGACATCGGCGCGACCTTGTTTCGCTTGCCGGTGCCGTGGCTGGGATCGACCAGGATCGGCAGATGGCTGATGCGCTTCACGGCGGGGATGATGGAGAGGTCGAGCGTGTTGCGCGTGTGGTCGGCGAACGTGCGCACGCCGCGCTCGCACAGAATCACGTTGTAGTTGCCCTCGGCCATGATGTACTCGGCCGACAGCAGCAGCTCTTCGAGCGTGGCCGACATGCCGCGTTTCAGAAGAACCGGTTTGCGCGCGCGTCCGGCCATCTTCAGCAGCGAGAAATTCTGCATGTTGCGCGCGCCGATCTGGATGCAGTCGGCATACTTGTCGACCAGCGCCAGCGCTTCGTTGTCGATGGCCTCGGTGACGATGGGGAGATCGAATTCCTCGCGGATAAGCGCCAGAATCTCCAGCCCTTGCTCGCCCAATCCCTGGAACGAGTACGGCGACGTGCGCGGCTTGTAGGCGCCGCCGCGGAAGAGTTGCCCGCCGGCGTTCTTGATGCCTTCAGCGATGGCGCGGGCCTGGTCGAGCGATTCGACCGCGCACGGACCGCCGACGACGATGATGCCGTTGCCGCCGACGTCGACGCCGCCAACATTAATGATGCTGTCGTCGGGACGCGCTTCGCGGCTGACCAGCTTGTACGCGTGCGAGACGCGAATGACTTCCTTGACGCCCGGATAGTTTTCGAGAACCTCGGGATCGGCGGTTCCCGGCTTTCCGGTGATACCGATAGCGGTGCGGTTGGCACCCGGGATGGCGTGAGCCTTGAGGCCCATGCGCTCAATGTGGCGGACGACGGCTTCGATCTGATCGGGCCGGGCCCCGGCTTCCATGACGACGAGCATCGGGTCAGTATAATCGAGCGTTCTGAGGCGCCATTCCGGGAGACTCTGATGAAGAAAGCATTGATCCTTGCCGCGCTCGCGGCCCTCGCCGCCACGCAACTCTTCGCCGCGTCGTATTGGGTTGTGATGAAAGACGGCAGCCGCTACGAGGCGCGCGCGAAGTGGACGGTCGTGAACGGCAAGGCGCTGATCACGCTCACGAACGGCAGCGTGTTGTCGCTCGATCCGTCGTCGATCGACGCGGCCAAATCGGAGGAAATGACGCGGCTCGGCGGGGGCCAGCTTTTCGGAGTGGAGCAGAGAGTGGCGCCGACGTCGAAAGCATCGGAGATCGGGAGCGCGATCCGCCTGCGCAAACTGCCGCCGTCGCAGGCACCCGCCCCCGCTCCCGCACCTGTGGCCACCGACACGATCGCCATCCAACCGGGACCGGGCCTCGGCGCCGACGTGCTCAACAAATTCGAGCGTGCCTTCGAAGACGTCGGCATCTTCGAGCACAAAGTCATCTCGACCGGACCGCACACGTTGCGCGCCGATCTCACCGCCGACAACGAGGAGAAAGTCTTCAACACACTCACCGCCACCGCGTTCCTGATGATGCACAACGCCGGCGTCGTAGGAGTGCAGATCGACGCCGTCGATCTCTTCATGAAGACCACCACCGGCGGCGCCGCCGGACGCTTCCACGTGACGCGCGAAGACGCGCAGGCGCTCGACGCGAAAACGATCTCGCCGCAGAGCTACTTCATTCTCAAAGTGCTGTTCTGACGTTCACTGCACGAGATCGAGGCTCGCCGCGCTGCCGTAGACGGTGACGTAGCGGAAGTTCCGCGTCTCTTCGTCGAGGATGACCCGCTCCCCTGCCGCGAAGACGAACTGTTCGAGATTGCCTTCGATCGTGAAAATCTCGGAGCGATTGTTCGCGAAGCGTACGGTGATATTGCGCGCGGCATCGCCGACGTTGCGGATCGTCAACCGCGCACGGCCGGAAATCGGGCCGAAGTCGTATGCGGTCGCGTGCGTCTTGCGTGCGACCGTCACCGCCGTTCCGCCGATGACGGCGATCTCCGGCAACGCCGTTTCGAAGTCGAACGACTCGCGCGGCGCGATCACACGCTGCACCGGCGCGAACGGTTTCGCGTCGCGCTGCACGAGATAGTTCCAGCGCCGCGCAGGAGGACGTCCGAGGAGTTGCGGACGCGTGATGTCCGAGGCGGGAGGATCGCGAAGCAGCAGATCGTCGCGCCAGCGGCGGACGATGTGCCAGTCGTTGCCGGTGACCACGAAATTGCCGAACTCCTGCGTCAGATCGATCGCCGCAATCAGACCGCCCACGCCGTTCGCGCTCCGCACCGCCACCACCATCCGGTTTTTCTTGTCGCGCGCCAACGCGCTCACGTCGTACGTATCGAGCGCTTCGTTGTCGTCGCCCACATGCCGCCCGCCGACCGCCACGCCGTTGAAGTAGAGCGTGTACTCCGGATCGCCGAGCATCTTGATGCGCGTGAACGAGCGATTCAGCGGCAGGTCGAATTCATGCGTCGCAAAGAACGCCGCCGGATCGCCCTGCGCCAGCCGGTTCTGTTGCCAGATCCACTGCGCCGTGCCGGTGTTGTCGAAGAACTTGTGCGAGTAAAGCAGCTCCAGCCGGCTGACGGCGGCGACAATCACAAAGATCGCCGCGGCGATGATGATCAGACGGCGGATGAGGGGAGTGGGGAGTGGGAGGTGGGGGGTGGGAGATGAACCGACCGCTTGCAGCGCCGCCGCCTTTTCTCCCACTCCCCACTCCCCACTCCCCACTCCCCCATTAGAATTCGCTCCACTCATGAAGGCGGTCATTGTAATTCCGGCGCGCTGGGCATCCTCGCGCTTTCCCGGCAAGCCGCTGGCGATGATCGCCGGCGTATCGCTCATTCAGCGTGTTTACGAACGCGCGGCCAGGGCGCGCCGCGCCAGCGCGATTTTCGTCGCCACGGACGACAACCGCATCGCCGATCACATCGCGTCATTCGGCGGCCGTTTCGTGAGGCCGGAAGGCGAATTTCAGAGCGGCACCGACCGGATCGCCGCGTCGCTCGAACTGTTTTCTGAAAACTATGCTCAGATCATCAACGTACAGGGCGACGAGCCGCTCATCGACGTCGACTCGATCGATGCCGTCATCGATGTCCTGCAGGAAACCGGCGTCGACATGGCTACGCTCGCGTCGCGCATCGAACACGACGATGAACGGCAGTCGCGCGACGTCGTCAAAGTCGTCACTGCACTCTCCGGCGATGCACTTTACTTCTCACGATCGCCGCTCGTCGGTGCGCAGCGGCATGTCGGGATGTATGGATATCAGGCGAGCGTCCTGAAAACGCTCGCTTCTCTCGCGCCGTCGCCTCTGGAACTGGCGGAATCGCTGGAACAGTTGCGGGCATTGCAGAACGGCTTTAAAATCCGGGTCGTTCAAACCACAAGGCCCCACCTCGGCGTCGATCGTCCCGAGGATGTTGCGCGCGTCGAACATGAACTGGCTGAAAAAAAGTAACCTCGGAGAGCGTTCGTGAGCTGCGTGCTCACACGCACACGCTTCTCCGCCACAGCCAGCACCACTCTCCCCGTCAGCAAGCAGCCCGGACCGCGCCGCGGTCGTGGCCCAAACTCTCTCAACCAACCGGAGGCATGATGAGCACTAAATACATTTTCGTGACGGGTGGTGTTGTTTCCGGACTCGGCAAAGGGATCGCCGCGGCGTCCATCGGCGCGCTGCTCGAGGCGCGCGGCTTCCGCATCACCATTCAGAAATTCGATCCGTACATCAACGTCGATCCGGGAACGATGTCGCCGTTCCAGCACGGCGAAGTGTTCGTCACCGACGACGGCGCCGAAACCGATCTCGACCTCGGCCACTACGAACGCTTCACGTCGATGCGCGCCACGCGCAGGAACAACTTCACCACCGGCCGCATCTACCTCAAGGTCATCGAGAAGGAACGACGCGGCGACTACCTCGGCAAGACGGTGCAGGTTATCCCGCACATCACCGACGAGATCAAGAAGTGCATCCGCGAAGTGAGCGAAGGCGTCGACGTCGTCATCGTCGAGATCGGCGGCACGGTCGGCGACATCGAATCGCTGCCGTTCCTCGAAGCGATCCGCCAGTTCCGGCTCGAAGTCGGTCGCGGCAACGCCATCAATGTTCATCTCACGCTCGTGCCGTACATCAAAGCCTCGGACGAGATGAAGACGAAACCGACGCAGCATTCGGTGCAGAAGCTGCGCGAGATCGGCATTCAGCCGGACGTTCTCCTCTGCCGCTCCGAGCACGCCATTCCCGACGACATGCGCGACAAGATCGCGCTCTTCTGCAACGTGGAGCAGGAGGCGGTGATCCCGGCGCTCGACGTCGAGTTCATCTACCAGGTGCCGCTGGCGTTTTCGCGCGAGCGGCTCGACGAGATCCTGCTCGACAAACTCCACCTGCCGCACGACGAGATCGGCGCGCTGACGAAATGGGAAGAGATCATCCGCAAGCTGCGGCATCCCGAGGACGAGGTCAAGATCGGCTTCGTCGGCAAGTACATCGAGTTCGGCGACTCTTACAAATCGCTGAACGAAGCGCTGATGCACGGCGGCATCGCCAACAACGTGAAGGTGCGCATCGTCTACATCGACTCCGAGGAGCTGGAGACCGAGGGGTATCACGGCGAGTTGGGACGCGTGGATGGGATTCTGGTCGGACCGGGATTCGGTTCGCGCGGCGTCGAAGGGAAACTTCGCGCGATCCGCTACGCGCGCGAAAAGCGCATCCCGTTCCTCGGCATCTGCCTCGGCATGCAATGCGCGACCATCGAGTTCGCGCGCAACATGGTGGGCATGGTCGGCGCCAATTCGACGGAGTTCGA
>Ga0207640_10001928_pt1 | contig 11167 bp, 9 predicted proteins | sample KBSCornC42_FD_184300 | JGI IMG/M metagenome (GOLD analysis project Ga0207640, IMG submission 184300) | Corn rhizosphere microbial communities from Kellogg Biological Station, Michigan, USA - KBS Corn C4-2 (SPAdes) (version 2) | ecosystem: Host-associated > Plants > Roots > Rhizosphere > Soil ... | reverse complement strand
CGGCTCGGAAACGATGTACGTGCAGGTCGACGCCGACGGCGTCGACGCAACCGTCGCGCTCGGCCGCATTCCGGGCGTCACCCGCGTCGCCGAAGCCGACCGGCGCGACGGCGTGATCGGCTACGAGGTTGCCAGCGAGCAGGGCCGCGACATCCGCCGCGACCTGGCGCGCGCGGTCGTCGCCAGCGGCTGGGGCCTGCTCGAACTGCGGCCGATGCGCATGAGCCTCGAAGAAGTGTTCCTTTCGCTCACCACTGAAGACGTGCAGGCGGTTGCCGCCGCCGAGCCCGTACCGGAGGGAGCCACGGTTCCATGACCAACATCCTTGCGATCGCACAGAAAGAACTGAAGTCGTACTTCGCGTCGCCGATTGCCTACATCGTGATCGGCCTGTGGGCGCTGCTCTACGGCTGGTTCTTCACCTTCATCCTGAACTACTTCCTCAGGCAGAGCCTGCAGATGAGCCAGTTCGGGATGCAGGGGCCGCAGGCCATGAACATCAACCAGCAGATGATCAGGCCGCTGCTGCAGAACGTCACCATCCTCGTCCTCTTCCTCATGCCGATGGTGACGATGCGCACCTACTCGGAGGAGAAGCGGTCGGGAACGATCGAGCTGCTGCTCACCTCGCCGATCACCGACTTCCAGATCATCATGGGCAAGTTCCTGGGCGCGATGGCGCTGTACGGGGTGATGCTGCTCGTCAGCCTGATCCACATCGGCGTGCTGTTCGCGTTCGGCAACCCCGAATGGAAACCGGTGATCACCTTCTATCTCGGCCTGCTGCTGCTCGGCGGCTGCTTCGTCTCGCTCGGGCTGTTCATCTCGAGCCTCACGAAGAACCAGATCGTCGCCGGCATGGTCACCTTCGCCGTGTTCCTGCTGCTGTGGATCGTCACCTGGGTCGGCAGCGCATGGGGACCGACGGCGGAAACGGTTACGCAGCGGCTCTCGATCATCGATCCGCTCGACGACTTCGGCAAAGGCGTCCTCGATACCAAGCATCTCGTCTACTATCTGAGCTTCATCGCGTTCGGGCTGTTCCTGACGGCGAAGTCGGTGGACAGCGAACGGTGGCGCGGGTAACCCCATGAAACGCATCTTCAGTCTCATCAGCTGGCTCGGCGTGGCGCTGGTCGCGATTGCGCTGGCGTTGAAGTTCACGCCGGCGTTGAACAACTACAGTCAGCACTCGACGAAGTTCGCGATCGCCGGCCTCGTCTGCGTGCTGCTCTACGTGGCGAGCGAGTACCGGGAGATTGGCAGGCTCTTCGAGCGGCGCCAGGCGCGCTACGGCACCCTCACCGCGACCAGCGTGCTCGTCGTTCTCGCCATCCTGATCGCGCTCAACTACATCGCCGGCAAGCAGAACAAACGCTGGGATCTCACCACCAACAAGCAGTTCAGCCTCTCGGATCAGAGCCGCAACGTTTTGCAGAAGCTCGATTCGCCCCTGCAGATCCTGGTCTTCGCCAAGGACGAGGAGTTCCCAAGCTACCAGGACAAGCTGAAGGAGTACGAGTACCTCTCGAAGAAGGTCTCGGTGGAGTACATCGATCCCGCCAAGAAGCCGGCGGTCGCGAAGCAGAACAACATCCAGCAGTACGGAACGATCGTCTTCAACTACAAGGGGCGCAGCGAGCGGGTCACCTCCAACAGCGAGCAGGACCTCACCAACGGGATCATCAAGGCGGTTTCCGGCCAGCAGCGGAAGGTCTACTTCACGCAAGGCCACGGCGAGAAAGACACGACGTCGTCGGAGCCCGACGGCTACAACACGATTACCGCGGCGCTCGGCCGCGAGAACTACACCGTCGACAAGCTGGTGCTCGCGCAGCAGGCAGCGGTCCCGGACGACGCCGCGGTGGTGATCGTCGCCGGGCCGCGGATCGACTTCTTCCCGCAGGAAGTCGACGCGCTGAAAAAGTATCTCGACAAGGGCGGCAAGCTGCTGCTCGAGCTCGATCCGCCGGAGAAAGCCGACAGCGCGCCGTTGAAGAACCTGATCGATCTGGCGCACGACTGGGGCGTCCAGGCCGGCAACAACATCGTCGTCGACGCGAGCGGCATGGGCCGGCTGATTGGCACCGACGCGTCGGTGCCGGTGGCGGCGAACTATCCGTCCCACCCGATCACCCAGCGGTTCAACTACATCACCGCGTTCCCGCTCGCCCGCGAGGTGTCGCCGGTGAGCGGCGGCGTCAACGGGCACACCGCGCAGGGCTTCATCGAGACCAGCCCGCGCAGCTGGTCGGAAACCGACATCAAGGGGCTGCTGACCAGCGGCGAGGTCACGCTCGACGAGGCCAAAGGCGACAAGAAAGGGCCGATCACGATTGGCGCGGCGGTGAGCGCGCCGCTCGCGAACGCGCCGGCGCCGAAGCCGGGAGACGATCCGAACGCACCGAAGCCGGAAACGCGCGTCGTCATCGTCGGCGACTCGGACTTCGCGAGCAACGGCGTGCTCGGCGTCCAGGGCAACCGCGACCTGTTCATGAACATCGTCGGCTGGCTGTCGCAGCAGGAGAACCTGATCTCGATTCGCCCCAAGGAGCCTGACGATCGGCGCATCACGATGACCTCGACGGTGCAGACCGACGTCACGATTCTGTCGCTGCTGATCATCCCGGGGATGGTGTTCGCGAGTGGCTTCTATGCGTGGTGGCGGAGGCGCTGAGCGATGCGCGGGCTGAAGTCCACGATCGCGCTGGTCGTCGTCCTGGCGGGCCTCGGCGCGTATATCTACTTCGTCACCTGGAAGCAGCCGGACGCGGGCGCTGACAGCGGCAAGAAGCAGGACAAGGTTTTCGCCAGCCTCGATTCGAGCAAGATCGAGGAGGTCAAGGTGACATCGGCGGCCGGCGACGCCACCACCGTGAAGAAGAACGCCGACGGCTGGCAGGTCGTGGAGCCGCTGACCGCCAAGGCCGACGACGGTGAAATCGGCACGCTCACCTCGGCGCTCGCCTCTTCCGAGATCGTGCGGGTCATCGACGAGAACCCGACCAACCTGAACGACTACGGGCTCAGCAACCCGCGCGTCGAAGTCGACTTCAAGGCAACCGGCGACAAGGATTACCGCAAGCTGCTGATCGGCGACAAGACCGCGACCGGCTCGGAGCTGTACGCGAAACGGAACGACGAGAAGAAGGTGTTCCTGATTCCGGCGATGCAGGAGACCAGCCTCAATCGCACCACCTTCGATCTGCGCGACAAGGGCCTGCTGAAGTTCGACCGGGAGAAGGTCGACGCGATCGACGTGAGCAGCGGCGGCAAGACGATCGCGATCGCCAAAGAGGGCGGCGACTGGAAGATCACGAAGCCGGTGCAGACCAAGGCCGACTTCGGATCGGTGGAAGGCCTGGTCGGCCGCCTGCAGAGCGCGCAGATGAAGTCGATCGTCGCCGACCAGGCGTCGCCGGCCGATCTCAAGAAGTACGGCCTCGACAAGCCGGAAGCGACGGTCAACCTGGCGCTCGGCAGCTCGCGCGCCACGCTCCTCCTCGGCGGCAAGGCCGACAAGGACAACACCGTCTACGCGCGAGATGCGTCGAAGCCGGCGGTCGTCACCGTCGAGCAGTCGCTGCTCGACGATCTCAAGAAGGACGCCGACAACTACCGGCGCAAGGACCTGTTCGAGTTCCGGCCGTTCAACGCCACGCACATCGAGCTGACGCGCAATGGCGAGACGGTGGTCCTCGATCGCGTCAAGGGCGCCAACGACAAGCCGGACACGTGGAAGCGGGTCAGCCCGAATCCGGGCGACGTCGACAAGGAGAAGATGGACGGCCTCCTCTCCAAGCTGTCGAACATGCGCGCCAGCTCGTTCGTCGATTCGACGGCGAAGACCGGCGTCGACAAGCCGGCGCTGATCGTGACGGTAAAGTTCGACGAGGGCAAGAAGGACGAGAAGGTGACCTTCGGCCAGGAAGGCAACGACGTGTTCGCCGTCCGTCCCGGTGAGCCCGGCGCCGCAAAGGCGGACAAGGCGGACCTCGACGAGGCGACGAAGGCCTTCGACGAGATCGCGAAGCCGAGCGCCGCGCCGACTGCGACTCCCACGCCGGAGAAGAAGTAATCGCGCTGATCGCTCGGCTACAGCCTTCGCGCTCCCTGCTCCTCGTCATATTCGTGTCGGCGGCGTGTCACCACGCGCCGGTTCGGCTGAAGCCGGACACGACGATTGACGATCTGCAACACGACATCGATGCGCTGATCGACGCGCCGGCCCTCGCGCGCAGCTACTGGGGTGTTCTGGTCAAGTCGCTGCGCGGCGGCGAGACGCTCTACGAACGCAACCCGCGGCGGCTGCTGATGCCGGCGTCGAACATGAAAGTCGTGACGCTCGCCGCCGCCGCCGAACGCCTTGGCTGGGACTACACCTACCCGACGGCGCTGTTTGCAGCGGGTCCGATCGCCGACGGCATTCTGCGCGGCGATCTCGTCGTCGTCGGTTCCGGCGACCCGAGCCTGACCATCGAAGCCGGCGACGCGCTCTTCGCCGAATGGGCGGACGCGCTGAAGCGCGCCGGTATCCGCACCGTCGCCGGACGGGTGATCGGCGACGACAACGCGTTCGACGACAACGGGCTCGGCTTCGGCTGGTCGTGGGACGATCTGCCAGACGACTACGCCGCGGCCGTGAGCGCGCTGCAGTTCAACGAGAACACCCTGCACGTGACGATTGCGCCGGGACCGGCGGCAGGCGATTCCGCCGGCGTTCACGTCACGCCGCCCGGCAGCAGCCTCGCCATCGTCAGCTCGGTGATGACCTCGGCCTCCGGTGCAGCGACCGCGATTGGCACGCGTCGTCTGCCCGGAAGCATGCGGCTCGAGCTCACCGGAACGATCGCGGCCGGCTCGCCGTCCGCAGCGCTGGCGGTGTCCGTGGACAACCCGACGCTCTTCTTCACGACGGCGCTGCGCAGCGCGCTGATCGCGCGCGGCATCGACGTCCGCGGCGCCGCCGTCGACATCGACGACGTCGAGGCCGCGCCGCCGCGCGGCGAATTGCCGCTCGCCACGCACCGATCGCCGCCGCTGTCGACGCTGGCGCTGCGGCTGATGAAGGACAGCCAGAACCTCTACGCCGAGACGCTGTTGAAGACCCTGGGCGGCCTCGGCGGCGCGGGCGGAGCGACGGCCGAGGGCGGCCGGCGCGAAGTCGCCGCCGCGCTGCAGCCGTGGGGCGTCGCACCTGACAGCCTGATTCAGCGCGATGGATCGGGGTTGTCACGCTACGACTACGTGACCGCCGATGCGCTCGTGACCATCCTGACCCACGTCGCCGGCGACCAGCGATTGCGCGGCCCGTTCGACGCCTCGCTGCCCATTGCCGGACGCGACGGCAGCCTGATGAACCGGATGAAGGGAACGCGTGCCGAAGGCAATGCGCGCGCGAAGACCGGATCGATGTCGAACGTGCGCGGCCTTTCGGGTTACGTGACGTCAGCGTCGGGTGAGCCGCTCGTCTTCGCGATTCTCGCCAACAACTTCGACGTGCCGGGGCCGACGATCAGCGCCACCGAAGACGCGATCGTCGTCCGGCTGGCGGCCTTCGCCCGGTAGTTGACGCGCATGTCGATGGCATCGTCGCACGAAGGCTTTCGCCGATCGATCAGCCGGCACGCGGTGCGCTCGGCTGAAGCCTTCGCGCTACGTCGAGAACGAGAGCATCTCGCGTACGGCGGCGACGATCGCGTCGGCTGAACCAACCAGGCCGCCGCCCTGGGCAAGTTCCGGCCGGCCGCCGCCGCGGCCGCCGAAGCGTGCGATCAGCGCGGTCATCACCTGTTGCGCAGACACGTTGACGCCATCGGACCGCGCAATCACCGCCAGCGTCGGCGTTGACGCAGACAACAGGGCGACGACAAATCCAGGCCGCGAGGCGATCGAGGCAGCCATGGCTTTGAGCGTGTTGGCGTCGGCGTCGATGGCGCGGGCGACCAACTGCGCCGCGGGCAGCGATTCGGCCGCCGCCGCGAGTTCGTCGGCGCGATAACGCGCGAGTTCCTGCTGCTGCGCCGAGTGGGCGCGTTTCTGCTCCTTCAACTCCGCCTGGAGCCGTTCGATCGATCCGGGAAGTTCTTCCGGCAGGACCGAGAGCAGGCGCACGCTGGCGCCGGCGGCGTCGCGCAGCGACCGATAGGCGCGCAGCGCGCGGCCGCCGCACACGAACTCGATCCGCTGCCCGCCCTTGAACCGATCCCAGCGCGCGACCGCGATCACGCCAATGCCGCCGGTGCGAGCCACATGCGTGCCGCCGCACGCGGACAGGTCGAAGTCGGCGACGTCGATCAATCGCAGCGTCCCGCTGCGTTTTGGTTCCTTCCGCAGCGGCAGCTGCGCCGCATCTTCCGCGCTCGCATACCGAATCGCTACGGGCCGGTCTTCCCACACCACCCGATTGGCTTCGTCTTCAGCGGCGGCGATCTCCGCGGCGGACGCTTCGCGCGCCAGATCGATCGTCGAGACATCGGCGCCGAGGTGGAAGCTGACCGTGCGGATGTGGAACAGACGCTCGAACGCCGCCGACAGCACGTGCTGGCCGGTGTGCTGCTGCATGTGGTCGAAGCGGCGCGGCCAGTTGATCGAGCCGTGGAGGGAAGAGCCGGGTTCGGGGTTCGGGGTTCGGGGTTCGGGGTTCTGGTTCTGGTTCTGAGGTTCTGGGTTCTGGTTCTGAGGTTCTGGGTTCTGGTTCTGAGGTTCTGGGTTCTGGTTCTGAGGTTCTGGGTTCTGGTTCTGGGGTTCTAGGTTCTCGGTTCCTGGTTCTACGACATGAGCGATCGTCCCGTCCTCTTCGTCGACGACGTCGACGACGCGGAAGGGGCCGAGCGTGCCGGTGTCGAATGGCTGGCCGCCGGACGTGGGATAGAACGCGGTCCGATCGAGCGTGACCACTGTGCGGCCGTCGCGCGTGTCCACGCGCTGCACAGTCGCGTCAAAGTCCCGGAGATAGGGATCGGTGTAGTAGAGGCGGTCGGTCATCGGATCTCGGTGCGGCTCCGGACGTATTCGGTGTGGCAAGGCGCGCCGCCGGCTCGCTCACCGGCAGCTCGAAGTAGAACGTGGCGCCGCCCCATTCGTTGCCGTGATGGCCGATGATGCCGCCGTACGACTCGATGATGCCGTAGCTCACCGAGAGGCCGAGGCCGGTGCCTTTGCCGACAGGTTTGGTGGTGAAGAACGGCTGGAACAGCTTGGCCTCGTCTTCCGGCGATACGCCCGGCCCATCGTCCTGTACTTCGAGGCGGACTTTCCTGCCGGCGTCGAAGACGCGAATCAGGATCCGACCGCCGGTACGCCCGGCTGCCTCGATCGACTGCTGGGCGTTGATCACGAAGTTCAGCGTCACCTGCTCGATCTCGGTGAAGTTGGCGTAGACCTGCCGCTGCGTGGCGATGTTCACCTCGAGCGCGATCGCTGAGTTGTCGAGGTCGCGGCGGCGCAGCTGCACCACCTCGCCGATGACCTCGCCGAGATCGACGAGCGACGGCGGGCCGGGCTGCTGGCTGCTGAACCGCGACAAATTGCGGATGATCTCGCGGGCGCGTCCGCTCTGCGTCTTGACGAACGCGACTTCCTCGAGTGCTTCCGGCGTCAGCTCGCGGTGGCGCTCGAGCAGTTCGGCGGTGCCGAGGATCGCCTGCAGCGGATTGTTCAGTTCGTGGGCGACGCCGGAGACGAGGATGCCGACAGCGGCGAGCCGCTCCTGGCGCACCACCTGGCGCTGCAGCGACTGCAGCGTCTCGCGCATCTTGCGTTCCTGCTCGATCTGCCGGTCGAGCGCCTGGTGCGCCTCGCGCAGGTTGGCAGCCATCGTGATGAAGGCGTCCTGCAGTTCGGCGAGTTCGCGATTCGGGACGCTGCTCCGCACCGGCGGCGAGAGGTCGCCGTCGGCGATCCGTCGAACCGCATCGCGGACGCGGTTGATGCCGTTGCCGATCATCGAGGCGCCGCCAAGCGCGAACAGCAGGATCGCGACGATTGAAATGGCGGCAATCGTCGTGTCGCGCTGGTAGGACGGCGCGGCCCGCGACAGCGCCACGCCGGTGGGGATGCCAACGCTCAACAGCCAGGGCCCGCGCTCGACGACGGCGTTCCCATAAAAGCGCCGCACACCATCCAGTCCGGTGAGCGTCTGTTCGCGCGGGACGTCGTGCGGCTCGGCCGCGGGCGCCTCGCGGCCAGCGGGCTTGCCGACATAGCGTTCGGCATCCCGGCTGCGCGCCAGCACGCGCCCCTTCTCGTCGGTCATCGTCACGACCGAGTTCTCGGGCAGCGGGATGTCGCGGAAGAGCGTCTGCAGCTCGGTGAGGTTGATGCCGATGCCGAGCACCCCCTTGACGGCTTCGCCGGAGTCGCGGATCGGATAGGCGAGGATGATCGTCGGCTTGCCGGTCACGACGCCGGTCGTCAGCTCGCTGATGATCGGCTTGCCGGTGGCGATCACTGCTTCGCGGGTCTTCGGCATCGCGACCGATTCGACGCCGGCCGGCAGCGGGAGCGCGGTGCCGTGGACCGTCCCGTTGGCGTCGCTGAGGATGATGTTGAGAACGAGCGGCTGCGCGCGCAGCACCTCCGCGAACAGCCGATCGCACGCCGGACGGTCCAGCGCGATCACCGACTGATGCCTCACGAGTGCGGAGGCCATCGAATCGATGCCGCCGAGGTACTGGTTGAGGTAGGCGCCGGCCGTGGCGGCGATCGAGCTGGCCTGCTCGCGAACCTCAGCCTCGCGTTCACGCCGCGTGACGCTGGCCGACCAGGCCGCCGACAGCAGGAGCGGAATCAGGACCGACAGCGTCACCACGGCGACCTGGCGCCGGAGAGGCCGTTCGCGGAGGATCTGCACTAGGTTTCGCGATCTTAGCCCATGAGGACAGGGTCGGCTATGCCGGCTTCGCGGAATCCTTTTGCGCGGAGGACGCAGCTGTCGCACGTGCCGCACGGCCGGCCGTCGGGCCGCGGATCGTAGCAGCTGTGCGTGAGACCGTAGTCGAGGCCGAGCGCGTTGCCGTGGCGGATGATCTCGGCTTTGCTCATCGCGATGAGCGGCGTGTGAATGCGGAAGCGGCCGCCCTCGACGCCGGCGCGGGTGCCGAGATCGGCAACCCGCTCGAAGGCGGCGATGAATTCGGGACGGCAGTCAGGGTAGCCGGAGTAGTCGAGCGCGTTGACGCCGATGACGATGTCGCGCGCGTCGAGCGTCTCGGCCCAGCCCAGCGCCAGCGACAGAAAGATCGTATTTCGTGCCGGAACGTATGTCGACGGAATGCCGGCGGCGTCGATGTTGCGGCCGTGCGGCACCGGCGCGTTCGAGGTGAGTGACGACCCGCCGAACGCGCGCAGGTCGATCGCAAGCTCGAGATGACGCTCGACGCCGAGCGCTCGCCCGATCGCCCGCGCCGCCTCCACCTCGCGCGCGTGCCGCTGGCCGTAGTCGATGGTCAGCGCGCACAGCGCGAAGCGCTGATCCTTCGCGATCGCGGCGGCCGTGTACGAATCGAGCCCACCGCTCAACAGCACGACGGCGCGCACCTACACGCCTCGCGTCGACGGGTGCCAGATGAACTTGTGCAGCTGCAGCTGCAGGCGCGCCGGCAGGTGGTCGGCGAGGATCCATTCGGAGAGGGTGCGCGGGTCGAGCACGCCGTGGACCGGCGACAGCAGGATGGCGGCGGCCCGCGACGCGAGATCGTGTTTCGCGATCACCTCGCGCGCGAACTCGTAGTCGGCGCGGTCCTTGACGACGAACTTGATCTCGTCGTGCGGCGCCAGGCGATCGAGGTTGCTCCAGTCGTTCTTCGCCGACTCGCCGCTGCCCGGACACTTGACATCGACGATCTTGACCACCGCCGCCGGCACCTGCGCGATGGTGCGATGACCGCCGGTTTCGAGCATCACCGTCCGGCCGTCGGCGAGCAGCCGTTCCATCAGCGGATACACGTCCTCCTGCAGCAGCGGCTCGCCGCCGGTGATCTCGACGAGCGGGCAACCGTGGCGGTCGACGACGTCGAGCACCTCGTCCACCGACATCTTCCGCCCTTCATGGAAGGCGTATGGCGTGTCGCACCACGCACAGCGCAGGTCGCACGCCGTGAGGCGTACGAACACGCACGGCCGCCCGGCGTAAGTCGATTCACCCTGAATCGAATGGAAGATCTCGTTAACCGTCAGCACTTTTATTATTCTACTGGCATGGCGAAACCGACGTTCTACTGGAAGCCCACCTGAACCACCTGCAAAAATGCCAGAAGTTTTCTGGATACGGCCGGCGTCGCGGTGAACGACATCGACATCAACAAGGAACCGCCATCCCGCGAGTTCCTCGAAAAACATATCGAAGCCGATCATTTCCTCGACTACGTGAGCACCCGCAGCCCGGTCTGGAAGGAGCGGCCGCTGCCGAAGTCGAAGAAGGAAGCGATCGACCTGATGATGGAGAACCCGAACCTGATCCGCCGGCCGATCATGGTCAAGGGGACGAAGGTGATCTTCGGGTTCGACAAAGAGGCCTACGGCCGGATGTAGGTCACTCTTTCACGGTCGACGATTAGATGACGCCGACAACCTCGGATCTGCGCATCGGCACCTCTGGCTGGAGCTATCCCTCGGGCAAGGGCACCTGGAATGGGGTGTTCTATCCCCCGCCACGGCGCCGGCCGAAAGGGTTCGACGAGCTGTCGTTCTACGCCGAACACTTCAACACCGTCGAAGTGAACAATACGTTTTACGCGCAGCCGCGGCCGGAAATCACGCGCGGCTGGGCGCGGCGGACGCCGACCGGGTTCGAGTTCTCGGTCAAGCTGTTTCAAAAGTTCACGCACCCGCGGATGTTCCGTGAGCGCGTCGCGCGTGGCCTGCCCGAGGACGCCCGCGGCGACGAGCAGGCGATCGCGTCATTGGCCCAGCCGAACGATGCCGATCTCGACGCCTTCCGGCGCGGCCTCGACCCGCTCGCGTCAGCCGGCCGGCTTGGCGCGCTGCTGGCGCAGTTCCCGCCCAGCTTCAAAGACGACCCGCCGTCGCGCGAGTATCTCGCGACCCTGCTGCGCGCCTTTGCCGATTACCCGGTCGCCGTCGAACTGCGCCACAAGAGCTGGAGCGACCACATCGCCGAGACGCTGACGCTGCTCAACGGGTTCAAGGCGGCGTGGGTGCAGAT
>Ga0207640_10001927_pt1 | contig 11168 bp, 10 predicted proteins | sample KBSCornC42_FD_184300 | JGI IMG/M metagenome (GOLD analysis project Ga0207640, IMG submission 184300) | Corn rhizosphere microbial communities from Kellogg Biological Station, Michigan, USA - KBS Corn C4-2 (SPAdes) (version 2) | ecosystem: Host-associated > Plants > Roots > Rhizosphere > Soil ... | reverse complement strand
AGTTTCTTTCCCGACAAGAGCACGCCGCCGTCTGACGAGGCATTGCGCGCTGCCGCGGTCGCGAAGATTTTGCGGCATCGAGGATAAAAGATCTCCACCATCGCCACGGCGGTGCGCCTCGGATGCTCGCTGCCTGGATCGGGCTGGAACGAAGGGCTACTACGCCTGAGGGAGATTGCCGCCGCGCTCCGCCTTCGAAGTTCCGGCTACATTTCGACGCTGATCCGCAACGGTGATCGCGAACTGGCCGGCGACGAATCGTTGCAAGACGTGGCACGACAAGCGATCGCTGCACTGCAGCCAGCGTAAAAGAACCTCCGCCGTCCCGTGGAATCGGCACAGCTGCATCCAGCGGCAGCACCGGTCGCCGGCACGCGTTCAGAACGTATCCGAGAGCCTCGGGAACTGTGGAATTGCGCGCCTCCAACCGCCCGACTTCCACGGGGAGCTTTCGCCATCACGTCCAGAGCACAGGTCTAACCCCTCGCGCGTGACCACTCGCGCGCTGGCACTACGTGCGGCAAAGGCATGACCCTCCTACCCCCCTAACCCCCTGTACCCCCTGTACCCCCTGAGCTAGTCATCCGACTAGTCAGCGCTCATGAGTGCGACGCGAATGGAGCATTGAGAAGCGCAACGACGTCGAGGAGATCGAGTCCATGCGTGGTTGCGATCGCTCTCGACCGTTTACCGACCGAAAAACGAAGGCCTGGCCCTGTCACTGCCTTCGGAAGCATCGATCGTCATACCGCTCGCCGCGCTCGGCGGTATGCTTCGGCGACGCAGCAGTGCAGCGGGCTGACGTGGCCGCAAGTCGGACAGATGAACGTTGAGGCCGGCTCTGCCGGTATTTTGAAATGCCGCTACCGAAACCGAAAGGGAAACAGGTTGAGGTTCTCGCGCTCCGTCCTGAAGGCCATGTCGTGGTTCTAGGAACCGCTGGGAGTGGAAAGACCGTTCTGGCACTACTTCGCGCCGCTTACCTTTCCCACCCGAGCGCTCAGCACGGCGGCAAGACGCTTCTCCTCTCTTTCAACAAAGCGCTCGCGAAGTACCTTCGAACCCAGCGCGATCCCACGCTCTCGCGCGTGACGATTGAGCACTACCACCTATTCGCGCGGGGGTATCTGAACTCGCGCGGGAAGATGCCCGGACATGGGTGTATCTGCGAACCGAACCAACGGAGCGCGTTCATCTCCGCCTCGGCGATCGAGGTCGCTCGTGGTCGCGGTCAGGCGGACATCGCAACGCTGGCGCAACGCTTCTCCGAGGAGATCGCGTGGATCGCACGGCAAGGGTATACGCGGCTCAACGATTACGTCGACTCCGGCGGCGGCTTTTTCGAGCAGGCCGCAGAGCGTGAGGTCGTATGGAACGTCCGGTCGGAATATCTGGCACGGCGTTCCGCGGGCGGCCTGCTCTACGACTGGGATGATCTGGCATCTGCCGTCCTCGCAGAGCTAGCGTGTGACCCATCACCCCGACGCTACAAACACATCGTGATTGATGAAGGACAGGACTTCTCACCAGAAATGATCCGGTCTCTGTTCGCGCGGTCCAACCTGGCGGATCAATCACCTTTTTTGCCGATATGGCGCAACAGATCTACGGCCGCAATCTCAACTGGCGCGCTGGCGGGCTGGAAGTCGACGCACCTTGGCTTTTTCAGGAGAACTATCGCAATACGAAACAGATCGCGAAGCTGGCGCTTTCGATCTCGCAGATGCCGTATTACGCCGATGCCGCGGACTTGGTTGAACCGCACGATCCCACTGCCGACGGTCCACTGCCTGTTCTCGTCGATGCGGGGACCGCCGCGCTCGAAGCGGAGTTCGTTGCGCAGCAGGCGATCCGCTTCGGCAAGAATCAGTCCGTGGGCGTTTTTGTGATGCCTGGATGTGAGTGGCTATTTCGACGTCATCTGCCCCGTGACGCTGTTCAGATCGACCGTAACTTGAATCGGTGGCCGGAGGGGCCCGGTATTCGGTTCGGAACGATCAACAGCGCGAAAGGCCTGGAGTTCGATCTCGTGATTCTACCTTCGCTGGGTGCGGCGACTGTTCCGGACCCGAAGTTCGTCCACGCGGTCGGTCTATCCGCAGCCGCCGAACGCGATGGCAGACTTCTTTACATCGGAGTAAGTCGCGCTCGCGCGCGTTTGGTGCTGACGTATTCAGGGTCGTTGACAACACTCCTGCCGGCAGAATGGTCGCTCTATCAGGGGATGAAGCTGTGAACGACGCCGTTCTGCATGAGCTCCGCGAACGTAAAGTGACTCGCTTATGTCACTTCACGCGAACACAGAATCTCCTGCACATCATGGCAGGCGCTGGCATCGTGCCGTCAGCGACGCTGAAGGAGGAAGCTCCCGATTGCTTCAATCCTACGGACGAGCAGCGTCTCGACGGCCACACCGATGCGATCTGCTGCTCGATCGAGTATCCAAACGCCTGGTATCTCGACAAGATCAAGGATCGCGATCCGAACTTCACGGACTGGGTGATCCTTGCCGTCGATCCGGTGTTCGCGGCGAGCGAGACAACCCGCTTCTGCCCGCGCAACGCCGCTGCTGGATACGGTAGAGAGATCCGTGACGGTGCGGACGGCTTTCGGTCGCTGTTCGCGCCTTCCGTTGCTGGAGCATACGGTCGAACACGATTTCGTGCGCCCCATCATTTGAAGGCGTCTCCGACCGATGACCAAGCCGAAGTGCTTGTAAGAGAACCAATTACGCTGGACAAGATCTTGCGCATCGTCGTGAAAGATGCCGCCGAAGCCGCACGAGTCAACGTTCAGTTCGAACTTTCCGGAGTCAGCCTCCAAACGCCAATCTACGTCAGCAAGACATGCTTCGACAAAGTAGAATTGGCCAGGTACATTCGTGAGGGCCGACGACCGACAGAGGAGCTTTGGCTTGGAGATGCCGGTGAGTGATCTCTCGGCCACTAACTTTCCGTCCGTCCGTGAGAAAGCGGTCGGATCGATCATCGCGTTCGCATGCGGTGATGCAGCAGGCTGGCCGTTTGAAGATCGTGCGAACGCCGTTGGAAGGCACTCACGGTCGGAATCCACTTTTTTTACCTGGAAGAAGCGATCTGGCGGCAGATTTCGGCCGCACGAAGAAACGATCCTCGCTGGCGAGTACAGCGATGACACCCAGCTGATGCTGTGTACCGCACGCAGCATTCTGAGTGGCGCGCACTGGCTTGATCTATTCACCGCCACCGAGTTGCCGACGTGGAGCATCTATCAGCGTGGAGCTGGCGGGGCAACTCTACGTGCCGTAGATAGCTGGCTGCTTCAGACGCCGCCCTGGTCCAACCGCCGTACGTCGTCCGAGCTTCGTGCATACATGGACGCCGGCGGAAACGGCGCGGCAATGCGAATCGCACCACATGTCATTGCGCATCTGTCCGGTGCGGATTTTTCGGCATGCGCCATCGACATCCTGAAGAATTCGATTACCACGCATGGCCATCCTCGCGCTCTCATAGGGGCGGTGCTTTTCGGCTACGCATTGTGGCTCGCATTTCGCCAGCAATCGAGTTGGTCCTACGGCGGCTTGATTGAAGCAGTGATCAGCGATAGCACCCAATGGTCCAGTTCAGACTATCTGCGCGATCTTCCGAAGGAGTGGATTGATACTGCTGCTCGCACAGCGAATCGATCCTATGGCGACCTTTGGACCTCGGTAGCGTCTGAAGTGAACGAGATGCTTCATGTCAGCCACGATCTATTGACTACACAGGGCGCGTTACTTGACGACAAAGACGTTTTGGCGCGAATCGGCGCGCTCGATAAGAAGACCAATGGGGCCGGAACGGTGACTGCTTGCGCGGCGATTTACTTCGCGGCTCGATACGCGGCAGAGCCATTCGCGGGGCTTCTCGCAGCAGCAGTCGCCGAACGGGCGGACACTGACACACTCGCTGCGATGTCTGCAGCCTTGCTCGGCTCGATCAATGGCGGAGCGTGGCTCGGACGACTTTCGGATGAAGTTCAGGATGCGCGATATCTTCGAGCAATCGCCGTCAGGCTTCTCGGCAATATCGTCGAGCTGCACACGCCAGCACCTGTCAGCAAAACGTCACTCACCCGGTTTACGGCCAGTTTGTCGGACCCGGAAGCAAACGTTGGCCGCTTCCCGGATGGGCGACCGATCAAGGAGATCACGTCGGTTGACGTTGTATCGAAGTCAAAAGCCACGAGCATCGTGATGTGGAGATGCCGTCTCGCGGATGGGCAATCGGTCTACGTGAAGCGATACGAGAAGAAGGCAGCGGCGGTACGCGAAACGGAACAGCGCACCAGCCTGCCGAGCGCATCGCCGCTGACGCAGCAACCACTCCGCACATCCGAGCTGCTCGACTCAATTACGCAAGAAGTGTGGCTTTTGGAGAGCGACTGGCGGAGCTTCAAGTTTATTTGCGCAGAGGACCCTCAACGCGTAGACGTTCTCAACGCCACTGCCCCGGCGTTTTTTTATCGCTGGCAGCAACTCATCTATGAACGGATGCTGCTCGGTATCACTCGGCTGTTCGATCCACCGCGGCACGGTTCGTTTGAAAACATCAGCTTGGCCATGCTGGCGGAATCGCTCCGCCGAGCACCTGGCGCTGTTCACGATCGCTCGCTCGGTGTGATGCTCTCGGACGCACGTGCCGTGGCGGATGGCTGTATTCAGCACAGTCGTAAACGCATCATTCATCGAGATCATCACGTTCACGCCATGAATGCGAAAACGCTTCCTTCGCCGACGTTGAAGCTCATTGACGCCGCGCTGGCGCACATTCGCGGGATAGTGGCGAAAGCCTACGAGCTATCCGGACGCGGCAGCATATCCTTTGATGTGCCGCGGCCAGACGGAAATGTCGAAGCGCTGTTGCGCAAGCTAACAAACCGACGCTCCCAAAAACACCCTGAACTGCGCTCGGTCATTACCGTAGAATCATCGCGGGAGGCGACATTTCGCTGTGCATTTTGCGGCGAGAACATGAGCTTTCCGTACTATCCGCAAGGAACTCTGTCGCCGAGAATGTTGGCGCGCTCTCACTACGACACATGCAACGGTGTCATCGGATGCGAAAGTATCGGTATTGACATCGTCGACGCCGCCGGCGAGCAAATCGACTCGTTTTCGGTCGACTTAAAAGTGCCAACGCGAAGTACGTCCTGATCAGCATCCGTTGACGCAGCGCTCGGTCCGATAACCAACCCTTCGTCATCTTCGCCCCCACTACCACGCGGCCGCAATCCACACACACCCGCCCGGCAGAGGGACGAATCCGAGCACGTGCGCGAACGGCAGTAGGAGAGGGGCCATTGAACGATGGGCCAGGCCTTCGTTTCGACAGTTCGTAATGTTCGATCCGACTGTACTTCAGGAAGCACGTTTGAAGGTCAGTAACGTACAGTTATTCGAACTACGTTCATCGACAAAAAACGAGGCGCTGTAGCTCCGGCATGATCGAAGACACGTCTCATTGGTCGAAGACCGACATTAGTACCGTCACCTTGCTTCCGAGAGCCCGAGCCAGCCGAATCACCGTTTCGACATTCGGCACGTGTGATCCTTTCTCGATGGCGCTGATCCGGCTCTGAGGGACGCCGCAGCGTTCGGAGAGTTGGACCTGCGTCAATCCGCGCTTTTTGCGCAGTTCGCGCACGCGTTCGCCGAGCAGTTCGCCGATTGTTGGAGCTACTGCCATAGCGCCGAGTTCACCTTGACAAATCGCGTGCTGCGATATATCATATTAGGACTATCAAAGGAGCAGCCAGCCATGCTCGAACCCGACCTCATCTCCCGCATTCGGCACATCTTCCTACACCCACGGCCGCATGTCAGCATTTCGCAGGCGACGTCGCTCCTCGGCTGGACGCGCAGGCAGATGTCCGAGGCGATTGAGGAGGGGGAAGTGGAGCTGTGGACGACGCCGGTCGGGAAGTGGTTTCCGCGGGCGGAGATGATGGCGAAGGCGCTGGAGATCTGGCCGATGCATGTCATCGAGGAGGCGCTTGGGGGCGATGCGGATGGCGTCCTGCCACAGGCGATCCGGAGCGCGGAGTTGCGCGTGCGGCTGCCGCGGCATCACATCGACATGCTGGAGTATCGGGCGGACCAGCAGGAGACGACCGTCAGCGGTGTGCTGGAGCGGGAGCTGGATGGCATCGCCAGCGCGCACATCGAGGAGCTGTCGGTCGCGCTGCCGGGATTCGCCGAGGCGATGGCTTGGCCGGCTGGTTGATCCGCAGATTTACGCAGATAGAACGCAGATGGAGCGCCCGTGTCGCAGTGCGACGAGGCCGTGTCGCAGCGTGACACGCCCCGTGTCGCGGTGCGACAAGCCCTTGTCGCAGCGTGATACACCCCGCGTCGCAGTGCGACAAGGCCGTGTCGCAGCATGACGCACCCCGTGTCGCAGTGCGACAAGGCCGTGTCGCAGCGTGACACACCCCGTGTCGCAGTGCGACAAGGCCGTGTCGCAGCGTGACGCACCCCGTGTCGCAGTGCGACAAGGCCGTGTCGCAGCGTGACACGCCCCGTGTCGCGGTGCGACATACCCCGTGTCGCGCTGCGGCGCGGACCATTTCGCGGTGTAGCAGGGCCCACATCAGACCCCTTGCAGCGAAAAAAACTCGCGCCCTCTTGACATTTCGTCGCGGCGAGCCGAAAGTACCCGGCACGAATCCGAGTCTCGAAAGAGCCGAGGGTTTGGCGGCTAACGGCGGTACGAGGGTCCTGAACAAGGATTCTGAAGTTCGTACCGAGTGCGGGAGTTGAGCTTGCTCCTCCTGCCGCGGGCAATCGAGGTGTGCGTACACCTCGAATCATCAACCGGAGGAATCGGCGTGTGGCCGAAACTTCCAGCCGGTGGCCGCCTCGCACTCGTATACGGGTCCTGACGTCTCCTCCGGCCTGAACCGCCCGTTGGGCATTTAGGAGGAAGTGTCATGGATCAAAATCAGGATCAAACTCTCAACCCCACCGTACCGGCTGCGGATACGCCGCAGCCGGCTCCCAAACTGACGCCGGAGGCGATCGTCGAGCAGGTGCGCGCCATGCGGTCGCAGGTCGATGACGTCACGCCGCTCGACAAAGCACAGCGTCAGCAACTGAAACAGCGTACGCGCCGGCAGCCCGGGCCCGTCGTCGAGGCATCGATCAGCGTGATCAGCTCGTCCGGCACGGTGGCGCAGGCGGTTGGTCAGCCGGTCGAGGACGTTCTGCAGCTTCAGAGCGACGTCGCTCGGTGGGCGCTGGCCGCCGCGGAGCTCCATTCGTTCTTCCAGGGGATCGAGGGAGCGAATCTGATCCGGCGGGAACGGCTCGCGTTCATCGCATCGCAGGCGTACTCGTTCGGATCGCAGCTCGTGCGAAATCCGGAGAACAAGGAACTGCTGCCACAGGTGGAGGAAATCCAGCGCCGGAAGATCGCCGCGCGCCGCAAGAAGGCGCAGGCGAATCCTCAGCCGCCCTCTCCGAGTCCTGTGCCGGGGCCGCTCCCGGCGCACGACACGCCGGCGACGACGCAAGCGTAGAGTAAGGAGGTACGTGAACCCGGGCGCGCTCGCAGGCGCGTCCGGGTTCCATTACGGTCATGAAAGAGGACAACGCATCCGAGAGAGCCGCAGCGCTGCTGCTTCAGCTTCTCGACGTCTTACAGCGCGCCGAGAATGCTCCCGATTCGCCCGTGAACACGTTCCTGCCAGGAAAAAGGAGACGTCTCCTGCGGCGAGGCGCCGAACGCCTGCGCCGCGGCGAAGCGCAGCCGACGTACAAGAATCTCTTCAGCGCCGGGCAGCTTGCGGACATCTATGAACAGACCGTCCTGCGCGATGAGATTCACGAGCAGGCAGACGCAGAGTTCTCGCGAATCGGCCGCGAAATCGCTCGCGTCATGCAGGAAGACGGTCCAGCGGTCCGAAAAACGTTCGAGGCGGTCTACCTGGAGACGCTGCGGTTGGCGAGAGAGAACGGTCCCGACAGCGAAGCCGCGCAACGGCTTCACCAACTGCGCTCGCTGGTCCGCTTTGCACAGCGGTACGGCGGCGATCGCCGCCGGCAGAAGCTCTCCGGGGCACGTGCTCATACGTATCCGCACGAAGCCGAAGGGCGCCTTCCCCTGATCCCTGCCGAAGTCCTCCCCTCTCCGCCCTCGGGTGAAGCGGTCATCGCCTTCCCGCCGGACGGCAGAGATTCCGGACGCGGACGCATTTTTCTCCGCATCGGGGTCGGCCAGGAGTCGTGGATCGGCAGCTTCGAGATCGGTCACATGAGCGTCAGCACGATCTTCATCATGCCCGACGGCAACCACCTGTTCGTATCCGCGGAAGGCGCCGGGTACATCATCGAGCTGAAGTCGCGAAGGCTCGTGGAGCAGATCGGCACCGACGTCGCCGGAGTGGCCCGGGACGGCGCCATGACGCTGTTCATCGTCGATCACAACGGCATGAGCCTGGAAGCATTCGGTACGAACGGCCGCCTCTGGAAAACGGACAACTTCAGTTGCGGAGGATTTCGAGACACAGCATTCACCGACACCTGCCTCATCGGCGAAGCGCGCCAGGCATCCGGATGGATCGCTTTCTCGCTGGACCTGGCGACGGGCGACGTGCACTTCTCGCCTACTGTGGCGTCGACGTAAGCGAAGCAGACAACGTTGTACAACTCTCACTTCTCCGCGCCGTTCGGGAACGACCACGTAACGGATGCTTCTGCGTGAAAGGCGGCACGGTCGTCCGCGCCGGCATCCACATGAGCGACATCCCGTCGTTCACCCACTCGATCGCGCGAACGAAGCGCTCGCCGATCTGCGGGAGGGGCGGTTGGTGGGGACGGTGGTACTGACGATGTGATCGGTGGTTAGGCCGTGCGCGCGTCGCGCGCGGAGGCGCGCCAAAGCAGCTTTCCAATCGAGAGTCCCTCTCCCCGCGTCTTCTTGCGGGGAGAGGGAGACACGAAGTGCGGGTGAGGGGCGTTTTCTGAGGATCAATCCCCCAAGCGCCGCCCCCTCATCCGCCTTCGGCACCTTCTCCCCCGCAAGAAACCGCGGGGGAGAAGGACTCTCGATGGAACGAACGCGCGAGAACTGTCAACGAAATCTTCGCGGGCGCGCGGAAATCCTCAAATCGCCAGCACTTCTTTTTCCACAGCCTCGGCGCCTCCGAGGAAACTGCCGATCTGCGACCGCACTTCGGCCTCGTGGCCGATCAATAGATGACCGCCCGTCGCGAAGCCGACGAATTGCGCGCCGTCGATTTCTTCCGCGGTGTAGAAGCTGCTCTCGTAAGTGCCGTAGAGATCATCTGCCGCGCTGATGATCAGGGTCGGAACGCGAATGTCTTCGAGCGGGTAGCGTGTCAGATTCGACGAGACGACGCTGTCGTTCCAAATCCCGGCGGCGCGGCGGCTGATGGGGAGAATGCTGCGCAGCATCTGATCGACGCTCCGGCGCTCCTCCTTCGTTGCCTTCCAGTAAACCTCCACCGGAGTGCCGAGGATCGTTTTGAGAAGCGTCATCCGGGCGACCTTCGTCGCCGTCCAGAAAAGGACGTCGGACGCCGCAATCGCACTCAAAACGGCCTCGAACAACGGCGACGGGGCGGCGGCTGCGCGCTGCGGCGTCCAGGCCATCGGAACGACCAGCACGAGCGCCGAGCAGCGTTCGGGATGCGCCAGGCAAAGTTGCATGGCGGAAGGAGCGCCGGCGGAAACGCCGATCACCGGAACGCGGTCGAGCTGCAGTGCGTCGAGCAGCCGCAAATGCGCATCGGCCTGCGCTTCCGGCGAGGAATCGGCCAGGAGCGGCGTGCCGAGGTACCCGAAGCGCGACGGCGCGACGATGCGATAGCGGTCGCCGACGAACGCGCGTCCGAGCTCCAGTCCCTGATCGAAACCGCCGCCCGCGCCGTGGATGAGAAGGACAGCCGGTCCGTTTCCCGATTCCGCGAATTCGATCGTCCCGTCTCCGTAGGCGATGCTCTGCGTTTCCGTCTCGATTCGCCGTCGCGCGTCTTCGATGTCGTTGCGATACGCGACGTAAGTCAGCGCGGCCGTGCCGGTGGCGAGCGTTGCGGCCGTGGTTAGAAGCCGGGAACCTGCTGATTTCATGGGATACCTCCTCGGGACATCCTTTATGCGTTGATGCGCACCAGCTTCGACGGCCACTGGCGCGCTCCCCGAATCGACGTCGCGCGCGTGAGCTGTCCGAGCTCGAGGTTCGTCATCCGCCGCCCGAGGTCGGATTGCGCGACGATTCCGACCAGGCGGCCATCGTCGTCGACGACCGGAAGGTGATGGACGCGGTTTTCGCGCATCACCTGAATGGCGTCGTCGAAGGTGTCGTCGGGACTGATGGCGACGAGCGGGCACGACATGACCGCCGCAGCGGGAAGCTCGGCGGCGTTCCACCCCTGGGCGACCGCGCGGCAGGCGATGTCGCGGTCGGTGACGATTCCGACGACCTTACCGCCGCTGACGATCGGGACCGCGGCGCAGTCCTGATCGAGCATCAGCATGGCCACGAGGCGCAGCGTCGTCGTCGGATCGCACGTGGCCGGATCGGGAGTCATCGCATCGCGAACGTTCATCATGATGAAAAAAAGATGCGTCCCCAGTCCGATGGATGCCGCGACATGCGGCACGCATTGGTGTGATGTCCCGCGCGTGATGCGCAGGTTCCGGGGAGATAATTGCGGACATTGGTCGCCCTCGAAGACAAAGCATTCACGGCTCTGGTGATCGGAGTCTCGGTCCTGTTTGCCTGGATCATCTGGCCGTTCTATGGCGCAGTGTTCTGGGCGACGGCGCTGGCGATTCTCTTCATGCCGCTGTATCGCCGTCTGCTGCGCCGCCTGTGGCAGCGCCCCACGCTCGCCGCGCTGGCGACGCTGCTGATCATTCTGGTGATGGTGATCCTGCCACTGGCGATTCTCTCGTCGCTGCTGGTGCGGGAGGCTTCCGGGATCTATCAACGCGTGCAGAGCGGAGAGCTCGATTTCGGCCGCTTTTTTCAGAGGACGTTCGACGCGCTGCCGGCCTGGATGACGAGCCTTCTGGACCGTTTTGGACTGACGGAACTGGCGCTGATCAAGGATCGATTGTCTGCCGCGTTGACCAACAGCAGCCGGTTTCTCGCGTCGCAGGCGTTCGCCATCGGCCAGAACGC
>Ga0207640_10001925_pt1 | contig 11170 bp, 9 predicted proteins | sample KBSCornC42_FD_184300 | JGI IMG/M metagenome (GOLD analysis project Ga0207640, IMG submission 184300) | Corn rhizosphere microbial communities from Kellogg Biological Station, Michigan, USA - KBS Corn C4-2 (SPAdes) (version 2) | ecosystem: Host-associated > Plants > Roots > Rhizosphere > Soil ... | reverse complement strand
ATCTCAGGCTGCGCCCGAGAGCGGTCCCCAGTGGATCGACGCGGTCAGCCCGCCGTCCACCAGCAGGTCGGTTCCCGTCACGAAGCCCGCCTGCGGGCTCATCAGCCAGACGACCGCGGCGGCGATGTCCATCGGCTGCCCCAGCCGTCCGCACGGTGCGGCAAGCGCCGTCGCGTCGATCGCCGAGCCGGATTCGCGCTCATGGGCGCTCATCGGCGTGGCCATGATGCCGGGGCTGACCGAATTGATCCGCGCGCCGCGTTCGGCCCAGGCGCTGGCGCAGGCCTGGACCCGCAGTTGGTTGGCCCGCTTGGCCAGGCAATAGGCGCCAAGCCCGGTGGCGGCGTCCTCCAGCCCGGCCACGCGCTCGAGGATCTCCTCGCCCGACCCGAGCGCCATCAGCCGCTCGATCTCGGCGGGCACCGGCTTCATGTAGGCGGCGCTGCTCGCCAGCAGCACGGCCGAACAGCCCCGGCCGACGAGCGGCGCAAAGGCGTCGAGCACGTGGATCGTGCCCAGCAGGTTGACCTCCAGGATGCGCCGCGGGTTCTGCATCGTGCCGGACAGTCCGGCGGTCAGGATGAGGTCGCAGCTCTCCGCCAGGGCCGCCGCGCGCGCGGCGAAGGCCCGGACCGAAGCCGCGTCGGAAATGTCGATCACGCAGGTTTCGACGCTATAGCCTTCCGCACCCAGCGCCCCAGCCGCCGCGTCCAGCACCTCGGCGCTGATGTCTCCCAGCAGCAGCCGGCTGGACTGCCCGGCCAGCCGGGCACAGGACATGCCGAGCCCCCGGACGCCGATGACTGCGGTCAGCCGGTCAAGGCTCAACTTGTGGCCGGTTTGTATCACATCTGCTCTCCCGATCGAAACGGCCGGGGATCAGCTGACACCGACCTCCGCGCAGGCAGTTTCGAGCTCGAGCCCCTCGAACCGCCCCTGGTCCCGCCATATCCGCAGCGTGTCGACGAAGGCAAGTACCCCCCCGCCGTAGGAGCCGCTGCGCAGGGTCCGGCGGTCGAGTTTGCCCTCGTTGTTGAAGAAGCCCGGCGTGCAATCGGCCCAGATCTGCGCGACCTTCGCCGCCAGTTCCTCGTGGTGGGCGACCCAGGCGGCCTCCGCCTCGGCCGTGACCTCCTCCCGCGTCACGCCGCGGGCCTTCAGTTCGCGGATCAGGAAGCCCAGGTGCGCGGATTGCTCCAGCAGCATGTGCATGAAATTCGCGCCCCACGGCGACTGCGTGATGGAGACCATGAAGAAGTTCGGGAACCCGTGGATGTGGAACCCGTGGAGCGTCCGTGCGCCCTCGCTCCACTTTTCCGCCAGGGTCAGGCCGCCGCGGCCGACCACGGGAATGATCGGCGCATCGGCATAGGGCCCAAGCTGGAAGCCGGTCGAATAGACGATGCAGTCCACCTCGTATTCCTGCCCGCGCACCACCAGCCCGCGCTCGGTGATCCGCTCCACGCTCTCGCCCTGGGTGTCGACCAGGGTCACGTTGGGGCGGTTGAACACGTCCAGGAACCCATCGTGGAAGCAGGGCCGCTTGCACAGGCGGTTGTACCAGGGCTTCAGCGATTCCGCGGTCGCCTTGTCCTTGACCACCGCATCCACCCGCGCGCGGATCCGCTCGCCGATCTCGTAGTCGGTCTCCTGCATGACCGCGCGGATCTCCTCCGGCGTCATGTCGGGCCTCAACTTGGTCTTGTTGATCTTGACCGGCTCGGTCCAGCCGTCGTTGACAAGGTCCTCCTCGACCGGCTCGCCGGCGGTCAGCGCGGTGAAGTTCTCGATCCGCCGCATCTGCCAGCCCGGCGCCTGGGCCTTGTACCATGCCTCGTCGGTGGGATGCTCGTTGCGCTCCCCGATCGCCGAGGGCGTGCGCTGGACCACGGTCAGGTGCATGGCCGCCTCGGCCAGGTGCGGGATACACTGCACCGCCGTCGCGCCGGTGCCGATGATCGCCACCCGCTTGTCGGCCAGCTTGTCCAGCTTCCCGCATGAATCGCCGCCCGTATAGGCATAGTCCCAGCGGCTGGTGTGGAACGAATGGCCCCGGAAGCTCTCGATCCCGGGAATGCCGGGCAGCTTGGGGATCTGCAGCGAGCCCGAGGTCATCACGAAGAACCGCGCGCGGATCGTGTCGCCGCGGTCGGTGGTGATCGTCCAGCGCCCGGTCGCCTCGTCCCAGCGCGCCTCGTTCACCGCCGTCTCGAACAGCGCCTTCTCATAGAGCCCGAAGTGCCGCGCGATGCGCTGGGCGTGCTCATGGATCTCCTGCCCGCTGGCGAAGTTCGCCTTGGGCATGACGCCCATCTCTTCCAGCAGCGGCATGTAGACATAGGCCTCGGTGTCGCAGGCGACGCCCGGATAGCGGTTCCAGTACCACACCCCGCCGAAGTCCCCGGCCTTGTCCAGGATGACGATGTCGTCGATCCCGTTTTGGCGCAGCCGGGCCGCGCTCAGCAGCCCGCCCCAGCCGGAGCCGAGCACGGCCACCTCAACCTCGCGGACCACCGGCTCGCGCTCGATCCCGCGGCGATTGGGGTCGGCCTGGAAATGGGCCAGCTTGCCGTCCAGCCGGAGATAGTCGCGCCCGTGCGCCTTGATCCGCTTCTGCTTCTCCTCCTCGTACTTGCGGGCGAGGGCAGCGGCATCGACGGTGGTGCGGGCGGGAGTGTCGGTCATGGTCTGGGCTTCCTGCGGTTCGGAGGGAGGCCGGCTCCGCCGTCCCCCCAAAGGGTCCGCGGATCCGGCATCCTGTCCAGAACTGTTAAGCCAGGCCCGGGCCGGACATAATTGACCGCGATCAAGCGCCCGTTCGACCGATCGTCAGGCCACCGCTTCCGGGGCTTCCTCTTCCACGATCCACCGGCACATCCGGCGCATCGGCTCGATCCCGTCCTGCAACCCGTGGTTCGGCATGCCGAGCGCATTGCCCAGCGTGACCAGCCGCTGCGCCCCGTGGATCGCCAGGTCATCGCGCAGCGCCCGCTTCAGGCTCTCCGGGTAGATGCCGATGGTCTGGGTATAGCTCGTGACCGAGCGGACCGGCTGGCGCATGTCGTCGATGGGGACAAGGTTGACCACGCGGTTCGCCAGGATCCGGGCAAAGTCCACCGGTTCAGGCTCCTGCGAGACGATCACCGCCCCCTCGCGCCCGCCGCCGATGATCTTGAACCAGTCGTCGCCGGTGAAGCGCAGCCCCTCGATCTCCTCCTCCAGCCGGCTGTCCATCCGCACCGCCGGGCCGCTGATCTGCGAAGGCAGCCGTCGGATCGCGTCATACAGCATCTCGCCGAACCGGCCGAGCCGGGCCACGCCCTCCTCGTCGGTCCCGCTCTGGACGTAGACCACCCGCGCGTTGACGCAGGCCTCCTGGTTCATCCCGCCGGCGTCGACCGCCAGCAGCCCGGCCACGCGCTCCATCGTCGCCTCGTCGGCGAAGGCCTCCTTGCCGATGATGGTGGAAGACAGCTTGGGGTCGAGCGCGACCAGCTCGATCCCCGGCCCGATGTACTTGGCGATGTGCGAGATCGAGGCCATGCCGCCCCAGGCGACGATCTTCTCGATGTTGCTGGACTTGTAGATCTCCCGCTCCACCGTCTCGTCCCCGCCCTTCCAGTAGGCGACGCTGAGGTGTTTGGTCAGCGGGTGGTCCGGAGCCATCTCGATCATCGTGCGGGCAATCGCCGCCGCGGTCAGCGGGTCGTTGCTCGGCGTCTTGATGATTGCATCGCCCCGCGTCAGCGCGTTGCGCGCCACGGTCAGCAGGGAGGTCCCCGGTGCGTTGCCCGCCACGATGTGCACGCTGCGCGAACCGAAGGCGCGGACGCGGGCGGTGATCCCGCTCGCCAGCTTCGTCTCGACCCAGCCCTCCAGGTGATCGATCCCCACGGTCTGCTCGGTCATCTCGCGCAGCGATTCGCGGTTCAGGGTGCTGCCCATGGTTTCGTACATGGCGCGCAGGATGTCTTCGCCCAGGCCCGAAGTGCGGCAGGAAAGCTCGAAGGCTTCCTGCACCCAGCGGTTCTGCCCCAGGGTCAGCCGCTGGCCCAGCTCTTCGAGATAGTCGAGGATCTCCTCGAAGCTCAGCGCATAGAGGTCGGTCAGCGCCGCCGGCGAGGACTGGACCAGCCGCGAGACGTGCTTGGAGACGTCGGGCGCGCTGAACGCCACCCCGCCGCCGCGCCCGCCATGGCTGACGTCGCGGTCCTCGATCACCGTGCCCCGCACGATCAGCGGTACGTGGAAGTCATGGCTCATCGCGATCACCCCATCTCGGCCAGGAAGTCGAGCGCATTGTCGTGCGCCTCGGGAGCGCCGGCGCAGACGATCTTGTCGTCGCCGCCTTCCTTCTCCGAATAGCGCCGCACCGTGTCCTCGATGTGCGGGCCGGACCGGCCGCAGGCGCACTTGCCATAGGTCAGCGTCACCTCGTCACCCGAAAGGATGCCGCCCCAGTGGCTCTTGATGGCCAGGTCGATCACGCCGAAACGCCCGGTATGCGTGCCCTGGCGCGGGGCCGGCTCGCCGGTCTCCGGGTCCAGCACGAAGCACACCTGGGTCGGCAGCGCGTGATACTTGCCCGCCGAACAGGTCATCATCAGCGACATGATCTCGCTCATGCCATAGCCGACCGCGATCCGCTCAACGCCGAGAAAGCGCTTGATGTCCTCCTGGTAGCCGTCGGGGAAGGTCCGGCCCTTGGTGCCGCCGGCCGAGACGAACCGGCTGTCCGGGTGGAACACGCCGTCGGCCACGCCATCCTCGCGCGCCGCGGTCATCAGGTCGTAGAACATGATCCAGTTGCCGGTCATCAGGACCGGGCGGCCCTTCAGCTCGGACAGCACCCGGCGGAAGAATGCGCGGCGCAGGGCCGGGGCGTCCTTCTGCTCGGCCACGAACTGGTCGCGCCGCGCCAGCAGCGAGGCCGGGATCTGCTCGCGCCCGAGGTCGCCGCGCGCCTCGGCCGAGGCCAGCCGCCCGGCCAGCGAGAGCAGGTCTGCGCTCATCCGCCCGGGATAGAGCGTGTAGGCCATGGATTCGTCGCCCTTGTACAGGTCGCCGATCATCGCCTCGAGGCTCGCGCCGTACCCGTTGAACATGTAGCGGTGGCCCATGACGATCATCGGCATGGTATCAAGCCCCGTGGGTTCCGGACCCTCGGAGCCGGAAAGGGTCAGCCGCCCGCAGCGCAGCTGATTGCTCCGCTCGAAAGCGCCGCGCGGCAGGAAGGAAAGCTTGCCGCTCGTCCCGGTGGAATGGATGATCCTGAGGCCCTTCTGCTCAAGCAGGGCGTCCAGCCAGCCGTCGATCGAATCGATCCCCTCGGCATCGAAGCCCGACAGGTCGATCGTGGTCAGCCCCTGCAGCCAGTTGGTCAGCCGGTCGAACCGGTTCCGCTCGATCAGCGAGACCGGATAGGACTTGTAGATCGAATGCTTGAACAGCAGCGGCGCGGCCTCGTTGATCGAGGCGACATCGTCGATCCCCTGTTCGTCGGCGAGCTTGCCGAGGACCGCGATCTTGCCGCGCAGCTCGGCCAGCCGGTTGCGGATCGCCGCGAGCTGGATCTTTTCCACCTTGGCCGGATCCATCGCCAGCTGGTCGCTCACCGCCATCCACAGCATGGTTTCAGGCTCTTCGGCGAATCGCGCCGGGTCGACATCCCGTTGCAGGCCGGCTTCAGACATCGTTTGGCATCCTTCCCTTTGTGGCGCGCTCGCTGTCGCACAGGGCGGGCCTTTCGATGGCCGGCGTGATACCCCGCCTCAGGGGGGCACACAATTGCCGTTGCAACCGAACGTTGTTGCCGCAACGGCATCAACTTCAGCCGAAGCACGCCCCCTGGCGGGAGACCCCGCAACCACCCTCCGCCCGGCGCCGGCGGCACGGACCGGCATAGCGCCAGACAGCACTGCGGCCGCCTGTCGGCAGGCCGCGTCCCATGCCGTTCCGGCAGGATGGACAATCGCCGCCGCTTGGTCGATGAACGCGGCGATTCGCGGGGGCCACGCCCCTGCCCGATCCAGAGGCTGAAGCATCGATGTCCATCGTCATGCCTGAACCCGATTCCGGGGTCCTGGCGCGCCGCGCGCAGATCGTCGCCGCCCTGCGCGCGATCGTGCCGGGCGAAGGCGTGATCGACGATGCGGACGAACTGCGCCCCTACGAATCCGATGGCCTCACCGCCTATCGCCAGCCGCCGATGGTCGTCGTCCTGCCGGAAACGGTCGAACAGGTCTCTGCCGTGCTCGCCTGGTGCCAGGCCGAGGGGATCAAGGTCGTGCCGCGCGGCGCCGGCACCAGCCTCTCGGGCGGGGCCCTGCCGCTGGCCGATGCGGTGCTCCTCGGCATGGCCCGCTTCAACCGCGTCCTCTCGATCGACTATGACGAGCGCGTGGCCGTCGTCCAGCCGGGCGTCACCAACCTCGCCGTAACGCGGGCGGTGGAGGATCGCGGCTTCTATTATGCGCCCGATCCCTCCAGCCAGATCGCCTGCACGATCGGCGGCAACGTCGCGGAAAACTCCGGCGGTGTGCACTGCCTGAAGTACGGCCTCACCACCAACAACGTCCTCGGCGTGCAGCTGGTGCTGATGGACGGCCAGGTGATCCGCCTCGGCGGCCGCACCCTCGACGCCGGCGGGCTTGACCTGCTCGGCGTGGTCGTCGGCTCCGAAGGCCTGCTCGGCGTCGTCACCGAGGTGACCGTGCGCATTCTCCCCAAGCCCGATACCGCCCGTGCCCTCCTGATCGGCTTTTCCACCGTGGAAGGCGCCGGCCAGTGCGTGGCCGACGTGATCGGCGCCGGGATCATCCCGGCCGGCATGGAAATGATGGACCGGCCGGCGATCCACGCCGCCGAAGCCTTCGTGAACGTCGGCTACCCGCTCGACGTCGACGCCCTGCTCATCGTCGAACTCGATGGCCCGGCCAGTGAGTGCGACTACCTCGTGGGCGAAATCGAACGCATCGCCCAGGCCAACGGCGCCGTCTCGGTCCGCACCTCGCGCGACGAGGCGGAGCGGATGGCCTTCTGGGCCGGGCGCAAGGCCGCCTTCCCCGCCGTCGGCCGCCTCGCCCCTGACTACTACTGCATGGACGGCACGATCCCGCGCCGCCGCCTGCCCGAAGTGCTCGAACGGATGGAGGCCCTGTCGCAGCACTACGGCCTCGGCGTCGCCAACGTGTTCCACGCCGGCGATGGCAACCTGCACCCGCTGATCCTCTACGATGCCAACCGCCCCGGCGAACTCGCCCGCGCAGAGGACTTCGGCAACGATATCCTGCGCCTCTGCGTGGAGGTCGGCGGCGTCCTCACCGGCGAACACGGCGTCGGGGTTGAAAAGCGCGACCTCATGCCCGAAATGTTCGCGGAGGCCGATCTGCAGCACCAGCAGCGGGTCAAGTGCGCCTTCGATCCCGATCTCCTGCTCAACCCGGGCAAGGTCTTCCCGACCCTTCACCGCTGCGCCGAGCTTGGCCGGATGCACGTTCACCACGGCCAGTTGCCTCACCCCGATCTTCCGCGCTTCTGATGACCCAGACCCTCACCGAAACCCTCCGGCCCGCCAGCCCGGCCGAACTGCGCGACATCCTTGCCGATGCGGCTCGCGATGGCGCGAAGCTCGCCCTGCGCGGCGGCGGCAGCAAACGCCACATCGGCCGCGCCGAGCCTGACGCCACGGTCCTCTCGCTCGGCGGCCTGTCCGGGGTGGTGGACTATGACCCGGCCGAACTGGTCCTGACCGTCCGGGCCGGCACGCCGCTGGCAGAGATCGAGGCCCTGCTGGCACAGCGCAACCAGATGCTCGCCTTCGCCCCGTTCGATCACGCCCCGCTGTTCGGCGAACCGGCCGGCGCGGCCACCATCGGCGGGGTCATCGCGGCCGGGGTTGCCGGGCCGCTGCGCCTGATGGCCGGCAGCGCGCGCGATCACCTGCTTGGGTTCCACGCTGTCTCCGGCCGGGGCGAAGCCTTCATCGGCGGCGCCAAGGTGGTCAAGAACGTCACCGGCTACGATCTACCCAAGCTGATGGCCGGTTCGTGGGGCCGCCTTGCCGCGCTCACCGAACTGACCGTCAAGGTCCTGCCCCGCCCGGCCTTGCGCCTCACCCGCCTCGTGCGCGGACTTGCCCCGGCAGAGGCCGTGGCACTGATGGCGCGCGTCATGGGCTCGGCGGCCGAGGTCAGCGCCGCGGCCCATGTTCCCGCCTCGGCGGCCCACGGCGGCGCGCCGGTCACCGCGCTGCTGCTCTCGGGCTTCCCGCCCTCGGTCGCCTCGCGCGCGCGGCTGCTCGATGATCTCACCGGCGGCGCCTGCGATGCGGCGGGGCTGGAGAATGCCGAATCCGACGCCTTCTGGCAGGCCGTCGCCTGCCCGGTGGCGCTCCCGGCCGACCTGCCGCTGTGGCGCCTCGCGATCGCCTCGGGCAAGGCCGCGGCGCTCATCGCCGACCTCGGCCTCGCGCCCTCGGCCTACCTGCTGGACTGGGCCGGCGGCCTCGTCTGGCTCGCCTCCGACCTTCCCGCCGAAACCGTCCGCGCCGCCGCCGCCGCGGCGCAGGGCCATGCCACGCTGGTCCGCGCCGGCGAGGCCATGCGCGAAACGGTCCCGGCCCTCCCCCCGCGCGAGCCCGCCGTCGCCGCCCTGGAAGAGCGGGTGCGCCGCGCCTTCGATCCGGCCGGCCTGTTCGAAACCGGGCGCTTCTGACATGCAGACCAACTTCAGCGAAACGGCCCTGGCCGATCCGGCGATCGCCGCCTCCGAGGCGATCATCCGCAAGTGCGTGCACTGCGGCTTCTGCACGGCCACCTGCCCGACCTACACCCTGCTCGGCGACGAGCTGGACAGCCCGCGCGGCCGCATCTACCTGATCAAGGACATGCTCGAGAACGAGCGGCAGCCGACCGAGAAGGTCGTCAAGCACATCGACCGCTGCCTGTCCTGCCTGTCCTGCATGACCACCTGCCCCTCGGGCGTGCACTACATGCACCTCGTCGATCAGGCCCGCGCCTATATCGAGGACAACTACCGCCGCTCGTGGTGGGACCGCACCCTGCGCGGCGTGCTCGCCTGGGTGCTCCCCCACCACGGCCACTTCCGCCTCGCGCTCGAACTCGGCCAGCTCGGCCGGCCCTTCGCCGGGCTGTTCGACATGGCGAAGGCCACGAAGCCCCTTGCGGCCATGCTGCGCCTCGTGCCCTCGCGCCTGCCCGCCCCGGCCAGCCTCGAAGCGCCCGGCGTGCCGCAGCGCAAGGGCCGCGTCGCACTTCTCCAGGGCTGCGCCGAACCGGTCCTGCGCCCGGAAATCCGCGAGGCAACCGTGCGCCTGCTCACCCGGCTCGGCTGGGAGGTCGTCTTCGCCCGGGGCGAACAGTGCTGCGGCGCCCTCGTCCACCACATGGGCCGCGAGGAAGCGAGCCTCGAGGCCGCCCGCCGCAATGTCGATGCCTGGATGGCCGAGGTCGAGAACGAAGGCCTCGATGCGGTGCTCATCACCGCCTCGGGCTGCGGCACGACGATCAAGGACTATGGCTACATGCTGCGCCACGATCCGGCCTATGCCGATCGCGCCGCCAGGGTCTCCGAACTCGCGCTCGACATCAGCCAGTTCCTTGACCGGATCGAGCTTCCCGAAGGCCGCGCCGCCGGCATCCGGGTTGCCTACCACTCGGCCTGTTCGCTCCAGCACGGGCAGAAGGTCACTGCCGATCCGCAGCGCCTGCTTGCGAAGGCCGGCTTCACCGTGCTCACGCCGCGCAATGCGCACCTGTGCTGCGGCTCGGCCGGCACCTACAACATCCTCCAGCCCGAGATCGCGAACGAGCTTGGCCTGCGCAAGGCGGTCAGCCTTGACGAGACCACGCCCGATGTGATCGCCGCTGGCAACATCGGCTGCGCGGTGCAGATCAGCCGCTGGGCCGGCGCGCCCGTGGTCCACACCGTGCAACTGCTCGACTGGGCGACCGGCGGTCCGCTGCCGGCCACGCTCGAAACCTCCCCTCCGTTCAAGGAAACCACCCGATGAAGCGTATCTCTCTGCAGCAGGCCAATGCCATCGTCGCCGGCGCCCTCGCCAAGGGCCGCGAGATGGGGCTCAAGCCGCTCACCGTCGTCGTGCTCGATCCGGGCAGCAACCTGATCGCCCTCCAGCGCGAGGACAACAGCTCGACCCTGCGCCCGCAGATCGCCATCGGCAAGGCTGCCGGCGCCCTCGCGCTCGGCATCTCGTCGCGCAAGATCGGCGACATGGCCGCCGAACGCCCGAGCTTCGTCGCTTCGCTGTCGGGCATCGCCCCTGACGGCGTGATCCCCGCCGCCGGCGGCGTGATCGTGGTCGATGGCACGGACATCATCGGCGCCGTCGGCATCACCGGCGACCTGTCCGACAACGACGAGGCCGCCGCCCTCGCCGGCATCGCTGCCGCCGGCCTCACCGCCCAGGCCTGAAGCGCATCGCCCAAACAGGAAGGGCCGCCCCACCGGGCGGCCCTTTTTAGTGCGCGCTTTGCCGATCCGTCAGATCTGCGTTTCGGGGATCGTCACTTCCAGCCCGTCCAGCTCCTCGCTGACGATCAGCTGGCACGACAGGCGGCTGGTCGGCTTGCGCTCCGAGGCGACGATCTCGAGCAGGTCCGTTTCGGCGGCCTGCGGCGCCGGCAGGCGGTCGGCCCACTCCGGGCTGACGTAGACGTGGCAGGTCGCGCAGGCGAGCGCGCCGCCGCAGTCCGCATCGATGCCGCTGATATCGTTGTTGATCGCACCGGCCATGACCGAAATGCCCGCCGGCAGGTCCACGTCCCGGGCCACCCCGTCGGCATTGATGTACTTCACGTGAGGCATTCTCGAATTCCCTTGGTCCCGCAGGCACCCCCGCAAGGGGCCGCGCAGTCTGACGAAAGTGGCGCCTGTTAACCCAGAGCGGAGCTTATCGCCACCCCCAACCGAATGTTCGGGTGCCGGACCTCAAATCCTGGCGAGACCGCGCAGATAGCCCGCATAGGCGCTCTTGCCGTGGCGGGCGATGGCCCGCTCCAGCCCGGCCGCGTCGATGAACCCCTTGCGCCAGGCGATCTCCTCCGGGCAGGCGATCTTCATCCCCTGCCGCCGCTCCAGCGTGGCGACGAAATCCGCCGCCTCGAGCAGGCTGTCCGGCGTCCCGGTG
>Ga0207640_10001922_pt1 | contig 11172 bp, 11 predicted proteins | sample KBSCornC42_FD_184300 | JGI IMG/M metagenome (GOLD analysis project Ga0207640, IMG submission 184300) | Corn rhizosphere microbial communities from Kellogg Biological Station, Michigan, USA - KBS Corn C4-2 (SPAdes) (version 2) | ecosystem: Host-associated > Plants > Roots > Rhizosphere > Soil ... | reverse complement strand
GAGGCGGCCGCCGAACAGCGTCTTTTGTGTGACGACCACGCTGTAAACGACCATAAGCGCCGCCAGGCTGTCGATCGCGAACGTGATCTGCAGGTTTCGAGAAAAGAGCGCGGTTGTGGTCACGGCCACGATGGCATTGATCACCGCGAGTGGGGGCGCCGAAGCCGAGACAAGCGAGCGGATGAAGAACCCGGCCGACATCGCCAGCGTGACGAATGAAGGGTCGGCCAGCTGCAACGAACCTGCGGCAACGCTTGCCGTCGCCCATGCCATGCCGGTGCCGGCGAGATAACCGCACATCAACCGGATGACCGTATGGGGGGCCATCTGCATTCGGCGCCAGAAGAGCATGATCGAGCCGGCGGCCGCATCCAGACCGAGCGCCAGGCCGAAAGGAAGCAAGACGCTTGTCAGTGTTCCCGGACTAGCGGTCGGCCGTTCCTGGAGGAACAGGCTTGTCGCCATGATCAAATGACCGGAAAGGACGAGCCAGGGAGCAAAGGTCCAGCTGCCGACACGCCGCTCGGCAAGAGTCAGATCGGCGCTTTCGGTGTGGTCGCGAACGTCGAACAGCAGTGCTTCCCGCGCTGTTGCGCGGGATACGGTCGGAAGCTCTTGTTCCGAGGGCCTGCCGAACAGATTACGGCGCATTCAACTCCACCAGTCTGGGACGCCCTTTTGAGGCGATGGTGAAGCCTTTTACGCGCGCGAGTTAACTGCCCCGCAAACGAACTAGGTTACTGTTGTTTTAAGCCTCTTGCGGAAGGAAGTCCGCCACCGAGAGGTAGCGTTCGCCGGTGTCGTAATTGAAACCGAGCACGCGCGCTTTGTCGCCCAGCTCCGGCAGCTTCTGGGCGATTGCCGCCAGAGTCGCGCCAGACGAGATGCCGACGAGCATTCCTTCCTCACGTGCAGCCCGTCGCGCCATTTCCTTGGCATCCTCCGGGGTGACTTGGATGGTCCCGTCCAGGACGCTCGTATCCATGATTGCAGGAATGAAGCCGGCGCCGATCCCTTGAATCGGGTGCGGACCGGGCTGGCCGCCCGAAAGGACGGGCGACAGTGTCGGTTCGACTGCGAAAACCTTGAGGTTCGACCATTGGGCCTTGAGCACCTCTGCGCAGGCGGTGATGTGCCCGCCGGTGCCGACTCCGGTGATGATTGCGTCGGGCGGATTGTCGGGGAAATCGCGCAGAATCTCCTGTGCGGTCGTACGCCGGTGCACCTCAAGATTCGCCGGATTCTCGAACTGCTGCGGCATCCACGAACCCGGCGTCGCGGCGATGATTTCCTCTGCCCGGGCAATCGATCCTTTCATGCCCTTCTCGCGCGGCGTCAGCTCGAATTCGGCGCCATAGGCCAGCATCAGCCGCCGGCGCTCGACGCTCATGCTGTCCGGCATCACGAGGATCAGGCGGTAGCCCTTCACCGCTGCCACCATCGCCAGGCCGATGCCGGTATTGCCGCTGGTCGGTTCGACGATCACACCGCCGGGCTTCAGCTTACCCGTACGCTCGGCATCTTCGACCATCGCAGACGCAATGCGGTCCTTGATCGAGCCGCCCGGGTTTGTCCGTTCCTGCTTGATCCAGACTTCGGCGTTGGGCCCGAACAGGCGGTTGATACGCACGTGCGGCGTGTTGCCGATGGTCTCGAGGATATTGGCGGCTTTCATGCCCTAGCTCTCCTCTGCTGGTGCCGTGCGCAAATCGGGTGGATCGAAGGTTTTTGCAAGCCGCAGTTCGGGAAACCACCAGGACCACAGGAAAACCACGACGATTGCGCCGATCCCGCCCGCAATCACTGCCGGGACTGGGCCGATGAGCGCGCCGAGGAAGCCGCTTTCGGCCTCCCCCAGCTCATTGGAAGCGGAGATGAAGAGCGACGAAACGGCGCCTACGCGTCCGCGCATATCGTCAGGCGTATGGAGCTGGATCAGCGACTGGCAAACATAGACCGAAAACATGTCCGCCGAGCCCAGCAGAGCGAGGCAGAAAAGCGAAAGTGGCATCCATCGCGAAAATCCGAAGATGATCGTCGCCGCCCCAAACACCCCGACTGCGGTCAACATCTTTGTGCCGACATTGTGCTTCAGCGGCCTGAACGAGAAGAAGGCAGCGGTCAGCGTTGCGCCGACCGCAGGTGCGGCACGCAAATGTCCCAGCCCTTCAGGGCCGGCATTAAGTACGTCCCGCGCGAACACTGGGAGCATCGCGGTTGCGCCGCCCAGCAAGACCGCAAACAAATCGAGGCTAATGGCCCCGAGAACGAGCCTGCTACGGCGCACATAGTGCAGGCCGTCGACCATCTGCGCCCACGGATTGGGGCCCCGATTGATCTCGGTGCGGGCTACCGGGCCAATCGCGAACAGGCCAGCAAGGCCGATGCCGAACAGGATCGTGCTCGCCGCGTAAGGCGCGAAAGGCGCCAGCGCGTATAGATAGCCGCCCAGCGCCGGCCCGACGATCGCGCCGCTTTGCCAGGCGATTGACGAGAGGGCGATCGCGCGCGGCAGGATCTCGCGAGGAACCAGGTTGGGGGCAAGTGCGCCGAGCGCTGGGCCTGCAAAGGCGCGGGCTACGCCCAATAGTGCGGCGACGATATACAGGATCTCGAGCGTGGTGCTGTGCGTCCACGCAAACCAGGCGAGCGTCGCCGCGCAGGCAAGCTCGAGACCGACAGATGCACGACCGATCCAACGCCGGTCCACCCGATCTGCAGCCCATCCGGTCACCAGGGTGAGCAGGAAAAGCGGCACGAACTGGACCACGCCGATAATGCCGAGTCTCAGCGCGGCTTCCTTCAGGCCCATGGTATGGCGGGCAATATCGTAAACCTGCCAGCCGATGACGATCACCATCGCCATTTGCGCGATCGTATTGGTGAGGCGAGCGATCCAGAAATGACGAAATGCCGGGATGCGCAGCGGTTCGGGAAGGAAGCTCACTGGGGCCGACTAGCCGCGCGTCACGCCACCGGCAACCGCCGTGCAAAATCCCGCTTCTCTGCAAGCGATGTTCGTGTATTGTTCCGTTATGGCGAAGGTGAAAGCGCGTTATGTCTGCCAGGCCTGCGGGTCGGTCTCGCACCGTTGGCAGGGCCAGTGTCCCGACTGCACGGAGTGGAACACGCTGGTGCAGGAAAGCGCGGAAGTCTCAAGCATCTTCGCGGCCAAGCACAATCTTCAGGGCGGCGGACGGGTCATCCCATTGGTTGGGCTCGAAACGCCTGCAGCGCTCCCCGAGAGACTTCCGAGCGGACTGGCCGAATTCGATCGCGCAATTGGCGGCGGCATCGTCGCCGGTTCGGCGATGCTGGTCGGCGGCGATCCCGGCATCGGCAAGTCGACGCTGCTGCTGCAGGTGGCGGCGCGCCTGGCAAGCGAGGGCAAGAAGGTCGTCTATGTCTCCGGCGAGGAATCCGCCGAACAGGTTCGCCTGCGCGCCGTGCGTCTGGGGCTGGGCCGAGCGCCGGTCCAGTTGGCCGCTGCGACCTCGGTTCGTGATATCCTGACCACTGTGGGCGACGGCGAGCCGCCGGCGCTGCTGATCATCGATTCCATCCAGACCATGCACTCGGACTTGATGGATGGCGCGCCGGGCACCGTGAGCCAGGTCCGCGCTTCGGCCCAGGAGTTGGTGCGGTTCGCAAAGGAGCGCGGGACAGCGCTGGTGCTGGTCGGTCACGTCACCAAGGATGGCACGATCGCCGGTCCGCGCGTGCTCGAGCATATGGTCGATACCGTCCTGAGCTTCGAAGGCGAGCGCAGTCACCAGTACCGCATCCTCCGCGCGATGAAGAACCGCTTCGGCGGCACCGACGAGATCGGCGTCTTCGCGATGGAGGGGCAGGGCCTCACCGAAGTTCCCAATCCCTCGGCCCTTTTCCTGACCCACCGAGGCGAAGCGGTGAGCGGCACCAGCGTCTTCCCGGCGATTGAAGGATCGCGACCGGTTCTCGTTGAAATACAAGCCCTTACGGTACGGCTGGCGACGGGCGCGACACCCAGGCGCGCGGCGGTTGGCTGGGACAACGGGCGGCTAGCGATGATCCTGGCGGTTCTGGAAGCTCGTTGCGGCCTCAGCTTCGCGACGGCGGAAGTCTATTTGAATGTCGCCGGCGGCTATCGCCTTAGCGACCCCGCGGCCGACCTGGCTGTTGCGGCGGCACTGGTGTCGGCCTTGTCGGAACGCGCGGTGCCGCAGGAGGCGGTGGTGCTTGGCGAAATCGCGCTGTCAGGCGAAATCCGGCCGGTTGCGCACGCCGGACTTCGACTCAAGGAATCAGCAAAACTCGGCTTCGAAAGTGGCTGGGTGCCGAAAGGCGTGACGGGAGGCGAGGGTCTTCGCCTCGCCGAGTTCAACAATCTCCGGCAGTTGGTCGACCAGATCCTCGGCCGTTAGCGAACGACCTGCGATTCAATCCCGACCGTATCCCGCACCACGTAGAGCGGGCGCTGTTTCGTCTCGGTCAGGATTCGGCCGACATATTCTCCCAGCACCCCCAATGAGATCAGCTGAACGCCGCCGAGAAACAATACGGACACCATGATCGAGGCGTAGCCGGGAACGGGATTGCCGAGGATCATCGTCTCGGCAGCGAGGAAGCCCGCATATCCGAGCGCGAACAATGCGATCACCGCGCCGACGTAGGACCAGATGCGCAGCGGCACCGTTGAGGCTGAAGTGATGCCGTCGAGCGCCAGCGTCCACAGCTTCCAGTAATTGTACTTGGTCGTGCCCGTTTGGCGCTCCGCGCGCTCATATTCGACCGCGGCCTGCTTGAACCCGGCCCAAGCGAACAAGCCCTTCATGAAGCGGTTCCGCTCGGGCAGGGCGCGGATTACGTCGACGACCTTGCGGTCCATCAGGCGGAAGTCGCCTGCATTTTCCGGAATCTTGTCCGACGAAACCATATTGTGCGCCCGGTAGAAGAGTCCGGCAGTCAATCGCTTGGGCAGCGGGTCCTTATCGCGGCAGCGGCGGACGCCGAACACCATTTCGTGGCCTTCGCGCCATTTGGCGACCATCTCGGGCAGCACCTCGGGCGGATCCTGCATGTCGACATCCATCGGGACCACTGCACTGCCGCGGGCGTGGTCGAGCCCGGCGCTCAGCGCAGCCTCCTTGCCGAAGTTGCGTGACAAGGAGAGGGCGCGGACTCGAGGATCCCGGTGATTGGCGGCTACGATCGCGGCCATAGTCGAATCCGTGCTGCCGTCATCGACGAAGAGAATCTCCCAGCCACTGCCGTCGGCGACCTGGTCCAGAATCGCACTCACACGCTCGACGAAAGTAAGGATGCCCTCTTCCTCATTCTTCACCGGCACGATGACCGAAAGAAGCGGTGCTACCACGCCGCGCTTGATGAGCTGCGCGTGGAGGTCCCCGACGTTCGGCGGCGAGGTGAGGACGGCCTTCTTACGCGGCTGAACGGACACGGAAACCTCCCTGTTTGAAGAGAGGCTAGAATGGAATGGTTTACGAGACCTTTACTTCTTGGCGGTCAGAACGGCCCTACCAAGGGGGAATTGCATGGAACGCGCCGTCTTCGACCGAATGGCCGAACTGGACCAGGACCATTGGTGGTTCATCGCCCGGCGGCGCATCCTCGCTTCCGTGATCGAGCGTATCGCCAGGCCGCCGAAGAAGGCGCGCGTGCTCGAGGTCGGCTGCGGCACCGGACACAATCTACCAATGCTCGGCAAATATGGTGCGCTTGACGCTTGCGAGCTTGACGATTGCGCGCGGGCGCTGGCTGCCAAGCGGCTCGGCCGCGAGATCAAGAGTGCGCGGCTCCCGGATCTCTCAATGTTTGAGCGCGATTGTTTCGATCTCGTCGCTTTGCTCGATGTTCTGGAACACGTGCCTGACGACGTCGCCTCGCTGAAAGCTATCCTCAAGCGGTTGAAACCCGGTGGGGCGCTCTTGCTGACCGTGCCTGCCAACCCGTGGATGTGGAGCGCGCACGACGTCGCCCACCATCATTTCCGCCGCTATTCGAAGCGCGAGCTGCAGCGCGTCGTCCGCGAAGCAGGTTTCGAGATCCAGCTGCTCAGCTTCTTCAACACTTTGCTGTTCCCGTTGGTCGCCGCTGCACGGATCGTCGGTAAGCTGACGCGTAAGGATTCGGCCGACGACAGCCTGCCGAGCGCACCGGTCAATACAGTTTTGGAGAAGATCTTCAGCCTCGAAGCCGGCATGGTTGGTCGCACGCCGATGCCGTTCGGCGTCAGCCTCCTCGCCGTCCTTCGCCGCCCCGCCTGAGGGCTGGCGCGCCGAACAACGCTTCGCTAGCGCGGCCATGTGACCGCGCTCGACGTCTTCGTCTTCCTCCTTCTGATCGGCGGCGGCGCCGTGGGCTTCGTGCGCGGCTTCGTGCACGAGGTGATCTCGCTGTTCGCTTGGGTGGTCGCGATCGCGATGTTGAAGCTGTTCCACACGCAGCTGTGGACCGGGATCATCAACAGCTTTCACACCAGCTCGGCCGCGGCTGCTGTGCTGGCCTTTGCGATCCTCTTCGTCCCGAGCTTCGTCATTGTGAAGGTCCTGGCGCGTTCACTGGGCAAGAAGACCCGACGCCACGCGATGTTAGGGCCGTTCGACCGGGTGCTGGGCGGCGGGTTCGGAGCACTCAAGGGGCTGCTTGGAGCAACTTTGTTCTTCCTACTCGCCAACCTCGCAACTGACATGGTCTACGGCCCGCAGGCCGACCGGCCGCATTGGATGACCAAGTCGCATACCTATCCGCTGCTGAATGCCAGCGGCCGCGCGATCGTAGATTGGGTCGAGGCGCGGCGGCTGAAACCCAACAAGGTCGGCGAGCAATGATCCGCCTTCACGATACTATGGCCCGCGAGAAGCGCGACTTCGTACCCGCTGATTCCGGGCGCATTACGATGTACGTGTGCGGCCCCACGGTCTACGGCCGGGCGCACATTGGCAACGCGCGACCGGCGGTCGTGTTCGACACACTCGCGCGACTGATCCGGCATGAGTTCGGGGCGGACAGCCTTGTCTATGCCCGCAACGTCACCGACGTGGACGACAAGGTCATCGCATCGGCTGCGGAGGAGGGCGTCGACCCCTCGGTGATCACCGAGCGCTACGAGCGCTTCTACCTAGAGGACATGGGCGCGCTCGGCGTGAACCCCCCGGACATCGCGCCGCACTGCACCCGCGAAATCCCGCAGATGGTCGCCATGATCGGGCGGCTGATCGAAACCGGCAACGCCTATGAGGCGGAGGGGCACGTGCTCTTCTCGGTCCCGAGCGACGCGGATTATGGTGAGCTGAGCCGGCGCGACCGCGATGCGATGGTCGCGGGGGCCCGCGTCGAAGTCGCGCCATACAAACGCGACCCGGCCGACTTCGTCCTCTGGAAGCCGAGCGCCGAGGACATCATCGGTTGGGATTCCCCCTGGGGCCGCGGGCGTCCCGGCTGGCACGTCGAATGTTCGGCCATGATCGAACGGCACCTTGGCGAGACGATCGACATCCACGGTGGCGGGCTCGACCTCATTTTTCCGCACCATGAGAACGAGATTGCTCAGAGCCGCTGCGCTCACGGTGGCGCGCCGCTCGCGCGCTACTGGGTGCACAACGGCTTCGTCGACATGGGCGCCGAGAAGATGTCGAAGAGCCTCGGCAACATCATTACGCCCGAGGAGCTGCTGAAAACGCACAAGGGCGAGACGCTGCGTCTCGCGCTGCTGAGCGCGCACTATCGCCAGCCGCTGCCGTGGACCGAGGCGTTGATCGATCAGGCGAAGGCGACGCTGGACGGCCTCTATCGTAAGGCTGGCGATGCCGAGCGGGGCGAGGTTGATGCCGGTGTGCTCGACGCATTGTGCGATGACCTCAACACGCCGCTTGCCCTGTCGCGGCTGGCGCAGCTCGAAGGCGGCTCCCTAAAGGCCAGTGCGCAGCTACTCGGGCTGCTTAGCAGCTCATCGGCGGAGTGGTTCCAGGGCGAAGGCGACGCATCGGCCATCGAGGACCGCATCGCCGCGCGCGCCGAAGCGAAGAAGAACCGCGACTTCGCGACTGCCGACCGCATCCGCGACGAGCTCAAGGCCGAGGGCGTTGTCTTGGAGGACGGGCCGGGCGGCACTACGTGGCGCAGGGAATGAGCCAGCCACTCTATACGACTGAAATTCTCCGGCTTGCCGCATCGCTGAGCGAACCGCACGACCTCGATCGCGAGGATGGTTCCGCCGAAGTCCGCTCGCCGACTTGCGGCAGCCGCGTCAGCATGACCGTACAGCTCGACGGTGACCGCCGCATCGAGCGCGTCTCGATGCAGGTTCAGGCCTGTGCTTTCGGCCAAGCGTCGGCAGCGCTGGTCGAGCGGCATAGCCGCGGCCGCACCCATGACGAGGTTTCCGAGGCGATGTTGACGCTGAGCCGCTGGCTCGCCTCCGAGCATGACGATGCGGACGGTTGGCCCGGGATCGTCGCGCTTGCGCCGGCGCGCGACCGCAAGGCTCGGCACGGCGCGATCCTGCTTCCATTCAGGGCCTTGCTCGCCGCGATCGAGGCGGCGAGGTGACCACTCCGGCCGAGACCGCGCAAGCCACCACCGCCATTCTCGAAAGCGGCGCGATCATGCTTGGTGCTGCGCTTGTGTTCGTCACCCTGTTTCGCCGCCTGAAGCTGGGCGCGACCCTCGGCTACATCGTCGCGGGCGCCCTGATCGGTCCCCAGGTCATGCGCCTGATCCCCGATCCGACGAAGCTCACCAGCGTCACCGAAATCGGCATTGCCTTGCTGCTCTTCATCGTCGGGCTGGAGTTGCAGCCAAGCCGTCTGTGGCGGCTTCGCAAGGACATCTTTGGCCTCGGCCTTGCCCAGGTTGTGCTTTGCGGCCTCGCGCTCAGCGCGCTCATCTATTTCGTCGTCGGATTTTCGGCGAAAGCGGCGCTCGCGATCGGATTGCCACTCGCCCTGTCCTCGACAGCGCAGGTGCTGCCGATGCTGCGTTCGGACAATGAGCTCAACACGCCGCAGGGCGAGCGCGCCTTCTCGATCCTGCTTTTTCAAGACCTCGCGATCGTACCCCTGATCACGATCGTCGCAGCCATGGCGCCCGTCACGCCCGACCCTGACGCTCCGGTCGGCTGGACGCTGGCACTCTACACGTTGCTGGCCGTGATCGCGCTCGTCGTCGTCGGGCGACTGCTGCTCAATCCGCTGTTCCGCTTGGTCGGACGCCTGCGGGAGAGAGAGCTGTTCGTCGTGGCTGGGCTATTCACGGTCATCGGGTCTGCGGCAGTCATGCACACGCTGCACTTGTCGGTACCGCTTGGCGCCTTTGTCGCCGGCGTGATGCTGGCGGAATCGCCTTACCGGCACGAACTCGAGAGCGACGTCGAGCCGTTCCGCTCGATCCTGCTGGGCCTGTTCTTCCTCTCGGTCGGCATGCTTCTCGACCTGCGGCTCATCGCCACTCGGCCCTTGTTCGTCATCGGCATCGCCGCCGGCGTAATCCTGACCAAGGCGATCCTGATCGGCGGACTTGCCAGGTTGTTTGGGAACAGTTGGCCGCGCAGCGTTCGGCTCGGGCTGTTGATCAGCCAGGCCGGCGAGTTCGGGTTCGTTCTTTTCTCACAGGCCGCCGCGGCCCAGCTCATCCTGCCCGAAGCTTCGTCTTTGTTCAGCGCTGTCGTCACCCTGTCGATGGCCGCAACGCCGTTCCTGATGCGTCTGACGGATTGGCTCGAGAAGCGGGAGGAGCGCAGCGCCGATGGCTTGGACGGGCCCGACAAGTCGCCCGAAACCAGCGCGATCGTGATCGGCTTCGGGCGCTTCGGGCAGACGGTTTGCCAGATGCTGTTCGCGAAGGGCATCGGCGTCACCACCATCGACAAAAGCGCGAACCAGATCGAGCGCGTCGGCGAGTTCGGCTACAAGGTCTACTACGGCGACGGCACGCGGATCGACCTCCTGCGAACCGCCGGCGCCGACACGGCCAAGATCATCGCTTTCTGCAACGACAATAAAGACGGCGAGATGACCCGCGACTCACTCGCGGCGGTGCTGAAGGCGTTCCCGCAGGCGGCGGTCATGGTGCGGGTGTTCGACCGACGCGACCTGATAGAATTCGACGGCTTGGACTTGGCGTTCGCCGAGCGTGAGCTGTTCGAAAGCGCCATCCAGATGGGCCGCTCGGCGCTCAAGTTGAGTGGCATAGAGCCGCACGAGATCGATCGGGTCGAGCGCGAATATCGTGGGCGCGATTGCGAGCGGCTGGAGCGGCAAAGCGCGACCGGCGATCTTGCCGCTGGACTCGAAAGGTCGTTCTCGCCTGACCGGGCTCTGCCCGAAGATGAAGGCGCGCCCGCCTAGCGGCTCTCGCTCAGGTAATTTTCGAGTGCGGTGACGATGGCATCGACAACGTCCCTGTGCGCGCCGTCGCCGCTTTTCACATGGATGTGCGCCTGGGCGTAGGAAGGCCGGCGCTCCTCCGCGAGCCTTTCCAGCACCGCCTTGGGATCGCCGTTGCGAAGCTGCACACGCGTATCCCGGCGCGACGTCCGTTCAGCCAGGACCTCGACGGGCGCGTCGAGCCAGATCGTGATCGCGCGGTCGTTCAGCAGTTGCCGAGTCGTCGGATCGACGTAAGCGCCGCCCCCTGTCGCGATCACCCGGACATCGCCTTCGATCAGCCGCGCGACCAGGCGCCGCTCGCCATCGCGGAAATCACGCTCGCCGTAGCGTTCGAAGACTTCCGCGGCAGGGTATCCGGAGGCGTCCTCGATCTCGGCATCGCTGTCGACGAAGGACAAGCCAAGCCGCTTGGCCAGGCGGCGCCCGACAGTCGATTTTCCAACCCCCATCAACCCCACCAGCACCACCGGGCGGTCGAGACGTTCACTCAATTGCGTCACTAGAAGGGACTATACAGCGGCTTCCCCGCTCGGCAAAAGCCGCGACCATGTCGCGATTGCTTGTGCTCATCATCGTCGTCGTGGTCCTGATCGGCGCGTTGTTCTTCCTCTCGACGCTGCCCAAGGAGCGGCCGACGCACCAGATCGAGGTTGAGGTGCAGCAAGGGGGCAATGCGCACTAAGCTCATTCTCCTTGCGTCGGCGGGGGCCATTCTGGCGCTTCCCGCGATCGCCCAGCAGGCTGCCGCCCCGCAGCCGGCACCGGTTGCCGCGACGCCGGCCAC
>Ga0207640_10001919_pt1 | contig 11174 bp, 7 predicted proteins | sample KBSCornC42_FD_184300 | JGI IMG/M metagenome (GOLD analysis project Ga0207640, IMG submission 184300) | Corn rhizosphere microbial communities from Kellogg Biological Station, Michigan, USA - KBS Corn C4-2 (SPAdes) (version 2) | ecosystem: Host-associated > Plants > Roots > Rhizosphere > Soil ... | reverse complement strand
ACGCTTGCGGAGCGTAGCAGAGGCGGATAGAAGTGCGCGTGGAAGTGCCACTCCGGATGGGCATCTCCATCAAAAGGATGCTGATGAAACCCCATCGAATAGGGAAAAGGCACATCGAAGATGCGGTCGTAGGTGGATGTAAGCTGCTTCAGCAATTCGCTCAGCTGGGAAACTTCGCCGTCCTTAAGCTCGGGGAAGCTGGCGAGATGGCGACGGCTCGACACCAATACTTCAAACGGCCAAACCGCCCAAAAGGGAACAAGAGCAATAAATCCAGGGTTAGAACAAACAATACGCCGGTTTTGTTTCTCTTCGAGCTCCATGTACTCGCAAAGTAGGCAGGAATGATTTTTGTCCCGATAGTTTCGCTGCGCAAGAAGTTCGCGTGCGGGAGCCTGAGGCACGGTAGCGGTGGCCCAAATTTGGCAGTGGGGGTGGGGATTGCTAGCTCCCATCATCTCGCCCCGATTCTCGAAGATCTGAACGTGGTGAATACCTTCGATACGCGACAGTTCCTGAGTCTGCGCGCTCCATTCCCGAATCACGGGCTCGATTTCCTGAGATTCCATCGTAGCCAGCGTGAGATCGTGGCGGGGAGAGAAGCACATCACACGGCAGATCCCCGCCTCCGTTTCAGCCACCAGCAGGCCGCGACTATCGACATCAAGGCGCGCGGCAGACACGTCCTTCCTAAGTGCGGCGAAGTCGTTCTCAAAAACGAAAGTTGAGTGATACTGCGGATTCAGTGCCCCATTGGCGCGCTGGTTGCCTGGACACAGATAGCAAGATGGGTCGTACTGGGGCCTTTGCGCCTGCGGAACCGATTCGACTGCCCCCTGCCATGGTCTCTGGGTCCGGTGGGGTGAAACCAAAACCCACTCATTATTTAAAGGATTGAACCTGCGGTGCGGGGATTCGCGGAAAACTGAATCCAATTTGTTTCCCATGGAGTCTTGTCGTGCTCCGAGCGACACCGATTCACATACCAGTCAGACTTTAGTATGTTCTCTCACAAACCAACTGCCATTACAATAGCGGGGTTCGTCCTGCTCTGATAGAGGTTCTTAGTCAGGACGAGGGGACCGCGCCGCAAGTGAAAAAACTGAACGCTGACGAATTGTTGCAAACTCTTGAGCCGGGAATGCGCGCCGAGACAAGACTATTTCGGGCGCCCGGGCGTGTGAACCTGATTGGCGAGCATACTGACTACAACGACGGCTTCGTGCTTCCGAGCGCAATCGGTTTTTATACGCACATAACGGTTTCTCCTCGAAGTGACGGCAAGCTGGTTCTGCACTCTACCGAATTTGGGAAAAAGTTTGAGTTCTTTCGGGCGAGCTTGCCTCCCCAAAAAATTGGGGAATGGTGCGACTACGTGCTGGGGGTCGCAATTCAATTGACGAAGGCAGGCATTGCTTTCGGCGGTGCTGACCTCCTGGTGCGCGGCGAAGTGCCGGTTGGCTCCGGCTTGAGTTCGTCGGCGTCGCTTGAGGTCGCTTCCGCACTTGCGCTTTTGAGCCTTTCCGGGAAAACCCTGGAGCTCAAAGAAATTGCGAAGCTCTGCCAACGCGCGGAGAACGAATTCGTTGGAGCGCGTGTCGGCATCATGGACCAGTTTGTTTCATGTCATGGCAAAGCCGGACATGCCGTGCTGCTGGATTGCCGTTCCCTCGATTACGACCTGGTAGCCATCCCCGAACCGGTGCAATTTGTGATTTGCAACACCATGGTGAAACACGAGCTTTCCGGCGGTGAGTACAACGTGCGCCGGGCGCAGTGCGAAGAAGGGGTACGCATACTTTCGCGCTCGAATCCAAAAATTAGGGCATTACGCGATGTCACGGTTCATGAACTCCAAGCGCGCCGCTCGGACATGTCGGAGGTGGTTTTCCGCCGCTGCTTGCATGTGGTCAAGGAGAACGACCGTGTGCTGGAGACGAAGAAGTTCTTTCAAAATGGTGATTTGGCTGGAGTGGGCAAACTGATGCTCGATTCGCACGAGAGCCTGCGGGACCTATACGAAGTGAGCTGCCGTGAACTGGATGCCATGGTCGAAGCTGCCAAGGGGCTTCCTGGCTGGATTGGCGGGCGCATGACCGGCGGCGGGTTTGGTGGCTGCACGGTGAATCTTGTCGAGAGAGAACAGGCAAAATCCTTCGCAGCCGCTATTGCCGCACGCTACCAGAAGGAAATTGGAATTCATCCCGATGTTTACGTGTGCTCGGCTTCCGATGGCGCCGGAGCAGAAGTGGCCAGTGCCGGATAGTTTCTCGGGCATAGCTCGGAACGCCGCCAAAAGGCTGTTTCGAGTAAACGTTTACAAATGTGAGCCAATCGTCGATAATTGTTCGCTTCGCTTACAATGCCCGTGGTCTTGCGTGTCCGCCGGATGCGCACGCAACAGAATGGAGGAGTGCGAGATGAGGGTTTCTGCTCTCGTAATTGCGCTATTGATGATGACAGCTGGTACTGAGGCACAAGTCACGAAAAAGAACTTTGGCAAAACACCGGACGGCAAAACCGTCGAGATGTTCACGATCAAAGATGGAGCGATTGAGGCCCACATCATTACCTACGGCGGTATTGTTCAGTCCTTGAAGGTCCCTGATAAAAATGGCAAGTCGGCCGACGTGGTGCTCGGTTTCGACACCGCCGAGGAATACATCGAGGGGAACAAACCTTTCTTTGGCGCGATTATTGGTCGTTACGGCAACCGTATCGCTGGGGGGAAATTCCAGCTCAATGGCAAAACCTTTCAGATCCCCCTAAACGATGGCCCCAACGCATTGCATGGTGGCCCCAAGGGTTTTGACAAGGTTCTGTGGACCGGCAAGATCATTCCCCACGGAGTAGAACTCACTTACCAGAGCCCGGACGGGGAAATGGGGTTTCCCGGCAAGCTCACGGCCGTCGTGCGCTACACGCTGGTTGGTAAGGACTTTAAGATCGAATACTCGGCGACCACCGACAAAGATACCGTGGTCAACCTCACAAACCATTCGTACTTCAATCTGGCCGGTGCGGGAAACGGCAACATCCTCAAGGACGAGATGAAGATCAACGCCGGCCGTTACACCCCGGTAGACCCGACTCTCATTCCGACCGGGGAATTGGCGTCGGTTGAGGGCACGCCATTTGATTTCCGCAAGCCGACCGCGGTCGGAGCTCGCATTGACGGCAAGGACGATCAGCTTAATAAAGGCCATGGCTATGATCACAACTGGGTGCTCGACAGCAGCGGCAAACTCTCGGAAGCGGCCGAGGTTTACGAGCCGGTCAGCGGGCGTGTGATTCAGGTCCTCACCGATCAACCGGGGGTGCAGTTCTACACCGGGAACTTCCTCGATGGGACCATAAAGGGGAAGGACGGTAAGGTCTATGAGCACCGCGCCGCACTGTGCCTGGAAACGCAGCACTTCCCGGATTCGCCGAACCACCCGAATTTTCCATCAACTGAATTGAAGCCGACACAGAAGTACCACACGGTGACGGTTTTCCGGTTTTCGACGAGATAGGCACCTGTTTCGAACAGACAGATGGGCCGCAGACAATTGCGGCCCCAGTTCTACGAAGACTCGACTCAATGTCCCTTACGGTTAGTTCCAGCAAAGCGCTGCAAGAGCTTCGTGAGCAGGTGCTCGAAGCCAATCTCGAATTGGTTCGACGCGGCTTGGTTCTGTACACCTTCGGAAATGCCAGTGGCATTCTGCGGGACGAGGCGGTCGTCCTCATAAAACCTAGTGGGGTTCCATACGACAAGATGAAGCCGGAGCACCTGGTTCTTACGGACCTGAATGGCAAGGTGCTCGAAGGCAATCTGCGGCCATCCTCGGACCTGCCGACGCACGTTCTGCTCTACCAGCGATTCAAGAATATTGGCGGCGTGGTTCACACCCATTCCGAGTATGCGACAGCTTGGGCGCAGGCGCGGCGAGCGATACCGTGTTTGGGAACGACCCATGCCGATTACTTCCACGCGCCCGTGCCGGTGACCGATCCTATGCCCCAGGAGGAGATTGCCGGCGAATACGAGTGGAATACCGGGGAAGCGATCGCGCGCACGTTCCGCGACAAGGATCCCGATGCGATACCAGCTGTACTTGTCGCCAATCACGGTCCCTTTGCGTGGGGCAGGGACGCCGCAGCGGCGGCCCACAACGCCGTGGTGCTGGAATCAATCGCGCGTATGGCATACTTTACGACGACTTTGAATCCGCAAGTGGGGGCAATTTCAAGTGCGCTTCACGACCGGCACTTCTTGCGCAAGCACGGTCGCAACGCATACTACGGTCAGGCAGGGGAGAAAAAATGAGTCCGCTCTTGGCGACGTTCCTGGCAGAACGGCTAGTCCGGCTTTCGGGCGTGGACCTGGCCATCATTGTCTTCTACTTCCTTTTGGTACTGGGCATTGGTTTTTACCTGAAGAGATTTGCCAACACCGGCGAAGACTTCTTCCTCGCTGGTCGTGAAATGACCGCATGGGTGGCGGGTCTGGCATTCGTCTCCGCCAACCTAGGGTCGCTCGAACTGCTCGGCTGGGCAGGATCGGCATATCAGTACGGCATCATGGCGGCCCACTGGTACTGGGTGGGCGCCATCCCGGCCATGATTTTCCTCGGCCTGGTAATGATGCCCTTCTACTACATTTCGAAAACGCACTCCGTGCCGGGCTACCTGAAGTTACGCTACGGCACGGAAGCCGCGGGATTGAGCGCCGTCACCTTCGCCGTGATGACGATCCTAATGTCCGGCGTCAACATGTATGCAATGGCGGTGGTGATGAAGGTGGTTCTCGGCTGGGACATCAACTTCAGCATCTGGGTGTCATCGCTGACGGTGGGGGTTTACGTCGCCGCTGGAGGCCTATTTTCAGCCATCTTTAACGAAGTGTTGCAGTTCTTCCTGATCTGGTTCGGCGCGCTCCTCATTCCCATCCTGGGCTTGATCGAGACCGGCGGATGGAGTGGCATGGTCGCGCGCATTCAACATAATTTCCCCGGCCAGGATTTCACGCACATGTGGGCACCGATGGGTTCGTTTGCGAACAACCCGATGGGAATTCACTGGACGGGAATCGTATTTGGTCTTGGGGCCGTCCAGTCGATGGGTTACTGGACGACGGACTTCCTCGTCGTACAGCGCGTTCTCTCAGCCAGGGACATCCGCTCGGCAAAGCTGGCGCCAGTCATCGGGTCATTCTTCAAGATGGCTGTGCCACTGATCGTAATCCTGCCAGGCCTTCTGGGACTCGCCGTGCTGACCAATCCCGATGGCAGCCACATGCACCTGGTTCCTGAGAGTGCGGTACAAGCAGGCCAACACAGCTACAACGAAGTGCTGCCGCTCATGCTGGCTCGCTACTGCGGACCTGGCTTACTTGGGCTTGGCATCACTGCGCTGGTCGCGGGCTTCATGGCGGGTATGGCGGGAAACGTCAGCGCGTTTGCGACCGTCTGGACCTACGACATTTATCGACCCTACTTGAATAAGAACGCGCCCGACAAGCACTACGTTACGATGGGGCGCTGGTGCACGCTCATAGGCCTCATCATCAGTATTGGCACCGCCTACCTGGTGATGAACTTCGCAAGCATCATGGACTACGTGCAGGCGCTCTTTGGCTTTTTCATTGCGCCCCTGTTCGGTACGGTTGTGTTGGGCATGTTGTGGAAGCGAGTCACGCGCTGGGCAGGTTTTTTGGGCCTGCTGGCCGGAACCACCTCCTCGGTGACGATGTTCGTGCTGATGAAGATCGATCCAGAACGCTGGGTGCGCGTGTTTGCCCTCTCTCCCCTGGCGAAAGGATTGGCTCAGGACATGTACCAGGCGTTGTGGTCATGCGTAACTTGTGTTGTGGTCACGGTTCTGGTCACACTCGTTACCAAGCCGAGAGCGGATGAGGAGCTGGTCGGATTGGTTTACAGTTTGACGCCGATCGCGCATGAGGAGCATGCAACTCTGTTCCACAAGCCGGTCTTTTGGGGAGTGGCAGCGATGGGCATCTTCGTAATTCTGCAAATTATCTTCTGGTGAGACGATGAGCGAAAAACATCACATCATTCCAGTTTGGTTCTTCGTGGGCCTGCTGTTGTTCGTGTACGGGATTCTGATTTTCATCAGCGGCATTGCAGAACTATCGCATCCGCCTGACACGGTGCTCTCGAACCTGCATGCGCCGGTGTGGTGGGGCGCACTGCTGATCGTGCTGGGGGGAGCGTACTTGTTCCTTTTTCGCCCGGGCAAGAACGCTTAAGTTTGGTGATGCCGGTCTGGCGTTCGTACATGGTCCCAGGGCGGTCTTCCAGGCGACGATCGCGTGCGGCAGAGAATACGTTTTCTGAGCGTTAGTGCGCGCGTGAACTATTACAGGGGTTTTATGACGAACAACAAAATGACAATGGGACTGATTGTCGGGAACCGTGGTTTCTTTCCCGATCACCTGGCGAAGAGCGGCCGCGAAGAGATGATTCGGGTTATCGAGGCGGCGGGCATGGAAGTGGTCGCGCTTACCCCTGAACAGAGCAAGTATGGAGCCGTCGAAACTCGCGAGGAGTCGACACGCTGCGCCGAGCTTTTTAAAAAGAATGCAGACCGGATCGACGGCATTATCGTGACCCTGCCGAACTTCGGCGAAGAGCGTGCTATCGCTGACACATTGCGCTTGGCCGCACTGCGCGTTCCAGTTCTGATTCAGGCGACACCTGACGATCCGAAGAAAATGACGATTGCCTTTCGGCGCGACAGCTTTTGCGGAAAAATGTCCGCCTGCAACAATCTGAAGCAATACGGCATTCCTTATTCAATTACCACGCTCCACACCGAAGCTCCAGACTCCCCCGAATTTGCCAAGGACCTGCAGTGGTTTGCAGCGGTATGCCGTGTTGCGAATGGGTTTCGCAACCTGCGAGTCGGCGCAATTGGCGCCCGTCCAACTGCCTTCAATACTGTGCGCTATAGCGAAAAAATTCTGGAACACAACGGGATTTCGATCGAGACGCTGGACCTTTCCGAAGTCCTCGGCCGCATCGATCGTATGAAGGACTCCGACCCTGCCGCCCAAGGGAAGCTGGCGTCCATTCAGAAATACGTTGACGCGAAAGACGTGCCCGCGGCATCGCTGATCAAAATGGCGAAGCTCGGAGCCGTGATCGACCAATGGATGGCGGCTACCGAGGTTAAGATCAGCGCTATCCAGTGTTGGACCTCGCTCGAAGAGAACTTCGGAGTGGTGCCTTGTACGGTCATGAGCATGATGAGCGAGCAGTTGCTCTCGAGCGCCTGCGAAGTGGATATCGCGGGTGTGCTGGGGATGCACGCGATGCAGTTGGCTTCGGGAACGCCATCGGCATTACTCGATTGGAATAATAACTACGGAAACAATCCCGACAAGGCTGTTTGTTTCCACTGTGCCAACCTGCCGAAGCATTTCTTCCGCTCATTCAAGATGGATTTTCAGGAAATCATCGCCGGGACCGTGGGTAAAGAAAATACATTTGGAACGGTGGTTGGGCTCATCAAGCCGGAGAAGATGACCTTCACGCGTTTCTCGACCAGCGATCTGGAAGGCAAGATTCGTGGCTATGTTGGCGAAGGTCGCTTCACCGATGACGCGCTGAACACCTTCGGTGGCGCCGGGGTATGTGAGATTCCGAAGATGCAGAAGCTGCTGCATTACATCTGCGAAAACGGCTTCGAGCACCACGTCTCGGCGAATCTGTCGTCGGTCGCTCGCGCGGTTTATGAAGCCGCAACCCGTTATTTGGATTGGGACATGTACTGGCACGAGCGGCCGGAAATGGCGTGATCACAAGGCACTTGAATGTTGTATGTAGCTGGCAAGGTTTCCGACGTTTCACAATCCCAAGCTCACCGGTTGCACTTCGCTGCGATAGGACTTGAAAGCTCGAAATTCTGAAACCTTGAAGCCTTGAGGGGGGCTTGAATGGCAATCGTGGCTGGCGTTGATTTCGGAACCTTGAGTGTTCGCGTCTCCCTGGTGGACAGCGAGAGGGGGATGTTGGGTTCCTCGGTCGCTGAGTATCCGCTGCATCGCAAGCGCGAAGATCCCGAGCACGCCACGCAGTCGCATGACGACCACATGCGTGCCCTGGCGGATGCGACGCGAGCTGCGGCCGCGCAGGCTGGCATTGCCGGCAGCAAGATTGAAGCCATCGCGCTTGACACCACCGGCTCTTCGGTCATTCCAGTCGATGCCGAGATGCGGCCCTTAGGTGAATACTACCTCTGGTGCGATCACCGGGCCAAGGGCGAAGCGCAGGAAATCACCACCATCGCGCACCAAAAAAAGCTCGAGGCGATCGAGTGGTGCGGGGGGGTGTACTCCTCGGAATGGGGATTCTCCAAACTGCTGCACTGGCTGCGTCACAATCCCGACAAGCGCGATAAATTTGCCTCTGCCTTCGAACATTGCGACATGGTCGCGGCCACCCTCTGCGGAATCACCCACCCTAAGAAGGTGAAGCGCAGCATTTGCGCCATGGGACATAAGTGGCTGTGGAACAGGCAGCTCGGAGGCCTTCCCCCTGAGTCGTTCCTGGTCGCTGTCGATCCGTTGCTGAAGGGGGTGCGCGAGAAACTGGAAGGTGACTATGCGACTTCCGAGGTGATTGCGGGACACCTTTCTCCCCTTTGGGCGGAAAAGTTGGGGCTGAAGGCCGGGATCCCAGTTCCGGTCGGCGCATTCGACGCGCATTGGGACGCGATTGGCGCCGGCTGCCGCACCGATGACATGGTGAATGTTGTTGGCACGTCGACGTGCATCATTGGGATTACGCCATCGCCGAACCTGGTTCCCGGAGTTTGCGGCGTGGTGCAGGGAAGCGTGCATCCGCAGCGCACTGGAATCGAAGCAGGACTGTCTGCGGTCGGCGACATCTTCAACGCGATCGCAGCGCGCGCGGGCACCGATGTTTCCACCCTAAGCCAAGGCCTGGAAAACTATCGCGCGGGACAAACTGGTTTGCTGCGCATGACCTGGGACAATGGCGACCGGACGATCCTGGTAAATCCGAACCTACGCGGTATCACCTTGGGCTGGAATCTGCAGACGACAGCACAGGATGAACTTTTTGCCGCGATCGAAGGTACTGCCCTGCATACTCGTGTAATCTTCGATCGCATGAACGAGAAGGGTGTTCGCGTTGCTCGCGTCATCAACGCCGGCGGGATTCCACAAAAAAACGACGTGCTCAACCAGGTGTATGCGAATGTACTGGGCCGCCCGGTTTTGGTGCCGACGAAGAGTACCACGAGCGTCGGGTCCGCGATCTTTGCGTTCATGGCGGCGGGCACGTTCAAGACCATCGAGGAAGCGCAAGACAGAGTCTCGCCGACCCACAAAACCTACACCCCCGACCCCGGCGAGCAACGCATATACGACGAACTCTACCGGCTGTTCAGCCGTTTGTACTTCGAGTTCGGCAAAGCCGCGGGACAGATGGGCCACATCCTGCCCGGACTGATACGGATCTCGGAGATGCGGCATAAGGGAGCTTCAGCATCTGAGAAAGCATAGAAGCTTCGTCATCCCCATGCATTCTGGGGATAGAGTCCCTTGCAGCAAGAGGTTGGACCTCGATCATGGGGCGAGTCGTCATTCGCTACGCCGCGCTCGAGAAAACGAATGCGGCTCTGGTTGTTTGGAGAACCACACAGCGCTTACTCTCGCGGCGCAGGTTCGAATCGCAGTCTCCGGCGGGCGGAGTTTACCTCGAGCCTAGGTAGCTGCGACCTGCATCCACGAGTCCGGTGCGCATTCTTTGACTTCGACCAATCGGCCGTGATCGAGCACGAGTACCAGATCGCAACTCTTTAGCGTACTCAGCCGGTGGGCAATCATGAAGGTTGTGCGCCCGGAAATCAGGCGCTCGGTTGCTTCCATGATTGCAGCCTCCGTGTGTACGTCGACCGAACTGGTCGGTTCGTCCAAGATCAGGATCGGACTATTGCGGAGAAATGCGCGCGCCAGCGAAATGCGTTGACGTTCACCTCCCGACAGGCGCGAGCCGCGCTCGCCAACCGGCGTTTCATAACCTTCCGGAAGTTTGAGAATGAAATCATGGGAGGCTGCCGCTGAAGCCGCATCAATGATCTCTTCATCGCTAGCGTCTGGTTTCCCATAGGCGATGTTCTCCGCAATGCTGGCGGCAAACAGAACGGGTTCTTGCAGGACAACGGCATATTGCCTACGCACGTCGGCAATCCGGTAGTCGCGAATATCGTGACCGTCGAGCAGCACCTCGCCGCAGCCGGGATCGTAGAAGCGCATCAGCAGGTTGAGTAAAGTCGTCTTTCCCGCACCAGTTGCGCCGACGATTCCAACCCGCGAACCAGCTGGAATCCGAAAGCAGAGTTCATGTAAGCCGCGCCCGGTATCATCGTAAGCAAAGCTGACATTCCGGAATTCAAATTCGCCTCTGGCGCTCGCCAGTTTGCGTGCCCCAGGACGCTCGGCAATTTCGGGCTGTTGATCAAGCAACACGAAGGTGCGGTCCAAACTCGCAAGCCAAACCTGCAAATCCGTGACCTTGCCGGTCAAGGTTTGCAGCGGCTGATAAATCTGGGCGATGTAGGCCATGATCATCAGCAGAGATCCGATTGTCAGCGTTCCCGCGCGGACATGGCGCACGCCAAAATACAAAGCTGCTGCGGTTCCAATCGCGATCGTTAATCCGATCAGCACATTGAACACTGCCTGCTGAATTGAAAGCCGCACTTGCTGTGACATGCGCTTGGCCGAGCGACGCACAAAGCGAGCATGCTCGCGGTTCTCCTGCCCGAAGGCTTTGATGACTCGAATAGAGCCAATCACTTCCTGGATCACGGCCAGCGCCGAACTGTCCAGGTTCTTGATGGTTTCCGAACGTTTGCGCACGATCCGGCTACAACCGAGGGAGAGGAGGAATAGAGCTGGTGTGATGGTCAGGGCAATCAGGGCAAGTACTAGGTCCATTCGTGCCGTGACCACGATCATCGCCACTAAAGTCAAGACTGCGGTCACGAGCGGGACGAGTCCCTGGATGGTGACGTATTGAATCGAAGGTGCGTCGTGCTGGATGCGATAGACCGAGTCGGTCGCACCATAGCGGTCATGGAACATCAAAGGCAGACGCTGCACATGGTCGAGCAGTCGAGCTCGAAAGTCCCAGACCAGC
>Ga0207640_10001913_pt1 | contig 11190 bp, 8 predicted proteins | sample KBSCornC42_FD_184300 | JGI IMG/M metagenome (GOLD analysis project Ga0207640, IMG submission 184300) | Corn rhizosphere microbial communities from Kellogg Biological Station, Michigan, USA - KBS Corn C4-2 (SPAdes) (version 2) | ecosystem: Host-associated > Plants > Roots > Rhizosphere > Soil ... | reverse complement strand
CCGCCTCCCGCCTCGTTGCCGGCTACACTACGCGGCTGCGAACGCGGGACCGGGCCACTTCGAAGCCCTGCCGGCGTTCGTTTTTTCAACCGCGGCGCTCTCAGCGCCTTGATGCCACCCCGCGCCCGTCGTGCGCAATTGGAGCAATCCCGATGCTTTTCGAAACCATCGCCACCACCGGGCACGAACAGGTCGTGTTCTGCCAGAGCAAGGATGCCGGCCTCAAGGCCATCATCGCGATCCACAACACCGTGCTGGGCCCCGCGCTGGGCGGCCTGCGCATGTGGCCGTACAAGACCGACGAGGAAGCGTTGAACGACGTGCTGCGGCTGTCGCGCGGCATGACCTACAAGAACGCGGTCGCGGGTTTGAACCTCGGCGGCGGCAAGGCGGTGATCATCGGTGACCCGTCGAAGGACAAGTCGGAACCGCTGTTCCGTGCTTTCGGACGGTTTCTCAATTCGTTGCATGGCCGCTACATCACGGCCGAAGACGTCGGCATCGACGTCAACGACATGGAATACGTCTACCGCGAAACCGAATTCGTGACCGGCGTGCACCAGGTGCACGGCGGTTCGGGCGATCCCTCGCCGTTTACCGCGTATGGCGCGCTGCAGGGCGTGATGGCGACGCTCAATTACAAGCATGGCAACGAGGACATCGGCAAGTACAGCTTCGCCGTGCAGGGCGCCGGCCACGTCGGCAGCGAGTTCATCAAGCTGCTGCGCGAACAGGGCGCCAAGGTGTTCGTCACCGACATCAACAAGGAAGCGGTGCAGCGCTGCGTGGATGAACTCGGCTGCGAAGCGGTCGGCCTCGACGAGATCTACGACGTCGATTGCGATGTGTACAGCCCGTGCGCGCTGGGCGGCACCGTCAACGAGCAGACCATCGACCGCATCAAGGCGCCGATCATCTGCGGCATCGCCAACAACCAGCTTTCCACCGACCAGATCGGCGACGAACTGATGAAGCGCGGCGTGGTGTACGCACCGGACTACGCGGTCAACGCCGGCGGCGTGATGAACGTGTCGCTGGAAATCGACGGCTACAATCGCGAACGCGCGATGCGCATGATGCGTTCGATCTACTACAACGTCGGCCGCATCTTCCAGATCGCCGACCGCGACGGCATCCCGACCTACAAGGCCGCCGACCGCATGGCCGAGGAACGCATCAACGCCGTCGGCAAGATCAAGCTGCCGACGATGGGCACCGACGGCACGCGGTTCAAGGGCCGGATGCGCGGGCAATGATGAAACCCGGGATTCGGAATACGAGATTTGGGATTTGCAAAAGCTTTCCAGCGACTTGCGAATCGCTGCACTACTCTAATCCCGAATCCCCAATCCCCAATCCCGGCTCTTAATCCATGCAACCCTTCCAACTCGGTGAAGACATCGACCTGCTGCGCGAAAGCGTCCACGCCTTCGCCGAAAAGGAGATCGCGCCGCGCGCGGACCAGATCGACCGCGACAACCTGTTTCCGTCCGACCTGTGGAAGAAGCTCGGCGACATGGGGTTGCTCGGCATCACGGTGCCGACCGAATACGGCGGCAGCGGGATGGGTTATCTCGCGCACGTAATCGCAATGGAAGAAATCTCGCGCGCGTCGGGTTCGGTCGGGCTGTCCTACGGCGCGCATTCCAACCTGTGCGTCAACAACATCTTCCACAACGGCAACGAGGCGCAGCGGAAAAAATACATCCCGAAACTGTGCTCGGGCGAATTCGTCGGCGCGCTGGCGATGAGCGAACCCGGCGCGGGTTCCGACGTGGTCGGCTCGATGAAGTGCAAGGCCGAGAAGCGCGGCGACCACTGGATCGCCAACGGCAACAAGATGTGGATCACCAACGGACCCGACGCGGACGTCGTGCTGGTGTACATGCGCACCGCCGATCGTACCGCCGGCAGCCGCTGCATCACCGCCTTCATCGTCGAGAAGGGCACGAAGGGTTTCACGACCGCGCAGAAGCTCGACAAGCTTGGCATGCGCGGCTCCAACACCTGCGAACTGGTGTTCGAGGATTGCGAGATCCCCGACGAAAACCGCGTCGGCGAAGTCAACGAAGGCGTGCGCGTGCTGATGAGCGGCCTCGACACCGAACGCCTGGTGCTGTCGGGCGGACCGATCGGCCTGATGCAGTCGGCCATCGACGTCACCCTGCCCTACGTGCGCGAGCGCAAGCAGTTCAACGCGCCGATCGGCACCTTCGAAATCATGCAGGCCAAGATCGCCGACATGTACACCGCGCTGCAATCGGCGCGCGCGTATGCGTACATGATCGCGCAACAGTTCGATGCGGGCGTGAAGTCGCGCATCGATCCGGCCTCGTGCCTGTTGCTGTCGTCACGCAACGCCGTCGAAGTGGCGCTGGAAGCCATCCAGTCGCTGGGCGGCAACGGCTACATCAACGAATTCCCCACCGGCCGCATCCTGCGCGACGCCAAGCTGTACGAGATCGGCGCCGGCACCAACGAAATCCGCCGCATGTTGATCGGGCGCGAATTGTTTTACGGCAACGCCTGAAGCTTCTCCTCCCCTTTGCTTGCGAAGAAGCGAAGCGCGTGAAGCGCGTGAAGGGACAGTCCCTTGCCGGTCCGTGTACATCCCCCCGAAGCCGCCTTTGGCGGCTTCGACCCCCTTCCTTCGGAAGGGGGTGATTCGTGGCTCGCGATTGCGAGCGAATCAAACCGACATCAGAACGCAAACGTCCCCTGCAACATCGCGCTGCCGGATTGCTGCCGCGAACCCTGCTCGCGGGTGAAGCCCAGCCGCAAACCGAACGCGCGTGTCGGCCACAGCGACACGCCAGCGCGCAAGACCGATTCGTCGCGTGAGAGGCCGACGCCGTCGACGGGCATCCAGTCGTCGAAACCGGTGAAGCTGGCGTCGAAGGCATCGCCGTACTGGTGCAACGCATGCCACCAGGCGGCACTGCCGTCGAACTGCATGTGCATGCCGTTGGCGAGATTCCAGCCGCGCTCCGCGCGCAAGCCGAGGCCCGTCTGCAGGCGCCGGATCGTGCGGCTGTCTGCCTGCAATCCGAACCCGTAGCCGCCCGCTTCCGCGAACGCGCCCTGGCGCAGTTGCTGGTAACGCGCGTCCACGAACGGCGTGAACTGCATCGCGCCGACGCGCCATTGATAGCCTCCTTCCAGGGTTCCCGCCACGTAGCGGCCCGACATCGCGCTGCCGAGGGGCGCGCTGAGGCCGCCGAGCAACAACAGGCGCTGCATGTCCGCGCGATACCAGCCGCCGCCGACACGCGCGTTCGCGTACCAAGGGCCGTTGGACAAGCCGCCATACACCATCACGTGGTCGGACCAGGTCTGGTTGTGGTCCCACGAACCATCGAGCTGACCGTAGCCGCGGCTTTGGCCAAGCGCGTAACCCAGCAGCGCGTGCGGGCCGACCCGGAAATCCGCACCGACGAGGCTGCCGTCGCTCTGGAAGGTCGCGCCTGCGTACCCGGCGCGTTGCAGGTCGCCCTGCCAGCCGAGGCTGCCGTACCACGCGCCGAGCCGCGCCTGCCCATCGAGCAGGTCATCGAAGTGCCGTGACAACGCATTGTCGGCCGCGTCCATGCCATCGAACAGCATCGCAGCGCTGGCGGCGTGCAATTGACCGGACAGGCTTTGCAGCGTCGCGCGCGCGGAAGCCGGCGTTGCCGCATGCTGGATCGCGCCCGCTCCCTGCAACACGTCCGGCGCGATACTGCCGTCCGCTGCAATCTTCGAGTTCAACGTATCGAAGCCGCTTTGCACGCGCGCGGCCGCCGCCGACGACGCCGGGTCGGTGAGTGCCATCGCCTGTGCAGCCTGGGTAATGCTGAGGCTGGTCGTATCCAGCCAGACGGTGTTGGGGGTGTACTGGATGGATGTGTTGAGGAATACGCCAGGCGACGTGGTGAGTTGCGCAAAGGTGCCGCCAACGGCGCCGCCGGCCGTAAGCACGTCCTGGTGGGTGCTGGTGACGTAGCCGGAATCCGCACCCAGCACGTTGAGCGTGCCTGCCAGACTCGCATTGCCGCCAACCTGGAGCTGCGAACCCAAACTGACGGAAAGGGTACCGATGGACGTTTGTGTATAAAGCTCGCCCACCTTGGTGTTGCCCCCCTTCACCACCACGGTGCCGGAGTTGAGCAGGGAACCCTGCGTACCCGCGCTCGCGTATAGCGTTCCGCCGCTTCCGATGGCAACGTCTGCTCCGAGGACATCCTCCTTCTGCACCGTGGCTATCGGAAGCATTTGCACCGCCTGAAGGGTTCCGCCCTGCACCACCGTGCCGCCGGTATAGGTATCGTTGCCGGTGAGCAGCAGCGTGCCGGTGCCGTTCTTGATCAAACCGCCGCGACCGGAGATGTCGTTGCTCCATGTCGAAGTCAATCCGTCGAACGACACCGACACGTCGCCCCAGTTGAACTGCGCGGGCCCTTGCACTGCCTTGCCGACGTCGAGTTCGCCGTAGCCGAAAGTGGAATTCGGCTGGGAACCGCCGAGTGGATCGGCGGTTCCCAGCAGCGTCTGCCGGACCATGTCATTGTTGAAATACGGGAATGCCTGCCACACCAGCGCCGCTGCACCCGATACCTGCGGCGCCGCCAGCGACGTGCCCTGGACGATGTAATAAGTTGGATCGGTCGTGCTCGCGGTGGTGTCCTTGTCCAGCACGATCACGTCGCCCGGTGCGGCAAGGCAATAGTTCATCGCTATGCCGCACTTGTTGGAATAACTTTCGAGCTGCGTGGGATCGTTGCTGTTGACCGCCACCACTGCCAGCCAGCCCTTCTCGAGATCGGGCGCGACGCTGGGCAGCGCGGCGATGGTGCTGGGATCCGCCTGCGAATCGTTGCCGGCCGCGAACACCACCAGCCCACCCTGCTGGTTGACGAACGGGCTGTAGGCGGCGTCGAACGCCTGGTTCACGCTGGCATCGCTGGTGTCCCAGGTTATGCCGCCCCAGGAATTGTTCATCACCCTCACGCCGCTGCTTGTCAGCTGTTGGTTCACCGACTGGAAGAATTGAGCGTCCGCGGCGGTGACGGTGGACGGCGGCGTGCTGCCGTTGTCGTCGGGCGCGTTGTCGTCGATGATACGCGCCGACACCAGGTCCGCACCCGGCGCGATGCCGCCCGGGAACTTGGCGAACGGCGCACCGGCTGCGATTTCCGAGACCCACGTGCCGTGGCCGACCACGTCATCGATGCTGGTGTTGTTGGTGTTGGGATCGACGTCGATGTATTCCTGCAAAACGCGCCCGGCCACGGTCGGATTGCTGCGCATGATGCCGCTGTCGACGAAGCCGATGGTGACGCCCTGGCCGGTGTACCCGGCGTCATGCGCGGCATACGTGTTGGTGATCGACAACTGCGCGTCGATCGGCGGTTGCGGCGTGGTCGGCGTGGTGGCGGGCGGCGGCGCGCTGGTCGGCGTACTGCGAATGCCACCGCCACCACCCCCTCCACAAGCCGCCAAGGCCAATATCAGCAGCCCCGGGACCGTCCATCGGACCTTTCCCGGCATTCGCATCATCATGTCGCGCGGTTTCATGCCCATTCCCCAACAGGTTCGCCGCATTCTGCACCCATGTCTTCCGGCAGGCCAGACGACGGTTTGCGGCAGCGCAGCATTCGTCCCATAATTCATCAACGCGAAAGCGGCTCATTCGAGCCGACGCTGCATGGCAGCGCGGCTCAATGCGCGCTGCAGCAGCCGATCAAGCCGGCGCCTGCTTTGCCGCTCAGCTTGATTCAAGCAAACACGTTATCCGGAGTCCAACCATGTCCGACATCGTCATTGCCGCCGCCAGGCGCACGCCCATCGGCGCGTTCCTCGGCCAGTTCACCGGTTTCCCGACGCCCAAACTGGGCGCCGCCGCCATCAGCGCGGCACTGCAACAATCAGGGATCGCACCGCGCGACGTCGGCGAAGTGCTGATGGGCTGCGTGTTGCCGGCCAACCTCGGCCAGGCGCCCGCGCGCCAGGCATCGTTGGCCGCGGGACTTCCGCCGTCTACCGGCTGCACCACGCTCAACAAGGTGTGCGGCTCCGGCATGAAGGCGATCATGCTGGGGCACGACCTGATCAAGGCCGGCTCCGCCAGCATCGTCGTCGCCGGCGGCATGGAATCGATGACCAACGCGCCGCACATGGCGGCGGTGCGCACCGGCATCCGCTATGGCGACGGTGCCATGGTCGATCACATGGCCTGGGACGGCCTGACGAACCCGTACGACGGCAAGTCGATGGGCGTGTTTGCCGAAGCCTGTGCCGACAAGTATCACTTCACGCGCGAAGCACAGGACGCGTTCGCGACCGAGTCGGTGCGCCGCGCGCAAGAGGCCGTGAAGTCCGGCGCGTTCGCCGACGAGATCGCCACGGTCACCGTGCCTTCGCGCAAGGGCGACGTCGCGGTGTCCGTCGATGAAACGCCCGGCAAGGTCGACCCCGCGAAGATCCCGACGCTGAAGCCTGCGTTCCGCAAGGAAAACGGCACCGTCACGGCGGCCAGCTCGTCCAGCATCTCGGACGGGGCCGCGGCGGTCGTGTTGCTCTCCGCGGACGATGCCAAGGCGCGCGGCGTCAAGCCGCTGGCGCGCATCGTCGCGCACGCTACGCATTCACAGGAACCCGAGTGGTTCACCACCGCACCGGTCGGCGCGATCGAAAAAGTTTTGCAGAAGGCTGGCTGGAAAGTCGACGACGTGGATTTGTTCGAAGTCAACGAAGCGTTCGCGGTCGTGGCGATGGCCGCGATGAAGGATCTTTCCATTCCCCACGAAAAACTCAACGTGCACGGTGGCGCTTGCGCGCTCGGCCACCCGATCGGCTGCACCGGCGCACGCCTCGTGGTGACCTTGTTGCACGCGTTGAAACATGCCGGCAAGAAGCGCGGCGTGGCGTCCCTTTGCATCGGCGGCGGCGAAGCCACGGCGATCGCGATCGAACTGGTTTGATGCGACTGCGCGGTTGCCGGGTTGTACCCCCAGGGCGGTAAGCGCCGACTGAACGTTATTTGCCCGTAAAAAGCCAGATGCTGGCGTTATTCAGCCAGACGCGGTTTAATACGCGGGCCACCTCCGTGGCTTTCCACGGCCCAATCCAGGAGATATCCAATGAAGTTCACTCGTACCGTACTCGTGGCTGCCGTCGCCACTGCAATGGCCCTGTCGTTGTCGGCCTGCAACAAATCCGGCGAAGACCAGTCGGCTGCTGATCAGGCGCAGCAGGCTGCGCAGAATGCGGCCAGTGCCACTTCCTCGGCCGCCAGCGCCGCTTCGCAGGCTGCCGGCGCAGCTTCCGAGGCCGCTGGTGCTGCATCTTCCGCGGCCAGCGCCGCTTCGAACGCGATGCAAGCCGCTCCGGCTTCGACCGCTGCAATGCCTGCCAGCACGGCGCCTGCTCCGGCCTCGACCCAGGCCAGCGCGATGGACGCCATGAAGGACGCCGCCCACAAGGCCGGCCAGGCTGCCGACTCGATGAAGACCGCCGCCAGCAAAGCCAAGGACGCGATGAAGGGCCACTGATCCCTTCGCTGCATCCTGCCGTACCCGAAACCGGCCGCCTTGCGCGGCCGGTTTTTTTTGCGCTCCCGATTCCCTGCGATCGCACCGCGGCTATCGCTGACGCGAAGCCCGAAATCGCTCCCTGCAATTTCTTGCCCCTGCGCAACAACCGATAGAATGTCGGGTCGATGCGTCTTCGCCCGCCACGGAACCGACCATGCCTGTCCTTTCGACCGCCATCGACAGCAAAAGCGAAAGCTTCCGTGGCAACGCCGCGAACCTGCGCAAACTCACCGAGGAATTGAAGGCCGAACTGTCCCGCACCGCCGAGGGCGGTGGCGAAAAGGCGCGCGCGAAACACGTCGCCCGCGGCAAGCTGCTGCCGCGCGAGCGGGTGCGCGCCCTGCTCGATCCAGGTTCGCCCTTCCTGGAACTGTCGCCGCTGGCTGCGCACGGCATGTACGACGATGCCGCGCCGGCCGCCGGACTCATCACCGGCATCGGCCGCGTCAACGGCTGCGAAGTGATGGTGGTCGCCAACGACGCCACGGTGAAAGGCGGCACGTATTTTCCGATCACGGTGAAGAAGCACCTGCGCGCGCAGGAAGTCGCGCTGGAAAACCACCTGCCCTGCATCTACCTCGTCGATTCCGGCGGCGCCTTCCTGCCGCTGCAGGACGAAGTGTTTCCCGACAGGGAACACTTCGGCCGCATCTTCTACAACCAGGCGCGCATGAGCGCGCTCGACATCCCGCAGATCGCGGTGGTGATGGGTTCGTGTACCGCCGGCGGCGCCTACGTGCCGGCGATGAGCGATGAAACCATCATCGTGAAGAACCAGGGCACGATCTTCCTGGGCGGCCCGCCGCTGGTGAAAGCCGCGACCGGCGAAGTGGTCGATGCGGAAACGCTGGGCGGCGCCGACGTGCACACGTCCATCTCCGGTGTGGCCGACCACTTTGCCGAGAACGACGCACATGCGTTGTCGATCGCGCGCGACGTGGTGGCTGCGCTCAATCGCAGGAAGACCATGCCGTTGGCGCTGGCCGAACCGCGCGCGCCGAAATACGCGGCCGAGGAACTGTATGGCGTGATCCCCGAAGACACGCGCCGCCCGTTCGACATCCGCGAAGTGATCGCGCGCATCGTCGATGCTTCCGAGTTCCACGAGTTCAAGGCGCGCTACGGCAAGACGCTGGTGACGGGCTTCGCACACATTCATGGTTACCCGGTTGGCATCGTCGCCAACAACGGCATCCTGTTTTCGGAAAGCGCCCTCAAGGGCACGCACTTCATCGAACTGTGCAACCAGCGCAACGTGCCGCTCGTGTTCCTGCAGAACATCACCGGCTTCATGGTGGGGAAAAAATACGAACAGGCCGGCATTGCCAAGGACGGCGCCAAGATGGTGACGGCCGTGGCATGCTCGCACGTGCCGAAATTCACCGTCGTGATCGGCGGCAGTTTCGGCGCCGGCAACTACGCGATGTGCGGGCGCGCCTACGGCGCGCGCTTCCTGTGGATGTGGCCCAACGCGCGCATTTCGGTAATGGGCGGCGAACAGGCGGCAAGCGTGCTGGCGACGGTCAAACGCGACGGCATCGAAGTGCGTGGCGGCCAGTGGTCCGCTGAAGAAGAAAACGCATTCAAGGCGCCGATCCGCGAGCAATACGAACGCCAGGGGCACCCGTATTACGCCAGCGCACGGCTTTGGGACGACGGCATCATCGATCCGGCTGACACGCGCCGCGTGCTGGGCCTCGCGATCTCGGCGTCGATGAATGCGCCCATCGAGCCCGAACGCTACGGCGTGTTCCGGATGTAGCCGACAGCCGCACCCGGCGGCCCGTGCGAACGCAGGCACACCCCGGCCAGCTTTTCCGGCCGAATCCTCCACACCAAGTCGAGACCCGCCGCAGCCGGGTTGGGAGGGCCGTTGATTTCGATACTATTTAGATATATCTTAAATACGATCTCAAGCAAGGAACTCCATCCATGCACCTGCACGAGAAACTGCACCACAAGCTCCATGCCATGCATCGACACCACGCGTTCGATTGGGACGGCGACCACGGCGATTCCGATACCCGTTTCGCCGGCCGCGGCCCGTTCGGGGGCGGACGCCATCACCATGACGATTTCGGATCCTTCGCCGACTGGAACGGCTTGCACGGCGGCGGTCGCCGCGGCGGCGGCCGCATGTTCGGCCACGGCGACCTGAAGTTGCTGTTGCTGGCGCTGATCGAACAGGAACCACGCCACGGTTACGAATTGATCCGCACCATCGAGGACATGTTTCACGGCCAGTATTCGCCGAGTCCGGGTACGGTCTACCCCACCCTCACCCTGCTCGAAGAGATGGGCTACGTCGCCGTGCAAAGCGAGGAAGGCGGCCGCAAGCGCTACGCCATCACCGGCGAAGGCCGCGCCTTCCTCGACGAAAACCGCGCCACCGTCGAAGCCGTCATGGAGAGCACCAAACGCAAGGCGCGTTTCGCCGCCAAGCTGGCCACGCCGATGGCGATCCGCGATGCGGTGCACGCGCTGAAGCACGCGCTTGCGATGCGCGTCTCGAAATGGGACAAAGCCGAAGCCGAGCGCGTGGTCGCCATCCTCGAACGCGCCGCACGCGAGATTGCCGCCGGTGGCAAGCGCGACTGAACGAGCGCACGGTCGTACCACGGCCGCAGCACGCAGCCGTGATGCATCGCCGCCGATCCTGACGGCGACGTTCTCGCCGCACCCACAGCCACGGACACCGCATGCCATCCCATCCTTCCGGCAAGAAACTCCTGCTCATCGGCGCCTCGCGCGGCCTTGGCCTCGCCTTGGCAGAGGAGTACCTGAAACGCGGATGGGAAGTGGTCGCCACGGAGCGCGCCGGCCCTCCTTCCAAGCTGCACGATTTGAAGCACACCTATGACGGCCGACTCGATATCGAGCGGGTCGACATCAATCATCCGGATCAGGTGAGCGCGTTGCGCGCGCGCCTGGCAGCACGGCAATTCGACATGCTGTTCGTCAACGCCGGTGTCACGACTGCCAACCATGAAACGGCTGCGGAGGTGTCGACCGATGAGTTCATGCGCGTGATGGTCACGAATGCCTTGAGTCCCGTGCGTGTCATCGAAACGCTGCAGGATGTCGTGCGTCCCGGCGGCACGATCGGCGTCATGTCGTCCGGGCGCGGCAGCATCGCCAACAACGAAAACGGACACGAGGATGTCTACCGCGGCAGCAAGGCCGCGCTCAACATGTTCATGCGCAGCTTCGCCGCGCGCCACGCCGACATTCCGAGGACGCTGTTGCTGATGGCTCCCGGCTGGGTGCGAACCGACCTGGGCGGCCCCGAAGCACGCTTGAGCATCGAGGAAAGCATTCCCAACCTTGCCGACACCATGGATGCGCAAGTCGGGAAATCCGGTCTCCGCTATCTCGACTATCTGGGACGGCAGGTTCCCTGGTGACGACAAGCTGTCGCTGATTTCGCCTCAGGCCGCGCGCGTGGCGCCGGTCGAGACGGCGGACCGGCCCGGCGATTTCGCACGCCGCTTTTGCGCCGCCATCCGCATCGACATGAAGCGCATGCCGGCGACCAGCACCACGAAGGTCACGATCCAGAACACCAGCTGCATGCCGGCCGGACGCGCTTCGTAGCCGGTGAGCACGTGCACGGCCTGGC
>Ga0207640_10001906_pt1 | contig 11202 bp, 6 predicted proteins | sample KBSCornC42_FD_184300 | JGI IMG/M metagenome (GOLD analysis project Ga0207640, IMG submission 184300) | Corn rhizosphere microbial communities from Kellogg Biological Station, Michigan, USA - KBS Corn C4-2 (SPAdes) (version 2) | ecosystem: Host-associated > Plants > Roots > Rhizosphere > Soil ... | reverse complement strand
TACCCGGCGACAGTGCGTTGATCCCGACCGGACTGGCAATCCACATCGGCAATCCCGGCTGGTGCGCGCTGATCCTGCCGCGTTCGGGCCTCGGCCATAAACACGGGCTGGTGCTCGGCAACCTCACAGGTTTGATCGACGCCGACTACCAGGGACCGCTGATGATTTCGTGCTGGAACCGCGGCAGGGAGCCCTTTACCATCCAGCCGGGTGACCGCATCGCGCAGCTGCTGGTGACGCCGGTCGCACGCGTCGCGTGGCACGTGGTCGAGGACTTCGCAACAAGCGAACGCGGCGTCGGGGGATTTGGCTCGACAGGGGTCGCATGACGACATGGACAACGAATCGACCGTCAGCAAGGCTTCCAATCCCCAGCCCGTGCAGGCCGCGGCGCGTGCCGTGCGCGCACGCTTCAGCCTGCGCCGCGGCATCGCCGCGGTCGTGGCCGATCTGTTCCTCGCACTGGGCACCCTGCTGGTACTGTTCGGCTTGTTCATGGGTTGGCAGGCGTGGCTGGCCTGGCGCCAAACCAACGCCGCGCAGGCTCTGGTGCAGGCGAAACAGAATGCCGCGCAAAAGATCGCGCTGATCGTCGCGGATCGGCGCGCACAAATCGTCAAGGTGCTTGCGCAACCCGCGCTGGTCGCCGAACTCACCGCCAACAATGATGCGCCGACGCGTGCCGCGGTTGCGCAGATCATCAAGGCGGAAATCAAGGACGCGAGCAGCGTGACGCTGTATAGCGCGCAATTGAACGAGGTGCTGCACGGCAATCTGACGCAACTCGGTTACGCGCGCGCGGCGCAGTTGATGTCCAGCTTGAGCGACGACGACGTCGGCCTTGCGCAATCGCCCGTGTCGCGTGTCATGAGTTTCGCGGGACCGATCATGGGTGCGGATGGCAAGCCGTTGGCGTTCGCGACCGTCGACTTTCCGGATTCGTCGCTGCGCATTGCGCTGCATTCCGTTCCCGTCAGCGCGGGGCGGGTGGATCTGAGGCAGAGCAACAAGTCGGGCGACATCGTGCTGGCTGGCGTGGGCCAGGATGCTTTGTCCACGGCCGACGACGCCGGCGTGCCGGTGGCGCACAGCTTGTATCGCGTCGCTTCGGCACCACCGGAATACTGGTTGCCGATCACCCGGTCGTTTGTCTTCGCACTGGTGCTGGCGATCCTTGCGCTTCTGTTTGGCGCCGGCGCGTTCTGGCTGCGCCCGCGCGTGCGCGCACGCCTTGACGGTGCGCTGGTGGACGAGCCTGCGCTGGCCGACGTGATCGCCGCGGCATCGCCACCGCCCAAACGCGCCGCCGTGGAGCCTGCGGTGGAAGCCGCGCCGACAACGAACCCATCGACACATGATGATCCCATCCCCGACCCCGGCATTTTCCGCGCGTACGACATTCGCGGCGTGGTTGGCCAGACACTCACCGAAGGCGTCGCGCGCCAGCTCGGCCGTGCGATCGGCAGCGCAGTCCGCGACAAGGAGCTTTCGGAGATCGTGGTCGGCCGCGACGGGCGCCTGTCCGGCCCGATGCTGTCCGGCGCGCTGATCGAAGGCCTGCGTGCGGCGGGTGTGGACGTGATCGACATCGGCGCGGTGCCGACACCGGTCAGTTATTTCGCTGCCTACCAGCTCAACACCGGCTCGTGCGTGTCGGTCACCGGCAGCCACAACCCACCCGACTACAACGGCTTCAAGATCGTGATCGGCGGCGAAACGCTGGCCGAAGACGCGATCCAGGATCTGCACCAGCGCATCGTGGACGGCCGCCTTGCGGTAGGCCACGGCTCACTGCGCGAGTACGACATCACCGGCGAATACATCGAGCGCATCGCGTCGGACATCCAGACCGGCCGCGCACTGAAGGTGGTGGTCGATTGCGGCAACGGCATCGCCGGCAACACCGCGCCGGGCGTGGTGCATGCAATCGGCTGCGAACCCATCCCGTTGTACTGCGAAGTCGATGGCAACTTCCCGAACCATCATCCCGATCCCTCCGAACCGAAGAATCTTGCCGACCTGATCCTGACGGTCAAGAAAACGGGCGCCGACGTCGGCCTCGCGTTCGATGGCGATGGCGACCGGCTCGGTGTGGTGACGAGGGACGGGGAAATCATCTATCCCGATCGCGTGCTGATGCTGTTCGCGCAGGACGTGCTCACCCGCAATCCCGGCGCGACGATCCTGTACGACGTGAAGTGCACCGGCCACCTGCAGCCGCTGATCCTGAAAGCCGGCGGCAGTCCGCTGATGTGGAAGACCGGGCATTCGCTGATCAAGGCCAAGATGAAGGAAACCGGCGCGCAACTCGCGGGCGAAATGAGCGGGCACTTCTTCTTCCGCGAACGCTGGTACGGTTTCGACGACGGCGTGTACGCCGCCGCGCGCCTGCTGGAAATCCTGGCCGACGACCCGGAAGGCCGGACGCCGGAAGAGATCTTCGCGACGCTGCCGAAAGGCGTCTCGACGCCCGAGCTCCACGTCCCGATGCAGGAAGGCCAGAGCCATCCCTTCATCGCGCGCTTCCGCGAACGCGCGCAATTCGACGGCGCGCGCCTCACCACCATCGATGGCCTGCGCGCGGATTGGTCCGACGGCTGGGGCCTCGTGCGCGCGTCCAATACCACGCCGGTGCTGGTGCTGCGCTTCGACGCGGACAACGCGGCCGCGTTGAAACGCATCCAGGACGCCTTCCGCGCGCAGATCCTGGCGTGCGACGACACGTTGCAGTTGCCGTTCTGATCTTCCACCGGCGGCCGCCAGACCACCCGTTGCACCTAAGCGCGCGACGACCCCGACCCCAGATCGCGAACGCCCGCGCCAGCAGGATCACCAGCGCGAAATAGCGCGTGCGCCTGCACGGGGCACCCCAAGGGTGCGGGTGCGCTGCACGCGGCGTCCATGGCCGCTGATCAGCGTGCGCCGCGCCCGAACAACACCACTTCCACCGTCTGGATCAGGATGGCGAGATCGAACGCGAAATTGTGATTCTTCACATAGAACAGGTCGAACTTCAGCTTCTCCACGGCATCCTCGAACGAGGAACCGTAGGGATAGCGCAACTGTGCCCAGCCGGTCAGGCCCGGTTTCACGCAGTGCCGCAACGAGTAGTAACGGATCCGCGTATTGAAGTCGTCCACGAATTGCGGCCGTTCCGGACGCGGGCCGATGACACTCATGTCGCCGCACAGCACGTTCCACAGCTGCGGCAACTCATCGAGTCGGGTCTTGCGGATGAAGTAGCCGACGCGGGTCACGCGGTCATCGTTCTTGCTCGCCCAGCGCGCCACGCCATCGAGCTCGGCATCCGTGCGCATGCTGCGGAACTTGATCACCTGGAACGGCTTGCCGTTTTCGCCGACCCGCTCCTGCCGGTACAGGATCGGCGCACCGCGCCCGGATTCCAGCCAGATCGCCAAGGTCGTCAACAGCATGAACGGCCACGCCACCAGCCCCACCAACGAGGCCATCGCCACGTCAAAGGCACGCTTGATGGTGCGCCGCACGGGTGAGATGTTGAAGCCGTCGGAAAACACCAGCCACGACGGGTTGGTGAGATCCATCTTGATCTTGCCGGCCTCGCGCTCGAAGAACTCCGCCAGTTCGGTCACCGCCACGCCGCGCTGCTTGCATTCCAGCAACGCGTCAACCGGCAGGGTGCCGCGACGGTCATCGGGACCCACCACGATTTCGTCTGCGCCGAGTCGGGTCACCCATTGGCACAACGCTTCATCGGGGCACAGCAGCGACGACTGCGGCACGATCACCGGATCCGCCCCGACCGACACGTAGCCGAGAATCTTGAAACCGCGCTGGTCGGTCTTGCGTCGCATGTTGCTGAACACTTCGGCGGCACGCTCGCCCGCACCCAGCATCACCACCCGCCGCTTGAACAGGTCAGCGTCGACGAAGCCCAGGAACAACTCGCGCCACAGCGCCAGGATGAGATAGCCGAGGACCAGGGTGATGCCCAGCACGCCGCGGCCAATGTAGGCGTCGGGAATCGCGTAATACAACACGGTCAGCGCGACGCCACCCAACACGAAGGCCACGCCTTCGCGACTGAGGCGGCCCAGCCAGCCGGCGCGCAGATGCACCTGGTACAAGCCCAAGGCCGTCATCGCGAGTATCAGCACCACCGCGACCAACGGCGCGCGCCAATGCAGCGCGCTGCCGAATGCAGCTTGGGTATGCAGGTCACCCCAATAGCGCAGCGCCACCGCGGCGTACACGCAACCCACCAACAGGGCGAACTCGACCAGCACGAGCAGCAGCTGCCACCTGAGTGCGCGTTGTCGAAACAGCCGGAACATGGGAGGTCCCTCTGCATTGGTCGCCTCGCGCCGATGCGGCTTGGCGTGAGGGGATGGTCTTTATACTACGAATGTGACGTAGTTCAACTTTTGGCGAATACTGAATAATCCTGCACGAAGCGTGCCGCGGCCGGTCCGTCGACACGGGAATGCCGCCCTTTTGAGCCCAAACCCCTGTATCTTTACGTTTTTTGACCCCGCGCCAGGTGCAGAACCATGTGTGGAATCGTTGCCGGTTGCACCCAGCGTGACGTCGTCCCCATCCTGCTGGCCGGGCTGCACGCCCTCGAATACCGCGGCTACGACTCGGCGGGTCTGGCGGTGCTGGACGACGGCAAGCTGAGCCGCCTGCGCGCGCCGGGCAAGGTTTCCGGCCTGGATGCGCTGTGGCAGGCGTCGCCCGCCCACGGGCGAACCGGTATCGCGCACACCCGCTGGGCCACCCACGGCGCGCCCAACGAGGCCAACGCCCACCCGCACTTGTCGCGCGACACGGTGGCGGTGGTGCACAACGGCATCATCGAGAACCACGCGGAGCTGCGGACCGAGCTGAAGGCAGCGGGCTACGAATTCACTTCCGACACCGATACCGAGGTCATTGCGCACCTCGTGCACAAGCTGGTGGCCGAGGGCAAGTCGCTGCGCGAGGCAGTCAGTGACGCCACCCGTCGCCTGCGCGGGGCCTATGCGATCGCGGTGCTGCATCGCGACCACCCCGGGCATGTCGTCGGCGCGCGCCGCGGCAGCCCGTTGTGCGTGGGCGTCGGCATCGGCGAACACTTCCTCGGCTCCGATGTGCAGGCGCTGATCCAGGTCACCAATCGCATCGTGTACCTGGAAGAAGGCGACGTGGTGGAAATCGCGCCGGACGCGCTCGTGATCCAGGCGGCCGACGGCTCACCGGTCACGCGCAGGATACGCGAGAGCGACCTGTCGATGGACGCGGTCGAGCGCGGCCAATTCCGCCATTACATGCTGAAGGAAATCTTCGAGCAGCCCGGCGCGGTTGCCAACACGCTGGAGGGCCGCATTGCCGATGGCCGCGTCCTGCCGAACATTTTCGGCGTGGATGCAGACGAACTGCTGAAACGCGTGCGCCACGTGCACATCGTCGCGTGCGGCACCAGCTATCACGCAGGCATGGTTGCGCGTTACTGGCTGGAAGGCATCGCCGGCATTCCGTGCAGCGTCGAAGTCGCCAGCGAATACCGTTACCGCAACGTGGTGGTGATGCCCGACACGCTGTTCCTCGCGATTTCGCAGTCGGGCGAAACCGCCGACACGCTGGCCGCGCTGCGCGAGGGCCGCGAGCGCGGTTACCTCGGCTCGTTCGCGATCTGCAACGTGCCGGAATCGAGCCTGGTGCGCGAATCCGACCTCACCTTGATGACGCGCGCGGGTCCCGAAATCGGTGTCGCTTCCACCAAGGCGTTCACCACGCAATTGAGCGCGCTGGCATTGCTGGTGCTGGAACTCGCCCGCCTGCGCGGCACCGACGCCGCGCGGCTCGCGCAACTCGTGGCCGAACTCGCGAGCCTGCCGCGCCATCTCGAAGAGGCGCTGAAGCTTGCGCCGGCGATCGCGACATTGGCCGAGTCGTTCGTGGACAAGCACCACGCGCTGTTCCTCGGCCGCGGCGCGCAGTATCCGGTCGCCATGGAGGGCGCGCTGAAACTCAAGGAAATCTCATACATCCATGCCGAAGCCTACCCCGCGGGCGAACTCAAGCACGGCCCGCTGGCGCTGGTCGACGAGGATATGCCGGTGATCGCGGTCGCGCCCAACAACCAGTTGCTGGAAAAGTTGAAGTCGAATCTGGAAGAGGTGCGCGCGCGTGGCGGCCAGTTGTACGTGTTCGCCGACGACGAAGCCGACGTGTCATTGAACGGCAATCGTGGGCATTTGATGAAGGTGGATGCGGGCGGCAACTTCATCGCGCCCGCGGTGTTCACCGTGCCACTGCAGTTGCTCGCTTACCACGTCGCGGTGCTGCGCGGCACCGACGTCGACCAGCCGCGCAATCTCGCCAAGTCGGTCACCGTGGAATAAAAGGAATCGCGTCCAGATCGACGTTGCCGCCACTCAGCACCAGCCCGACGCGCTGGCCGGCGAAGCGTTCGCGCCGCGCAAGCAGTGCCGCCAGCACGACGGCCGACGAAGGCTCGATCGTCTGCTTGAGTTCGGCCCACGCGAGGCGCATCGCCGCGAGCGTGGCGTCGTCATCGACGCTGATGACTTCGACGTGATGCGCATCCAGCAGCGCGAAATTCGGTTCGCCGATGGTCGCGCGCAAACCATCGCAGATCGTGTGCGGCACGACGTCGGTGATGCGCTCGCCGCGCTGCAAGGATTGGAATGCGTCGTCTGCTCCCGCGGGTTCGGCGCCGAACAAGCGTGCATCCGGGTTGAGTGCGTGCAGCGCGATGGCGCAGCCGGAAGACAGTCCTCCGCCGCCGATGGGAACAATCATGGCGTCGAGATCGGGAATCTGTTGCAGCAATTCCAGGACGATGGTGCCCTGACCCGCCATTACGCGCGAATCGGCGTAGGGATGCACCAATGTCGCCCCGGTTTCGCGTTGCACTTTTGCGCACGCTTCCTCGCGCGCGGCCTGGTTCGGCGCGCAACGATGCAGGATGCCGCCGGCGCGTTCGATATTCGCAAGTTTGGCCGCGACGGCGCCTTCGGGCACCACGATGTGCGCGGGAATCTTGCGCGTGCGTGCGGCCAGCGCCAGCGCGGCACCATGGTTGCCGGACGAGTGCGTGACGACGCCGCGCCTGGCCTCGCCATCGTCGAGCGACCACACCGCATTGCAGGCACCGCGGAACTTGAACGCGCCACCTGCCTGCAGGTGTTCGCATTTGAAAAACAACGCAGCGCCGGCGCGTGCGTCCAGTTCCGGCGAGCACAGCACCGGCGTGACCCGGGCGTGCGGCGCAATGCGCACGGCGGCGCTGCGAATGTCGTCAAGGGTCGGAGCTTCGAATTTGACCATGGCTCGATGTCGTCAGGGCGAGTAGCTGTTCATTTTGACACTGATGCGCAAGGCGCGGCTGATAAAATGGCGCGATGGACACCCAGACTTCCGCCGCAAACCAGGCCGCAAAGACCATCCGCCTCGCCGACTACCAGCCGCCCGCCTGGCGCGTCACCCATGTCGGGCTGAAGTTCGAGCTTGGCGTCAACGAAACGCGGGTGCATTCCAGGCTCACCCTGGCGCGCGATCGCGCCGAGCCCTTGCGGCTCGACGGCGAGGATCTGGAACTCGTCGGCGCGCGTCTGGATGGACGCACCCTCGCGGCAGGCGATTACCAGCTCGACGCGTCCGGCCTTGTCGTCGCGGATGCTCGCGACGGCAGCGTGTTGGAACTGGACGTGCGCCTCGACCCCGCACGCAACAGCCAGTTGTCCGGGCTATACGTTTCCGGCTCGCGCGAACACGGCTTCCTGCTGACGCAATGCGAAGCGCAGGGTTTCCGGCGCATCACGTTCTTCCCCGACCGTCCTGATGTGTTGACGCGTTACGACGTCACGTTGATCGCCGACCGCGCACGCTTTCCGGTGCTGCTGGCCGGCGGCGCGCAGACCGGCGCGGGTGATCTGCCGGACGGCCGCCATTTCGCGCGTTTCGTCGATCCGCATCCCAAGCCGAGTTATTTGTTCGCGCTGGTCGCGGGGCGGCTCGAAAAAATCGAGCGCGGGTATCGCACCGCCGACGGTCACGATGTCAGTTTGCGCGTGTGGGCCGAGGCTGACGCGATCGGCCGCTGCCACTACGCAATGGATGCGCTGGTGCGCGCGATGCGCTGGGACGAGCGCGCGTACGGCCGCAATTACGATCTGCCGGTGTTCAACGTGGTCGCGACCCACGATTTCAACATGGGCGCGATGGAGAACAAGGGCCTCAACATCTTCAATTCGAAGTATCTGCTCGCCGACCCGGAAACGACCACCGACGACGAATACCGCCACATCGAAGCGGTAATCGGTCACGAATACTTCCACAACTGGAGCGGCAACCGCGTCACCTGCCGGGACTGGTTCCAGCTTTCCCTGAAGGAAGGCTTCACGGTGTTCCGCGAGCACAGCTTCTGCGAAGCCATGCACTCGCCGGCGCTGAAGCGCATCGAAGACGTGGCCACCCTTCGCCGTGTGCAGTTTCCGGAAGACGCCGGTCCGCTGGCGCACCCGGTGCGCCCGGCTGCCTACCAGGCGATCGACAACTTCTATACCGCAACCGTGTACGAAAAAGGTGCCGAATTGATCCGGATGCTCGCCGGCCGGCTGGGCGCCGAAGGTTTCCGGCAGGGGACCGACCTGTATTTCTCTCGCTTCGATGGGCAGGCCGTCACCATCGACGACCTGCTGGCCGCGCTGGGCGAAGCCAATGGCGTGGATCTGTCGCCGTACCTCGCGTGGTATGCACAAGCAGGCACGCCCGAAGTTCGCGCGCGTGATGACTACGATGCTGCCGCAAAATGCTACACGTTGACCCTCGCGCAACGCACTCCGCCGACACCCGGCCAGCCGCACAAACAGCCGGTGCCGATCCCGGTGAATCTAGCGCTGTTCGCCGACGACGGCGCGCGTGTCCCGTTGCGGCTCACAGGCGACACCACGGCGCCTGCCGGCGAATGCGTATTGGAACTGACCGGGGCCGAGCAGCGCTTCGTTTTCGAAGACGTGTCCGCGAAGCCGACGCCGTCCTTGTGCCGTGGCCTGTCGGCACCGGTACGGGTGCACTTCGATTACGCGCCCGCGCAACTCGCGCGCTTGCTCAAGCACGAAACGGGCGGCTTCGATCGCTGGAATGCGGCACAGCAACTGGCCGCGTGCGCCTTCGACGAGGCGTTCGCCCCAGGGCACACTCAGGCCGCAACCGGCGCATGGCTGGATGCGCTGGCGTCCGTGTTCGCTGCACGCGCAGCCACCGACCCCGCGCTGCTGGCCGATTTGCTGACACCGCCCTCGGAGCTCGAGCTCGGCACGCGCCATTCGCCGCTCGATCCGGATGCCGTGCATGCAGCGCGCGAAGTATTGGAGAACGCACTCGTGCAACGGCTGGGCGATGCGCTGGCGCCGGCGTATCGGGAATTGCATGCCGGCGAGTCCGGCGCGCTCGACCAGGATGCCGCGGCGCGTCGTCGCCTCAAGGGACGCGTGCTCGCATTACTGTCGCGCCACGATCCGTCAGGTGGAGCGGAACTTGCGTTTGCACAATACCGGGATGCGCGCAGCATGACCGATCGTCTCGCCGCACTCGCCGTGCTGGTGCGCAGCGATGCGCCGCAAGCGACCGAGGGTTTGCGTTTGTACCGGCAACGTTTCGATGGCGATGCGCTGACCCTCGACAAGTGGTTCCTGCTGCAGGCCACCGTTCCCGCGCACGCCGCACTGGAGCGCGTGCGGGCGCTGGAGGCTGATCCGGCTTTCACGCTGGCGAACCCGAATCGTGTGCATGCGTTGCTCGGCGCGTTCGCGCGCGGCAATCCCGTCGCGTTCCATCGGCCAGACGGGGCAGGCCATCGCTGGTTTGCCGACAAGCTGGCGGAAATCGATGCGCGCAACCCGCAACTGTCGGCGCGCCTTGCCAAGGCATTCGAGGACTGGACGCGGCTCGAACCGAAGCGTCGCGCTTCGGCGGAAGCATCGCTGCGCGAATTGCTGGCGCGTGGCCAGCATTCGCTCGACCTGCGCGAGATCCTGACCCGGATGCTGGTCGCAGGCGGTACCTGAGCAGCGCTTGCCCTGCAATCCGTCGCCCGGAAGCGTACGATCGGTTGCAGCAACATCGCTGTTCGCGGAAGTACACCATGCGCAGAATTTCTCGTTCGGATGGCAACCGCCTTGCGCGGGTCACTCTGCTGGTCGCGGGCGTACTGGCGTTGGCGGGTTGCGCTGCTGGCTATTCCTTCGTGCAACCGGACGCGGGCGGCGCGGGCAGCTACTACACCAGCGACGGCCCATATCCGGCACCCGCCTATTACTACGATGACGGGATCGGCGCTTACGGCCCGTACGGGGCGGGCTTCGGCTACGGCAACCTTTACGGCCCGTCACTCACGCTCGACTTGGGCCTGGGCAACCCATGTGGCTGGAGCTGCGGGGGCTACTACGGTGGCTGGCCTTGGTACTACGGCGGCGCCGGGTATTACGGGAAGAGGTGGCATCACGGACACCACCGTCACGGCGATCCCATCGCTTCGGGGCCATCGCCCCGCCCCTGGCTGCGCCCGGACCATCCGCGCGTTCCACCTCCCCAAGTCGTACGTGGCGCAACCCCGCCCATCGCGGTGCCGGAACGACCGATGGGGGGTCTCGCCAACCGGCGAATGCTCGAATCGGCGTCGTTCGCGCCGCGCGATATCGAACGGGTGTCGCAGCCGTCAAGCATCCCGGATCGCCCGGCCTACGCGGCTCCCCAGCCCCCCGCACTCGCCGGGCGCCCGATCCGGATGGAGGCACCGCGTGCTTTCGCACGACCTGCCGCGCCGGCCGTGGCACCCATGCGTGTGGCCCCGGCGGCAGCCCGCAGCGGCCACGCGCCACCGGTCAAGATTCCTTGAGATAACGGGCCGCGTCGCCCGTTTCCCAATAAAGTTTCCCAATAAAAACGGGGAGCACCAGAAGTGCTCCCCGTCGTCCCCCGTCTTGTGGCGGATCAGCCCGGGCCAGCGGCCCCGCGCTCACCCATCAAAGCTGGTGGTGGGAAACCGTTTCGGCCGGCTGCGGCGGCGGAGCCTGCTTCGACTCCGAGGACGTCTCGCGGATCTCGGCACGCATTTCCAGCTCGGCCATGCGGATCAACGCGTCGTGCTGCTTGTACACCGCTTCCCACTCTTCATTGGTCATTTCGACGAAGCTCATCTCTAAAGTCCTCTGGTTG
>Ga0207640_10001902_pt1 | contig 11209 bp, 7 predicted proteins | sample KBSCornC42_FD_184300 | JGI IMG/M metagenome (GOLD analysis project Ga0207640, IMG submission 184300) | Corn rhizosphere microbial communities from Kellogg Biological Station, Michigan, USA - KBS Corn C4-2 (SPAdes) (version 2) | ecosystem: Host-associated > Plants > Roots > Rhizosphere > Soil ... | reverse complement strand
GCCGCGTCGGGCGCGGCCGTTTGCGGCTGAGCCTGAGCGGCGGCCACGCCCGGCGCTGCAAGCCCGACCGCAAGTGCCAGCGCAGACGCAGAAATTCTCAATGTCCTCATGCCCCGGATCCTCCCTATCTGGTCGGCATCTTCCCATGCCGACGCTCCTATGATGTAAGCGATGTGTTCTCGCCTCGACCGTCTTCGTATCGAGTCCGACATCGATGTCAATATCGGACAAAGCCCAATTCGGATCGTTCTGTTCAGCGTTGCGCCAAGGCAACACTGGCCGATTGCAACGGGTGCGCGGCGTCCGTCGCCAAGGTCAGTTTGTAGGTGCCGGCGACCTGCCGCCACCGGCCGCCTTGCCAGCGCGCCAGCACGCGCGGATCGGCCGCGATCGTCACGGTGCGCGTCTCGTGCGGCGCCAGCGCTTCCCGGCTCCATCCGGCGAGTCGCAACGGACTGCCATCGGGCAAAGTGACGTAGAGCTGGGGCACCGCGACGGTTGAGCGATTGCTTTGATTGGTGACCGCAACCGTCACGCCGGGCTTGGCCCCGCCGGTGAAGCGGGGCGTGCCATAGCTCAGCCTGGCATAATTGAGGCCATAGCCGAACGCGAACAGCGGCTGGCTGTGCTGCGCCGCATACCAGCGATAACCGACATCAGCGCCTTCCTTATAATCGACATCGAACGACGCGACCGGCTCGCTGGTCCCAGAGCCGGCATTGCTCGCGGCGTCGTTCTTTAGGCTTTCCAATCCGATAGGCCCGGGGCGCGGTAGCTGCGCTGTCGTGCGCGGAAAGGTCATCGGCAAGCGCCCGGTCGCGTCGACATCGCCGAACAGGACGCGCGCGATCGCTTCGCCGCCGCGCTGGCCGGGATACCAGGCCTCGACCACCGCCGGCACGCGATCGATCCACGGCATCAGCACCGGGCCGCCGGTTTCGAGCACCACCACCGTCTTCGCCTGCGCCGCGGCGACCGCATCGATCAGCGCATCCTGATTGTCCGGCAGCGCGATGTCGCGATTATCCTCGGCCTCGGTCGCCCATTGCGTGGCGAAGACGATCGCCACATCGGCGTCGCGCGCCGCCGCTGCGGCGGCTGCAGCATCCTTGCCGTCGACATAGGTAATCTGCGCGCCCGGCGCGAGCGCCTGGATCGCCTTGAGCGGTGAGGAATTATGATAGGTCACGCGCACGAACGACGCCGCCGCGCCCGACGTCAGCGGGATCTCGATCGGCACGCCGCCGACCGAACGCACCTGGCTCGACCCGCCGCCCGATAGCACGCCGACATCGGCATGACCGCCAATCAGCACGATCTTCTGCGCACGCTTGGCCAGCGGCAGGACGTTGCCCTGGTTCTTGAGCAAGACCATGGAGGCTTCGGCCACGCGCTGCGCCACATCCGCATGCGCCGCATAATCAATCGGTTGCACCGCCGAGGGTGACGGATCGTCGTAAAGGCCGCTGGCGATCACGCCGGTCAGGATGCGGCGCACCATCTCGTCCAGGCGCGCCACGGGGATCGTGCCGTTCGCGACTGCCGCGGCAAACGGCGCACCGAAATAGATTTCCTTGTCGAGTTCCTGACCCGATTCCTGGTCGAGACCGGCCATCGCCGCCTTGACGGTCGAATGGACCCCGCCCCAGTCGGACATCACCCAACCGGGATATTTCCAGTCGTCGCGCAGCACCTTGGTCAGCAAGAACCGGTTCTCGCACGACCAGTCGCCGTTGACCTTGTTATAGGCGCACATCACCGAACCGGGGCGGCCGTCCTTCACCGCGATCTCGAACGCGAGCAAGTCGCTCTCGCGCAGCGCCGCTTCGTCCATCCGCGCGTTGAGAATGGTGCGGCCGGTTTCCTGCGCATTGAGCGCGAAATGCTTGACGGTCGAGACGATATGATTCGATTCGACGCCACGCACGGCCGCTGCGGCAAGCGTGCCGGCGAGCAGAGGGTCTTCGCCCAGATATTCGAAATTGCGTCCGTTCCAGGCGTCGCGGGTCAGGTTGACCCCGCCGGCAAGCAGGACGTTGAAGGTCTTGGCTCGCGCTTCCGCTCCGGCCATCGCGCCACCGGCATAAGCAAGCTTGGGATCGAAGGTCGCCGCGGTCGCGAGCCCCGAGGGCAATGCCGTGGCGACGTCGTCGGTGCGCAGGTTCATCTGGTTGGCGACACCCAGACTGGCATCGCTCTCGCGCAAGGTCGGGATGCCGAGCCGCGACACACCGGGCACATAACCGGCCGAGGGCACCATGTCGGCCGGGCGGGGATCGATCTTGTTGGGGAACAGGCCGTGGATATAGGTCAGCTTCTCCTGAAGCGTCATCGCCTTGACCAGCGCCGCCGCGCGCGCCGCCGCGGACAAACTCTTGTTACGCCACGGTTCTCCGGCGCGATTCGTCGGGGCGGCGTCGGACTTCTGCCCGGCTTCGCGCGCGGCGAGCGCGGCCGGCAGGCCGACGGTACCGACGCAGATCAAGGCGCCCATCAGACGAGACTTCATCGCGGATTCCTCAATCCATGTGACAAAAAAAGCGGCCGCCACAGCTTGCGGCGGCCGCTAGCCCGCCGGCGCAAGGCACAGCGGGGGGAGGATTCGAGAATCGGAAAACGGGGGAGGCAAAAGCGTCGGACGGCAGAGCTCGCGCGGCGATCATCATCCCTCTCCCCTGTTTCGGTTTTTCCGAAATGCTTGACGTAGATCGCCAAGACCGACATCGATGTCAACGAGTTTCGACGAGCGAGCCTGCAGAACGACAAGGGGTAGAGATGATTCGAAGGGGAGCGCCGCTGACCGGCCTTGCCATGGCCGTTTTGGCACTCGGTGCGCCCGCGTCGGGACAAGAAGCAGCCTCCGCGCGCCCCAATACCCCGCCCGTCGCCGCATCCAGCGTCGCCAATCCGGCGACCTGGCCCGCGATCAAATCGCCCGTGCGCGAAGATCCCGTCATCGAAGCCAAGATCACCGCGTTGTTGGCGCGCATGTCGCTCGAACAAAAGGTCGGCCAGGTCGTGCAGGGCGACATCGCCTCGATCACGCCCGACGATGTCCGCAAATATCATCTCGGCTCAGTGTTCAACGGCGGCAATTCGGACCCGGGCGGGAAATATAATGCCCCTGCCAAGGACTGGCTCGCGCTGGCCGACGCCTTTTGGGACGCCTCGACCAGCGACGATCCCAAATTGCCGCGCATCCCGGCGATCTGGGGGATCGACGCGGTGCACGGCCATTCGAACATCGTCGGCGCGACGCTGTTCCCGCACAATGTCGGGCTAGGCGCGATGCGCGATCCGGCGCTGATGCGGCGGATCGGTGAGGTGACCGCGGTCGAGATGCGAGTGACCGGCATCGATTGGACCTTTGCGCCGACCATTGCCGTGGTTCGCGACGACCGTTGGGGCCGCAGCTACGAGGGGTTCGGCGAAGTCCCCGAGATCGCCGCCAGTTATGCTGGTCCGCTGGTCACAGGATTGCAGGGCAAGATCGGCTCGAAGGACTGGCTGAAGGGCCCGCACGTCATCGCCACCGCCAAGCATTTCCTCGGCGACGGCGGCACCAAAGACGGCAAGGACCAGGGTGACGCCCAGGTGACCGAAGCGCAGCTCCGCGACTTGTTCGCGCCGCCCTACGAGGCCGCGATCAAGGCCGGCGTGCAATCGATCATGATCAGCTTTTCGAGCTGGAACGGCCGCAAGATGACCGGCAATCGCAGCCTGTTGACGGGGGTCGTCAAGGATCGCTGGAATTTCGACGGCTTCCTGGTCAGCGACTGGAACGCCCACGCTCAGGTGGAAGGCTGCACTGCCTCCGATTGCCCGCTGGCGATGCTCGCCGGTCTCGATCTCTATATGGCGCCCGACAGCTGGAAAGGCATTTGGGAATCGACCTTGCGCGAAGTGAAGGCGGGAACGATCCCGATGAGCCGCCTCGATGACGCCGTGCGCCGCATCCTGCGAGTCAAGTTCCGCGCCGGCATTTTCGACGCCAAGCGGCCGTCGGAACGGCCTTATGCCGGCCAGTACGACCAGCTCGGCTCGCCCGCGCATCGCGCGATCGCACGCCAGGCCGTGCGTGAATCTTTGGTACTGCTGAAGAATGCGGGCTCGCTGCTGCCGCTCAAGGCCGGCGCCACTATTCTCGTCGCCGGAGACGGTGCCGATAATGTCGCGAAGCAGGCCGGCGGCTGGACATTGTCGTGGCAGGGGACCGGCACTCTCCCCAGCGACTTTCCCAATGCCACCTCGATCTGGCGAGGCATCGAGAACGAGGTAAAAGCCGCCGGCGGCAAGGCCAGCCTGTCGGTCGACGGGCAGTTCGCGACGAAGCCGGACGCCGCGATCGTCGTGTTCGGCGAGAACCCCTATGCCGAATTCCAGGGTGACCGCAGCGACGTGGCGTTCGACGATCCCGCCACGGTCGACAATCTGGCGACGATGAAACGGCTGAAGGCCGCTGGCATCCCGGTGGTCACGGTGTTCCTGTCGGGGCGCCCGCTCTGGGTGAACCCCTATCTCAATGTGTCGGACGCGTTCGTCGCCGCCTGGCTGCCGGGATCGGAAGGAGAAGGCGTCGCCGACCTGCTGTTCGGCAAGGCCGATTTCCGGGGGAAGCTGCCGTACAGCTGGCCCAAGCGCCCCGATCAGGCGCCGCTCAATGTCGGCGATCCCGGCTACGATCCGCTCTTCGCTTATGGCTTCGGCCTTTCCACGCGCGACAAGGGCGATCTCGCACCGCTTCCGGAAGATCGCGGCACCTCGGCGGGCGACCACAACATCCTGTTCGCGCGCGGCAAGCCGACCAATGGCCGGCACTTCCAGTTCGGTGCCGATGGCGCGCTCTCGGCCGATCCGGATCCGGCCCTGATATCGGCGCGGCCGGCCGATCGTGGCGCGCAGGAAGATTCGATCAGATTCGCCTGGACCGGCAAAGCGAGCGCGACGGCTGCCCTGGTCGGCGATCCGGTCGACCTGACGCGGGAAGCCAATGGCGATGTCGCGCTGGTCATCGACCTCAAGGTCGACGAGGCGCCGACCGCCCCGGTGCTGCTGGGCGGCCGGGACGTGACCGCGCGGCTGACGGCGCTGGCGGCGAGCAAGCAATGGGACGAGATTGCCGTGCCGCTGCGTTGCCTTGCCGGCGTGCCGCTCGACCGCGTCACCCAGCCGCTCATGCTGACCACGGCCGGCCGGCTCGACCTGACCATCTCCGCCATCCGCTTCGCCTCGCCGCCGGAAGGGGTGGTCGATTGCCGCTGAGCGTCACCATTGCGGGTAACGTGGGACGGGCGGAAGCGCCCTTATGACGTCCCGGCCTTGCTTCCGCGCCAATTGGTATTATCGCACAGCCTCACCGGCCGGTCGGCTGGCGGACATTTGCATGGCATGAAGACGGTCACCATCAAGGACGTCGCGGAACGCGCGGGCGTGTCGCCCAAGACAGTGTCGCGCGTCATCAACGATGAAGTGCATGTCCGCCCCGAAGTGCGCGAACAGGTCATGCGCGTGGTGGCGGAACTCGATTATCGGCCCAACGCCTTCGCGCGCGGCCTGTCCAGCGCCAAGTCGTTCTTGATCGCGATGTTTTTCGACGATCCGGCCTCGGTCTATGCCGCCGACCTCCAACGCGGCGCGCTCACCCGCTGCCGCGCGCTCAGTCATCACTTGCTGATCGAAGAGGTCGACCGCACCCAACCCGATTGGATGGCGCGGCTCGATGCCACGCTGCGGACGGTAAAGCTGGCAGGCGCAGTGCTCACCCCGCCGATTTGCGACTGGCCGGACCTGATCGACATGCTCGAGGCGAACGAGGTGCCGATCGTCCGCATTGCCCCCGGCCACGCGCTCGACCGCACCCCGCAAGTCCGCATGGACGACCGCGCCGCGGCGCGCGAAGCGACCGAGAAGCTGATCGCGCTCGGCCATCGCGATATCGGCTTCATCAAGGGCAATCCCACCCACAGCGCGACCGTGCGGCGGTGGGAAGGGTTTTGCGACGCCCTCACCGCCGCCGGCATATCGATCCCGCCGAAACGCGTGTTGCAGGGTGATTTCACGTTCCGCTCCGGCTTGATCGCGGCGGAGGCGATCCTGGGCGATGCCGAGCCGCCGACCGCGATCTTCGCCAGCAACGACGAAATGGCGCTGGCCGCGTTGGTCGTCGCCATGCGCCACCAGATCGCCGTCCCCACCGCCTTGTCGATCGTCGGGTTCGACGATGCCCCCGTGTCGCGCATGGCCTGGCCACAGCTCAGCACCGTGCGCCAGCCCAATCCGGAAATGGCAGCGGCCGCGATCGACCTGCTCATCGGGCCGGGGCAGCAGACCCGCGACGGCAATGCCTGCGTCGAGCTACCCTACGAATTCATCGAACGCGGTAGTCTCGCGGCGAATCCGCGGAATTAGAGCGGGATGACGGTCCCGGCCGTGCCGTTGGGCGACGAATCCCCTTCCGGCACGCCCTGACCGCCACCTCGGCTACGCCGCTACATAGACGAGGGAGAAGCACCGCGACGAAGAGCCGAAGTCGCGTTGCGCCCATGGCACTACCTGAACCGCGTCCGCGACCGCTGGTTATACTCTCCAATCAGAACAGGAGTGGGACGATGCTTGGAACCATTATTATAATCATCCTGGCACTCGCCTTGATCGGCGCTCTTCCGACCTGGGGTCATAGCCGCAATTGGGGATATGCGCCGTCGGGCGGCCTGGGACTTATCGTCCTGATCCTGATTATCCTCCTGTTGCTTGGCAGACTCTGAACCTCGCCAATCAGCCAATACCCGGAAATGGATCCCCGGTGTTGGAACCAGGTAACGACCCTACCGGTTATCGTGCAGCAATAAAGGAGAGGCGCGATGGCAGAAGGTGAGAAAACGACGGTGATCGAGCGAGGCGGTAGTGGAGGAGCAATTGCCCTCCTCGCCGCAGTTCTCGCGGTAATCGCCGTGATCTTGTTCCTGATGTTTGGCCAGAACATGCTCGGCAATACGAAAAAGGTCGATGCCGACATCAAGATCGACACCCCGGCGAAACCGTAATCTATTCTGGGGACCGGCTTTTCCCAATGTCGTCGGTCCCCGATCTCCGCTGTTATTTTCCGGCTTCCTGGCAAGCCACGCCGAGCTGCCGGAGCGTATCCTGCAACTCCCCCACTCTGTAAGGTTTGGCAATCACCGCCACACAGCGGTCCCCATCGAATTGGAGCTTTAGGTCGCCCGCACGGCCGTGCGAGGCAATGACGATGGGCAAATCCGAGTAGAGAGCGCGTAACTCGCGCAACAAGCTGTCGCCGGTGTGATCGGGAAGTTCGTCGTCGAGCACGATCGCGTCATAACGTCCCTGTGCCGCGCGCACCTTGCCCAGAGCTTCGTTGCCGGTTCCGGCTTCTTCGACGCGCAATCCGCTTGCCGCCAGCGCCTCGACGAGGAGCGACCTCACTGTCGATTCGCCTTCGACGATGAGAACATTGCCGGTGCCGCAATCGATCATGTCGCGGACCTTCTGGGCGAGCGCCTCGAAGGTGAAGGGCTTGGTGATCATCTCGACCCCGGGATCGAGCCGGCCGCCGTGCACGATCGCATTGCGCGTATAGCCCGATGTGTAAAGGACCCTCAGGTTAGCCTGGACCTTGCGCGCCTGGTCGGCCAATTCGCGACCGCTCATGCCGGGCATCACCACATCGGTGAACAGCAAGGCGACCGGATCCCCCTGCCGTTCGAGCAGCCGAAGCGCGGACGGGCCGTCATGTGCTTCGATCACGCGATAGCCGAGCTCGCGCAGGCAATCGACGGTATAGGCACGTACGTCGTCGTCATCCTCGACGACGAGCACTGTCTCCTGCCGCGGGCTTTGCTCGATTCCCGGCGTCGATCGCGCCGGCTCCTCGTCTTCGGCGCCGCCGCTGAGCAGGCGCGGCAAATAGATTTTGACTGTCGTGCCTTCGCCTTCCTCCGAGTAGATCTTGATGTGGCCGCCCGACTGTTTGACGAAGCCATAGATCATCGAAAGGCCGAGCCCGGTGCCCTTGCCCACCTCCTTGGTGGTGAAGAACGGCTCGAACGCCCGCTCGATCACAGAGCGCGGCATGCCGCTTCCCGTGTCGGTGACCGCGATCATGACATATTGGCCGGGCGGCACTTCCGCCTGGATCGCGGCATAACCCTCGTCCAGGCGGGCGTTCCCGGTCTCGATCGTCAGTTCGCCGCCTTCGGGCATCGCGTCGCGGGCATTGAGCACGAGATTGAGGATCGCGCTCTCCAGCTGGTTGGGATCGGCTTCCGCCCGCCACAGGCCCGGCGAGGTCACGATCTCCAGCCGGATCAGCTCGCCAAGCGACCGCTGCAACAAATCGGACATGCCCGAAACCAGCTTGTCGGGATCGATCGGCTTGGGCGCGAGCGGCTGGCGGCGGGAAAAGGCAAGCAGCCGCTGGGTGAGCGCCGCGGCCCGCTCCGCGCCCTTCATCGCATTGTCGAGCGAGCGCCGGGCGCGCACGTCGCCCACGTCCGCGGCGTCGAGCGCACGCTGGGCAATGCCGATATTGCCGGTGACCACGGTCAACAGATTGTTGAAGTCGTGCGCGATTCCACCAGTCAGCTGACCCACCGCCTCCATCTTCTGCGCCTGACGCAAGGCTTCCTCGACTTCGCTGCGCCGGGCGACTTCGGCCGCGACCTGCTCCTCGAGCCCATCGTTCAACTCACGCAGCCGCGCCTCGTTTTCCCGTCGCGCCGTGATATCGAGGACGGTGCCGATGAAGCGGACCGCTTTTCCCTCATCGAATATCGCGCGGCCGCTCGCTGCCAGCCAGCGCTCGACACCATCGGTAAGGCCGATGATACGATATTCGGTGTCATAATCGCCGGACCCGTCGGGATCGAGCGCCGCTTGCACCGCGGCGTCCACACGCGCGCGGTCGTCAGGGTGCAGTCCTGCGAGGAAGTCGCCCTCATAACTGACCTCTGCGTCGGGTGACAGGCCGAAGAGCTCCTTGCACCTGGCGTCCCAGCGCAAGTCGCGAGTCACCGGATCGAAGTCCCAGGTTCCGATGTCGGCGGCCTCATTGGCGAGGCGCAACCGGTCCTCGCTCGCGGCGAGGTCGGCTTCGGCGGCGCGGCGCTGTCTCAGCTCGAGCTGGAGCGCCTGGAACAAGCGCGCATTGTCGATCGCCACCGCCGCTTCCGCCGCCAGGCCCTCGAGACCGCGTTCCGACGCCGGCGTAAAAACGCCGACCTGGTCATGACCGAAAAACAACCCGCCGATCACGTCGCCGTCACGCGCGATCACCGGCACGGCCAGGTAGCTGCGGACCGGCAGATGTCCCTCCGGCATGCCCTTGCGGGGGGCGTTGTGCCCGTAACGCGGATCCTTGGTGATATCGTCCGAGCGAACGATCCCCTCGCCGTTGAAGGTCGGCGCGAACACCGCTGTGTTGCGCGGCATCGGGAATTTCGAGAAGGCCTCCTCGGGCACGCCCGACAATGTGTAGAGCATATAGCTCTCGCCCGCATCGTTGAGCACATTGTAGAAAAAGGCACCGAACGCCGCCTTGGTCAGCTCGACGCCGGCATCGGTCACGATCTGGACCAGCTTGTGCAAGTCGGTTTCGACGGACAGCGCCGATCCGGCCCGGTTCAGAATCTCGAGCGCGCGCCGTTCCTCGATCAAGGCCTCCTCGGCCTCGCGTTGCCGCGACCGGTCACGCAATATCTTGGTAAAACCGATGACAACGCCATCGCCATTGCGGATCGGGGACATCTCCCCGGTCGCCCAGATGCGACTGCCATCCATGCGCACCCGCCAGCCTTCGGCGCCACCGCCACGACCCGAGTCCAGCGCGTCGCGGCGTTCGTTTTCCAGCGCCGCCGCGCCGAGGCCGTCGGGAAACAGCCCCTCGAGCGTGCCGCCTAGCATCTCTTCCTCTCGCCAGCCGAGCAGCCGATGCGCGCCCTCATTCCAACTGGTGACTCGACCTTCGACGTCGGTGGCGATGATGGCGGTATCGACCGCGCTGTCCACAATCTGTCGCCATTCGTCAGCGGTGATCGAATGGCGCCCTTGGCGACGCGCTGCGGTCATGCCTTCCCCTTTTTATTTCCAAGACATTCGTGAACGACCAGTGGCTTACATTGGTTGCAGCGGTGCGGATGGGCGGGTTGGACACAAGATTCCGGCGCGAGGGCCGGATCGCCTGAACGATAAGCTCGTTTTGCTCCCGAGCAACCCATCGCCGCCAAGGAGCGCCCGTGACCAGGATGACCTGCGACGTGTTCGTCGACCGGCTCCGCTATTCAGGCGACGGTATCAACGGCGTGCTCGGCGCGTTGCAACGCGCCGAACAGGCCAACAGCTTTACCAGCATCTGGCGCCAATGGCGGTACCGAAGTGAGCGGAGGGCCAACGGAAGGAGAAGATCATGCCTCGCGGAGACAAATCCAGCTATACCGATAAGCAGAAACGCAAGGCCGAGCATATCGAGGAAGGCTATGAGGATCGCGGCGTCGGCAAGGAAGAAGCCGAACGCCGCGCCTGGGCGACGGTCAACAAGGAATCGGGCGGCGGCAAGAAGTCCGGATCCGGACGCGGCAAGAAGGAAAATCACGAAAGCTCGCGCAAGGGCGGCCGCAAGGGTGGGTCGAGCCAGACACATGCCGAGCGCTCGGCCGCGGCCAAGAAAGGCTGGGAAACCCGCCGACGCCAGGGCAACGGCTGATGTCGCCTATTGCGCGCTGCGCGATGAACGAGAAAAGTACGGCTGGCGGAACGCACGCTCCGCCAGCCGTAACGGCAATGGTCAGGCGGTTTCGAGCTCGGCGTTCGAATTGACCTTGGTTTCGGCCATCGTCGTGAGCTTCTCGTCGGTCGCCTTTTCCTCGGCCAAAGTCTCGGCGAGGACAGCCGCGCAATCGGACCGGCCGAGTTGCTTCGCCCAGGCGATCAACGTGCCGTAGCGTGTGATCTCATAATGCTCGACCGCTTGCGCCGCGGCGATCAACGCGGCGTCGAGCACATTCTTGTCCTCCACATCGCCGGCGATTTCATTGGCTTCCTTGATGATGCCATCGATCGCCGGGCAATCGACCTGCTTCGGCTCCTGCCCATGCATCTGGAACACCTGTTCGAGCCGCTTGATCTGCCCCTCGGTCTCGCGAAGATGCGTTTCGAAGCCCTGCTTGAGCTGGGGATCTGTCGCCTTTTCGATCAT
>Ga0207640_10001885_pt1 | contig 11247 bp, 18 predicted proteins | sample KBSCornC42_FD_184300 | JGI IMG/M metagenome (GOLD analysis project Ga0207640, IMG submission 184300) | Corn rhizosphere microbial communities from Kellogg Biological Station, Michigan, USA - KBS Corn C4-2 (SPAdes) (version 2) | ecosystem: Host-associated > Plants > Roots > Rhizosphere > Soil ... | reverse complement strand
GATCTACCTGTTCTTCGCAACCATCAGCTCCGAACACGGCAACAGCTGGCCAAGCCAGTTCGTGATGGTGCTTTGGCTGGTCGGCTTCTTCGTCCTCAGGAATTGCTGGTTCTCGCTCTTCGAGATGGGGAGCAGAGGCGCGACGCCGGGCAAGCGGATCGTCGGGCTGCGGGTGGTTGCGCGAGACGGAGCGAGGCTGACCGGAGCAGCGGTGGTCGCGCGCAACGCCATGCGCGAGATCGAGGTGTTCCTGCCACTGTCGTTTCTTGGAGAGCAGACCGCGGCAGGGACCGCCGACACTTTCCTGGTGATCTTTTCGCTGGTCTGGAGCGGAATCTTCCTGTTCTTTCCTCTGTTCAACCGCGATCGCCTGCGGGTCGGGGATTTGATCGCGGGGACCTGGGTGGTTTCGACGAGCAAGGCCAAGCTTTCGCCCGATCTCGTCGGCGCGGCTTACCAGCCACGGCGGGCTTTCCCGGAAGCGGCGCTGGCGCTCTACGGAATCTATGAGCTGCAGGTGCTGGAGGATGTGCTTCGCAACGAGCAACCCGACGCGCTCGCAACCGTTGCCGCTACCATACGCTCAAAAGCGGGGCTTCCGAATGACGGTGACGATTACGGCTTCCTTGCCGATTACTATGCGGCGCTGTGCCGTCGGCTGGAGGCGGGGATGCTCGTCGGCAAGAGGCGAGAGAGCAAATTCGTGGATGCCTGAGCGGGGCGCGATCGATGCTTGAACAATTGGGATCGGAGCTGTGGTTCGCGGACGGGGGAATCGTCTCGTTCAACGGGTTCGATTACCCGACGCGAATGGGGGTGGTTCGGCTTGCCGACGGCGGACTGTGGCTATGGTCGCCGGTGGCAGCGACTGAGGTGCTCAAGGATGAGGTTCGGGCGCTCGGGCCAGTCCGACACATCGTCAGCCCTAACAGCCTGCACTACCTCTTCCTGAGGGAGTGGAATGACGCCTTTCCGGACGCAAAGTTGTGGGGTCCGCTCAAGACCATCGCCAAATGTCCAAATCTTCATTTTTCAGGAGTGCTCGGCGACGATCCGCCGGCCGACTGGAAAGGGCAAATCGACCAATATTGTTTCACGAATTCGCGGTTCGTTGACGAGCTGATCTTCTTTCATCGCGCCTCACGCACCGCGATCATTACCGATCTGTCGCAGACTTTCAGCGACGGGTTCCTGAAGGACCATTGGCCCTGGTGGATGCGCTGGGTGGCGCACCTTTCGAAGATGACCGAGGGAGTGGGGCACCCGCCGATCGATTACCGCATCAGTTTTCGCCATCGCGCGACCGCGCGGCCGAAGATTCGCGCGTTGATCGCGGAGCGGGCGGAACACGTGCTGGTCGCTCACGGGGAGGTGGTCAAGACCGGCGGCGAGGCTTTCCTTCGCCGGGCGTTTTCGTGGTTGCTTAAGTAAGTTGCACGCGAATCAGCGTGTCATCGCAGCTTGTTGATCTTCAAGCCATCCGCCTTGGCCCGGTCCTTCACCGATTCCTCGCTTCGGGTGAGCGCCTTGGCGATGGCGCGGAGACTCATCCCCTTGCCGGCGAGCTGGTGGAGTTTCTGAAGTTCGTCCTGCCGCCACGGCTGGCGGTGGCGTTCGAACTTTTCACCGCTGGCCATGGTCGTTTCCCCCGAAACCCCGGCTGAACCGGGGAACACGTCACTTCACCCGTTCGACCTGCTCGAACTCGAGCTCCACCGGCGTTGCGCGGCCGAAGATCGAGACGCTGACCTTCACCCGGCCGCGATCGAAATCGAGCTCCTCGACGATGCCGTTGAACGAGGCGAACGGGCCGTCCAGAACCTTGACGCTGTCGCCGATGTCGTAATCGACATTGATCTTCTTTGTCGGAGCGGCCGCTGCGGCTTCTTCCTTGGTGGAGAGGATTCGCGCGGCTTCAGCCTCGCTGATCGGCTGCGGCTTTCCGCCCGGGCCGAGAAAGCCGGTCACTTTCGGCGTGTTCTTTACGAGGTGATAGACCTGGTCGTTCATCGCCAGCTTCGCGAGGACGTAGCCGGGGAAGAACTTTCGGTCGCTCGTGACCTTCTTGCCGCGGCGGATCTCGGTCACCTTCTCGGTCGGGACCTCGACGGCCTCGACCTGGCTTTCGAGACCCATTCGGCTGGCATCGGCGAGGATCTGTTCCTTCACCTTGTTCTCGAAGCCGGAATAAGCGTGGATGATGTACCAGCGGGACATGGGTCTATGCTCTCGTTGAATTAGCCGAGCTGTTTCAGAAGGAACTGAACGGCTTCGGAAAAGGCGGCGTCGGTGCCGAGAAAGAAGAAAGCGAGGATTGCGGTCATGATCATGACCATGATCGCGGTCCGGATGGTTTCCTGGCGGCTGGGCCAGTGGACCTTCTGGATTCCTTCGATTTTGACCTGGCGGACAAATTCGCCAACCGAAACCTTCGCCACTGCCTCAAACCTCTCGGTGGAATAAAAAGGCTCCGCGGCCACAGGGGCAGCGGAGCTTGGAGCGCATGTAGCGCGCGGGGCTCAGGGGTTCAAGGCTGGCGGCGGCGGTTAGCTTCGAACCGGCCAAAGCGCGGTGTCGATAATGCCTTTCGGATGCTCCGGTTGCCCGGTTTCAGGATATCCGTTCGGACGGCGATAGGCGCCGGAGATCACGTCGAAGATCGGAAACAGCGCGGAGAAGTTGCTGTTGAAATGCGCCGGGTCCGACGAGTGATGGCGACGATGATAGGCGGGACTGTTGAGAAGCCACGACAGCCGCCCGAAGTCGAGCCGGATGTTGGTGTGCACGACGGTGTGCCAGAGCCCCATCCAAAGGTAGACGGTGAGGATTCCGGCAGTCGGCTGGATGAGGGCTGCGGCGGCGGGCCAGATCGTGACAGCCTTCAGCAGCGGATCGCCCCAGAAATGGCGATTCGCGGTCAGCGCCGACATATTTGGATCGGAGTGATGGAGGCTGTGGAGCTTCCACAGCCACGGAATCGCGTGCTGCGCGCGGTGGAACAGATATTCGCCGAGATCCATCGCGAGGACAAAGATGGCCAGCCCAAGCCAGAAGGGGAGGCGGGAACCGTCCAGCACCGGCGGAATCGCGGTCGTGTGAAGGACGAACGGCACTGCGAAAATCTGGACAGTGACGAGGAGCACCAGCGCCTCGATATTGATCAGCCAGTCGCGCTTGCCGGGATTCGCCGGGCGCCACAATTCCCATGCGATCATCGCCAGTGTGAGAAGGACTGCGGCGGCGAGGCGGATCATGGAGCGGCTATAGGAAAAGGCGCTCAGGAAATGGTTAACAGGGCGAGGGCTTGTCAGGCGATCAGCCGCTGTCTACCTCGCCCCCGCCCAATACAGGAGTGTAGCTCAGTTGGTAGAGCATCGGTCTCCAAAACCGAGGGTCGTGGGTTCGAGTCCCTCCACTCCTGCCATTTCCTCGGTATTATGCAGCAAACGCACAAAGAGCTAACTAGCTGATAATCCGCCTCTTCCTCTATCTCGGTCGGCATGGGCCGACGTAACATCTCCTATAACCTCAAAGACCGCATCGCCCGAGTAATGGGCGAACGTGAGACCGTAACTGCGAAGATCGAGCGGATTGAAGCGCTGGTGGAGGAGCTGCCGGCAATCCGCGCACGTGCCGATCACCTCGCCAAACTTATCGATAGTATTGAAATCCTGTTGACTGACATCGACCCAACGTGGAGCCGCGACGAAGTAATTCCTATCAAGCCATATGGCTTTCGGAGTCCGATCCCGTTCGGTGAGGGGCGGCGGCTCGCCTTGGAGGTGCTCAAATCTGCGACCAAGAAGATGACCTCGCGGGAGATCACCGACGCCCTTCTGCACAGAGAAGCCGTCTTCGATCTTGACGTTCCCACGTGGGAACGCGTGAGGACTAACGTCGATGAAGCGCTTCGACGCTGGGAAAACAAGTTTGTGAAACGCGACAATCGGCGGCCATGCCGTTGGTGGGCAGTCACCAATCCTTCCACCAATATTCCACAGTGAATGTAAAGTAATACTAACGTAAAGTCTGAATAGACACAGCTACTTACGACAGCAAATCTTCAATAAAACGCTTGACGCGGTTAACCGCAGATCATTATAGCGCCGCCCGCGCCTTAAAAGGCGAAACCCACGGCCAGTCTGTAGCTGGCCGATGGCTTCTACAACACGCCCCTAGTCGAGATAGGAGGTGATGCACCGTGCGGATCAACCGCGCGACAACACGGTAATACTACTCCGCTATTGTGGAGTCCATACCCAACTTACTCAGTAAGCCGCAGGCTCCCTACGCCCATCGCGCTGAGGGCTTGCAAGAAGAAGTCGGCGGTGAAGGAGCCGCGACTGAGCTTGCTCCGCAGGCTCTTGTTCGTCTCCTTCACCCCAGCCTCGCCGAGTAAGCCTGCCAAATCGTCATAGCTCACGCCGCGCCGGACCATCTCTGCCCGGAGGATACGCTTGGCTTCGCCGTTCTCAATATGGGACATTTGACCATGTTTCCGCTACATTCGTCCCGGAAGATAGTCGATAGGATGTTGCACATCCGGGACACACGTGTCATATCCGCAGCGAAATTAACGCAGCGGAGGACATGGCACAACACTTTCTTCTTTCGGCACGGGCCAAAACGCTTAGCACTAAGCAAGTGGCCCGCATGTCCGAAGAAGAGGCGTATGCGGCCTTCGTTCAACTCCGCTACGCTGAGACGGACGGAGAGCCGTTCTGTCCACATTGTGGCTGCCTCGTAGTCTACCGCATCACTGCCAAATTGACCTCTCGCGGCAAAGACAAGGATGCCGAACCGGGTGTTCGCCGTCTCTTCAAATGCGAGGCTTGCGAGAAGCAGTTCTCAGTGACTGCCGGGACCATCTTCGCCGGTCGCAAGTTGGCGTTCTCCGACATCCTGTATGCCATCGCAAAGTTCGCCAATGGGGCGAAAGGTGTCAGCGCGCGCCAGCTAAGCGCTGAAATGTGCTGCAATTACCGAACCGCATTCGTCCTGTTTCACAAGCTCCGGGAAGCACTCAAAGCTTTGCAAGCGGTGCAGCTCGGCGGCGAGGTCGAAGTCGATGCAACCTACACTGGCGGATACGTGAAGCCGACGAACGAGTCGAAACACCGTCGTGATCGCCGGACTCTTGAGAACCTTTCTGGCCGCAAGCGCTGCATCATCACCATGGTTGAACGGAAGGGACGAGTGCTGGCGTTCGTTGCCAAATCAGAAGCTGACGCACGCCCGAAGATCATCGAGACATTGGACCCCGGCAGCATTCTCTACGCCGACGAAGCGTCCAGCTATAACCCGCTTCATGCCGTATTCGACATGCGTCGTATCGATCACTCGAAACGCTATTCGCAGGACGGTGTGAACACCAATCAGGCTGAGTCCTTCCATGCTCGGCTCAAGCGAGCGATTAAGGGTGTCTATCACCAGATCGCCCATGACTACACGGACAGCTACGTGGCGGAGATCGCGTGGCGCGAGACGAACCGCCGTATCTCTAATGGCGAGCAGTTCCTGACGATCGTCGCCGCTGGCTTGCATCATCCCGTCTCGCGGGAGTGGAGCGGCTACTGGCAGCGTCACTTGAAGGCTGCCGCGTGATGGCTCGCTTTCGCATCTTTCTCAGCGGCTGTCCGCAGCCATTGGATGTGGACCTTCCTGCGAGTGATGTTGCCGAACTCAACCAGATCGCCTCGTCCGTTCGTTTCCTCGAAGGTTACATGGTCGAGGCTGATCACGATGGCGTCTATCCGGGCGTGCTGATCCCCACGTGTCGATTGCAGATGGTGATCGAGGCACCTTAGATCAGCGCACCGGCTTCGGCCTCACTTCTTGAGGCCGAGGCAGGCCGCGTAAATGAGGCCCGTTGTGTCGGCATTTTCGTAAACAGCCGCCTCGTCGGCTCCCTCCATCCCGAAAAAGTTGAAGTGCTGGTCATCGTCCATGGACAGCACGCCTTTCAACACTGTCGGCTCATAAGCAAAGGTGTCGAAGCCAGTGTATCCGCCAGCCCTGTTCTTCGCGTTGTAGTCGCCGCAGGCGATCGTCATGGAAGTGCCCTGGATCGTCTGGTGGATGATCCGAAGCCGGCGATACTGCACGCTCGACGGGTCAACCATGTGATCGGCAATGAGGCTCTTGGCCTTGCTGATCATCCCCGATGGGGCAGCAGCGGTCGCGGCAGAACACATCAGAAAAGCGGCGACAGCAGCAGCAATAGAACGCGGCATACGAAAGCTCCTTTGGAGTAGGCCGAGCGCTGCGCTGAGTAGCTGCCAAAGGTTAACAACGGGATTCATACGCCGTGGACGTGTAGTCACCATGGCCGCTCACTGCGGACGTGAGTGATCCCTATCTCGACATCCTCGGCAAACGCATCCGCGAGCGCAGACGCGAGCTGGGACTGTCGCAGGAGGGGCTGGCGCATGTCGCCGGCCTAGATCGCAGTTACGTAGGGCGCATCGAACGCGGCGAGCACAATTTGACGTTCACGGCGCTGGTGAGGCTAGCACGGGCAATGGAGTGTGACGTGGCGGCATTGACTGTGGACTTGCCGCGACCGACGCATGGAGCTTAATGACTCCATGCACATCGATGCGATTTCAGTGGCAACCGCGACGCTGTTGCACCGCCTGTTGCGTAAACTGCAAAGCGACGGGACGTTAAGTGCCCAAGCAATCGACGAGCTTTTCAATGATGCCATAGGCGCGAGCATATATGCGGGACACGCCGCAAACGAAGGTGCTGCGCAATTTCTTGAGACGGTCTGGACGGACCTAAAGGATGACCGCGATCGACCGACCGTGTGAGAGCGGGATAACGGCGGTTTTGGGTTTAGAAAGCAGACGCCACAGCAGGCGCTGAGCTATCGACACGCGAATGTCGGTGACCGGTGACATAGGGAGACTCGATCTAAGGGGGGGATCGGCTGGGAGAATTCGTCAGCCAGTGTCGCTGATAGCAAATCTTCCACAATTTGTCAAGAAAGAAGGGCGCACTGTGGACCTGTTTGATGATCCCGACATCACCATTTTTACGAACGACAACGAGGCGAGCTTTATAGCTTGGCAGATCGCAAACGCCGCCGAGAAAGAAGGCGATCAATACTTCTCAATTTCCGAAAAGCTCGAACGTTCGTTCACGACTGAGGCAGTTCGGGAAGTTTGGATCATTGTTGACGATCTGCTGAAGACCCGAAAATTGTTGCTGGAGTTTTATGCCGCCTACAAAGCCCTTTCTGCTGTGGAGGGGCGGCGCACAACGATCCGATTTGGTGCACGCGTGCGAGTGGATCGAGACCACCAAGAGCGGTTACGATCCTTAGGAATTGATCTCATTTTTGAGAAAAGCGACGGAGATAACCGAGTGAAATCAAAAGCTGAGCGCCAATGGCAGCTTTGGGTGGCTGATAACGTCCACAACGCGCCGGGGTTATCCGAGTCAGAATTCCTCGACGCCGAGCTGGCGAGATTGAGGAAGCAACTCGATCGCGACTTGCCTGAACTCACGGCCAGAATTGAGGAAGAGCTTGGCGACATCGATGACCTCCTTCGAGCTGCCTACGAGTCGATCCATGACCCGGAATTGGGTTTCAAAGACTCGAACGACTGAATCGACTCGCGCATGACCAAACGAAAACGCATCCCGAAACTCTCAGATGAATGGTTGGGAGATGTCTGGACCTTGCGTCCGGTCGATGGTGGAGAAGACGAGCTAGCGAACTTCGATCAAATAATATTATCTGGGGTAACGCGCTGCCTCGAATCTCAAGATCGGGCAGAGATTGCAGATTCGCTGTCGTTGATTCTCGGTCAGGATGTACCTGCTTCAATGCTCGACGCGTATGCGAGCGAAGCGAAGAGAGGTCACAATATACCAGCGTTCAGATCGCTCGCGCTAATTGGGGTGACCGGCCGCTTTGATGTACTCGACGCCTTGGTACGCGAGGTGGGAGGAAAGGTGCTCAGTGAACCCGAAGTGAAATACTATCGTATCGGAAAGGCGTACGTGGACCATCTCAATGCTCTTCGTGCTTTACGTGAAGAGGCCGGAGACCTCTTCGGACCGTGAGTGCTTTGACGATTGAGCAATCCTCCGGCTGACGCGATTGCTGAGTGGTAGGCACAAGTCCAGCTGAATGCCCTTGACCAAAAACCGCCTCAGGCAGACGTTCTCCCAAGGAAACGGGGAGCGGCAATGAACAATGAAAAAGAAATTGCAGAGCTGAGGGGTCGACTCGCCGCCCTCGAAGCAGCGTCAAACCCCAATGGCCTCGATAGCTCGATATCGAATGTGGAGAGAAGGCGACGACTGCTAATTTCTTTCGGCGTCGCAGGAGGTTTGCTTCTGATGCTTTTCGTCTACGCCGCTGCTACCGCCCCGAAGACAGTGGGCGAACTCGCCGAGATATATAAACAGGACTGCATCCGCGACAAAGGTAGTGGGAATTGGCAAGCCTCATCGGGCATGAGCCTCGAAAAGTTCTGTGAGACTTCAGGGGATTATCAGGCGCTCATTGAATACAAAAAGCAGCATCCGGAGGCATCCTAAGCGAATCTGCGGCACGGGTGCGTTTGATGCATAATACCGCATTTCCTATTCGCGACCAATCACTTGGACGTGCATCCCGGTACGGAATACGAAGCCGAGGCTCTCGTAGAGCCGGATAGCGGCGGTGTTGTCGGCGAAGGCGTGGAGGAACGGAGTCTCGCCGCGCCGGCAGATTTGGGATAACTCAAGCCGCAATATCGTAGGGCTGGATTTCACCTGACAGATAGAGCGAGCGCGCCTTGGTCCGCGACAGCTTGCCCGAGCTGGTGCGCGGGAGCGTCCGCGGGGGAACTAGCTCGACGACGGGGCTGATTCCGGTGATCGCGTGGACGCGCTTGCGGATGTCGTCGCGAAGGCGGCCGCGCTCCTCCGGATCGGAGACACGGCAGTGGACGAGTACCGCGGGCGTTTCTTCGCCCGAGGGGCCGGTGATCGCGAATGCGGCGATGTCGCCGGATTTGAAGCCGGGAAGCTGTTCGACAGCCCATTCGATGTCTTGCGGCCAGTAATTGCGCCCGTTGATGATGATCATGTCCTTGGCGCGGCCGACGATGTAGATGTAGCCTTTGGACATGTAGCCCATGTCTCCGGTGTCGAGCCAGCCGTCGGCGGAAAGGCACGCCGTGGTCGAAGCCTCGTCACGGAAGTAACCGACCATCACCGCCTTGCCGCGGACGAAGATCTGGCCGATCGCCCGGTCGGGCAGCGGCTCGCCGCCGGGTCCGCGGATTTCGACCTCCATGCCCTGGACAGGCTTGCCGCAATTGACGACCGCGCGATAGCGGCGCGGACGCTCGTCACCTTCGCAGTCGCCGCCGGAAAGCTCGGATTCGGCAACCAGCTCCATCCGGATTCCTTCGCCCGGCGGCATCAGAGATACGGCCAGAGTGGCTTCGGCGAGGCCGTAGCTGGGGCAGAAGGCGGACGCGTTGAAACCGGCCTGGTCGAAAGCATCGACGAACGCCTGCATCACGTCCGGACGGATCATGTCGGCACCGTTGCCGGCAATCCGCCAGCGAGAGAGATCGAACCGGTCCTCGGCGCGGGTCTGCGAGCTCATGCGCCGGGCGCAAATGTCGTAGCCGAACGTCGGAGAATAGCTGATGCTCGTCCCTGGATTGCGGCTGATGATGTCGAGCCAGGCCAGCGGCCGCCGGGCGAAGTCCTCGGTCTTCTGGTAATCGCAGGAGACCTGGAGCGCGAGCGGTGACAGAAGACAGCCGACCAGGCCCATGTCGTGGTACCAGGGAAGCCAGGAGACGCAGCGGTCGGTCGGCCGAATGCCGAGGCCAATCCCGTGGGCCCGAAGATTTTCGAGCAAGCCCTGGTGAGTGATGGCAACCCCGTGCGGGAACCGGGTCGAGCCGCTGGAATATTGCAGATAGGCGATGTCGTCCGACGAGGCGGTGGGGAGATCGCCGTAGCCCTGCTCGAGATTTGAAAGGCCGGTCCAGTCGAACGGTCGAATGCTCGAATCCGCAGTGGCGTCGGCAGCATATTCCGCCAGTTCCGAAGGATGAACGAGGAGCACGGGATCGCAGCTCTTCAGCTGCACCTTCAGCTGACCCACATAGGCTTGCCGCCCACCGAAGCTCGTCGGCAGCGGAAGCGGCACCGGCCACGCTCCGGCGTAGACCGCTCCGAAGAAGGCGGCTGCGAACTCAGGACAGGTCTCGGCGATCAATGCAATTCGGTCGCCCGGCTTGATTCCGAGCTTCAGCAGGCGCGCGGCATTGGCGAGCGAATCCTCGCGAAGTTCCGAATAGGGGTAGGCGCGGACCAGCGCGCCCCGAGCGTCATGGAAATTCAATCCACGGCTGCTCCTGGCCGCATAGTCCACTGCTTCGGCAAGTGTATCGAAGTCGGCGATCCGCCGCGGGAGACCGTCCGTGGTCGGCGTAGCCCCCGGAGGGCTGAGTGCGTCAGCAGTAGGCGAGTGGCGTTCTAGCACGCAGTCCGTTCCGATTTGTTGATCCATGCCCGGCTCCTCCCGAACCGGCCTTCCCTGATGGGGAGGGACTGTGGCACAAAAACGGCGCATGCCTGCACCCAGACTGAACGGAGGCCGTCGGCCGCTGAATCGAGCGGCCTTGGAAGAGCTTGCGGTTCGTTACGTTGGCCGGTTCGCAACGACGCGGGCGAAGCTGACGATCTATCTCAAGCGCAAGGTGCGAGAGCGGGGATGGGAGGGCGAAGGCGAGCCTGATCCGGGGGCGATTGCGGAGCGCATGGCGCGGCTGGGCTATGTCGACGACGCGGCCTACGCGTTGTCGAAATCACGCGCTCTTACCGATCGCGGATACGGGCCGAACCGGGTCCGGGAGAGCCTCCGGGCCGCTGGAGTGAACAAGGAGGATGCCGAGCCTGCCGACGAGCTTGCTCAGGGAGAGCGGGTCAACGCCGCTCTTCATTTCGCTCGACGGCGGCGGCTTGGGCCATATGGCAGCGAGCCGCTGGAGCGGGAGGCAAGGCAGCGGGCGCTCGCCGCGATGGTTCGGGCGGGCCATGCATTCGGCCTTTCACAGGCTATCCTGGCTTTGGAACCGGGGACCGAATTCGATATCGAAACTTTATTTGAAAGCCGCTAGGGGGCGACGCGACGGGGGAAAGAGTCGGTTTTCCGACACTGTAACCGGTGTTAAGAGATGTTAGTGAAAGAACAGAGTTCTCCCCAGCCGGAGCCCTTCATGGCGA
>Ga0207640_10001856_pt1 | contig 11322 bp, 3 predicted proteins | sample KBSCornC42_FD_184300 | JGI IMG/M metagenome (GOLD analysis project Ga0207640, IMG submission 184300) | Corn rhizosphere microbial communities from Kellogg Biological Station, Michigan, USA - KBS Corn C4-2 (SPAdes) (version 2) | ecosystem: Host-associated > Plants > Roots > Rhizosphere > Soil ... | reverse complement strand
CAATTCGCACCCCTATCCTACTGGTTGGACTAACAGCGGCACCATCCGCTCCACCTCCTCCGCGGCGACGATTGCGAACCTGTCCACCGTGTTCAACCCGCTGACCAACAGCGGTACGATCACCAATGCTGGCACCGGCGCAGCCATTCAGGGGCAGGGAATCTCGATCGTCAATCTGGCCGGGGGGGCCATTTCCACCGCGGGCAGCAAAGCGATCGTCGCCACCTCGCTGACGCTCACCAACAGCGGCACGGTCACCGGGGATATCGTGACACAACCTGCTTTCGGCACTTACTTCTACAGCATCATCGATTCCACCCAGGGAACGATCGCAGGCGACGTCTCGCTGGGCAGCGGCAACGACCTCATTTACGGCCTCTATGATGGCACGGCGACGCTGGTGACCGGGATAACTGGTAAGATCGATGCTGGCGACGGCACCAATTCCCTGGTGCTCGCGCCCGACGCGGACCTGGCTGTATCCACCGCTATCGCATTGCCGACCAGCTTTCAGTACCTGCGGCTTGCCCCTGCGGCCGATACGACGCTCACGCTTGGTCAGGGCTTCGTGGCTCCCGGTACCATTGAGTTGGGCGGCTCCGGCACTGTCGTCAACGCGGCGGCGATCACGACGCAGGGGCAGGCTTTCGTCGTGCCGTACCATGTGTCCGGAAATCCTAGCCTCACCAACACCGGCTCCATTGATGCAACAGTGACCCAAGGTTACTACGCAGTAGACATGGGCTTCTATGGCACGCTGACCAACAGCGGGACGATCACGTCCAGCGGCAACGGCGTGAGTACATATGGCGACGTTGTCAATTCCGGCACCATCACCGCCGTCAATACCGCGCTCTCGATGTTCAACGGCGCGCTGGACAACAGCGGTATGATCCGATCGACCGGAGGCATCGGCGTCTATCTCAGCGGCAACACCGACAATACGCCGGCCGTCAACAGCGGCACGATCGAGGGCGCGACCTACGGCGCCGTCACCGGCTATGTTCTGACCAATAGCGGCACGATCTCCACCAGCGAATACGGCACCGCAGTGGGCCTTGGAAACTACGGCGTGCTCAACAACCTTGCCGGCGGGGTGATCAAAGGCGGGGCCTGGGCCATCACCGGACACGATCCCTACGGATCAACCAGCACGTACAATGCCTATGTCTTCAATGCGGGAACGATCAACGGAGATGTGACCTTCGTCTCTCCGCGCGACAGCTCCTATTACAGCAATCACAACACCTATGTCGCGCTCACCGGCGGTGTCCTCAACGGTAACCTGACGCTGGGCAAGGGCGATACGCTGGTGACCGATCTCGTCAATACCGGCACGAGCCAGTTCGCCGGCATCAACGGAACTGTGACCGCCACGGACGGCCTGCTGCGCTACCGCGTCTCCGGAGATGCGAGCGCCGTAATCGGCGCGGTGGGACCGTTCGCCACTACTGGCTATGAACTAGTTGAAGGCGCGCATCTGACCCTCACCGCAGACATGGCCCAGAGCTTGCCGCTGGTGCTCGCTGGCAGCGGCACGGTGGACCTGAACGCCGACATCTCGACCACCAACCAGGAAGCGATCGAAGTCACTGCGGCCGCCCTGGTTCCGGGATCTTTACAAGATGGCACGCTGACCATCATCAGCCGCGGCACTCTGACCGGCACGATTGACAATTACTTCGCGGGCGCCTTTGGCGTAGTCAGCCCGGGATCGGCCGACACTATCCAGAATGAAGGCACGATCAGGGCCGCTTACACCGCGACCAACGGCGGTGACTCCTTTAACGCTGCCGTTGTCTGGGCTAACACCCTGATCAACAAAGGGCGGATTGAACTGGACGGCAGCTATGGAGCTTATCGCGTCGCCACGGTGGTGAACACCGGCACGATCGAGCAGACGGGCACACGTACTTCCTACGGAATCTATGATGCCTACAGTGTGACTAACAGCGGCACCATCCAAACTGCAGGCAGCGCGATCTCGGGTGGTTACGGCACCGTGGTCGTCAATTCCGGCACGATCGCCAGCACCGCGTCCACCGCGATCGCGTTTGCCCGACAAGTCACCAATCTCGCCGGAGGTACCATTACCGGCGGTAACGGCACGGCCATCACCATGGACGGCGGAGCCGTGACGAACGCGGGCGCCATCATTGGCGATGTGGACCTCGGATATTGGTATAGCAGCGGCAGCGCCTATTACGCCAACGGTGGGACCCTCACGGGCAACCTGAGGCTGGGCAACGGCGACGATGTGTTCCTCCAGAGTGGAAACGCCACTGGGGTGAGCGGCACTATCGACGCGGGTGAAGGCCGTGACGCATACGGTATCGCGCTGATGAGCAGTGGCACTGTTTCGGTCGGTGCAGCTCCGGGCAGCGGCTTCGAAGACGGGATAGTCGCCGCCTTCGGTGCGGATACGGTCGCGACACTGACTGGGCTTGATGCCTCTCTCACCAATTTCCATGCTGCGGGGGATGGCACTGTCGTCAACAAAATCGCGTTCTTGGGCAACGTGGTGTTGGGCAGCCCTTCTTACTCCGGACAAGCTGCCACCCTCGGTGAGACGCTGGGCGGCTTCATCAACGACAGCTCAATCGCGGGTAACGTGAGCGGTTCGGTCACGCGCCTTGTCAACACCGGGACAATCGGATCGGCCGACTTTACCGGTCCCGCTGTCGCGGTCTGGAACAGTGGTGCGCTCTCGTTCGAAAACAGCGGTGTTGTGACGGCAAGCCAGACTGAAGGCCTAGCGTCGACTCTGTATGCATACGCCATCGACATAGCCAATACCGGTACGTTCGAAGATGGCCTGCTAGCCTATGCGGCTAATTCGCAGGACGGCCTGCCCGGCACGGTAAGCGTCGCCAACAGTGGTACGATCACTAATGGAGATGCCGGTACCGCCCTGCAGCTAGTGGCTGGATCATATGACGCCAGCATACCCGGCACCGTGTCACTCTCCAACAGCGGCGAGATCAGTGCCATTGCGCCTGCGAATGGTGAAGCCGCAATCGCGGTGAGTCTGGACCTTGCCGTTCCTCAAATATACGGCCAGCAAAGCCCGACATATGGTCTCGTAAATGGCACGATCACCAATGCCGAGACGGGGACGATCGTCGCTACCGGCGCCGGCGCCGCGGCGATCCAGACGCAAGGCACTTCGTTCACCCTCGAGAACGCCGGCCGCATAGAGGCCAGCGGGGATGGCGCGCTGGCCATTCATGTGTCGGGGGCGCTTCCCGCCATCATTCGCAACACGGGGGCCATCCTGGGCGGAATGGTGCTTGGCGAAGGCAACGATCTGATTGAGAACAGCGGCACGATGGGTTCCGTTGCCTTCGGTGGCGGTGACGACCTCCTGCGCCTCGCCGGCGGCACATTTGCCGGCTCCATCGACGGCGGAGAAGGCGCCGACACCGTGGAAATCACCGGAGGCGAAGCTGCCTTCTCGGCGATTTCCGATGTGGAGGCGCTGCGCATCAGCGCGGGGCTCGCCAAAATAACCGGTGACGCCTCGCTTGGCAGCATAGTGCTCACCGGCGGTCGAGTAGTTGGGCTTGCGGGCTCGACGATCACGGCGCCGACAATCACCGTCGGGCAAGGGGCAACCTTCGGTTCGGCAGGCACTATCACCGGTAGCATAACCGTCGCAGGCACGCTTAGCCCCGGCGCGTCGCCCGGCACGATGACCGTGAATGGCAACGTCGCACTGGCCGGTACTTCAGTCTCCATCTTCGAGATTACGCCTACTGTCTTCGACAAGCTGATCGTCAATGGCAATCTGTCGATCGCTCAGGGCGCTACACTTCAGATCGAGGCGAGCGGGATCGTGACCGCCGGCCAGTCTCTGGATCTGATCGACGCCGACAGCATCACCGGAAGCTTTACGAACATCCTCAGGTCGGGTTCGATTTTCGGCGTCATCGCCCAAACCGGCGGCACCATTTTGTTGCTGGGTCAGTTTGAAAACGATCCGACCTTTACGCCGCAGGTCCAAAGCTCCATCAACTACGTCAACGGCCTTTTGGTCAGCGGCCAAGCCTCGTCGGCGTTCATGGCTGCGGTTCCAGGATTGATCGCCAACGCCAGCACCTCAAACCAAGTCGTCTTCGCGCAATTGACGCCGGAGGCCTATGCGGCAGCCGGTCAGGTTACGGTGGAGCAGGGGCTGGAACTGGCGGATGTCGGGCGCAGCGTTGCATTCGCGCCGCGTCGCGACACGCCCGGAGCGTTTACGTTCGCAAGCACACTAGGCAACATCCGCACGCTCGATAGCAGTTTGCAAGGCACAGCGCGGACCCGGATCAGCGGTTACGGCTTCCTTGGCGGAATTGGCTGGGGAAGCAATGACTGGTCAATCGGCGGCTTCGTCGGTTACCTTAACAGCCAACAGACCCTGTCGTCGCTGGGCTCCAAGACCTCGGTCGATGCGGTGGTTGCGGGTGTCCATGGCCGCTGGACCAGTGGCAGCCTCGCCATCATGGCAACGGTGGCTTACGACGGCAGCAACGCCGAGACCCATCGCAGCGTGCTTGGTGGCTCGGCGAAGGGGGGCTATGACCTGACTGGCTGGACCGGCGACCTCAGCATCGGCTACACTATGTCGCTCAACGGTAATTGGATCGTACAGCCAGGCATCGGGGTAACGGCCATTCGCACAGGCCGAGATCCGGTGACAGAGACGGGTGGCAATCCCTACGCGCTCCAAGTGGCCCGCAATCGCGGCAGCGCCGTATTTGTCGATGGCGCCCTGACGTTCAAGGGCGGCATGAAGGAGGCCGCCACACGGCCTTACCTTTCGCTCGGGGTGCGTTACCAGGTCGATGGCCGGTCTCCGTTCGCAATCGCTGCCATGGGCGGAGGAGATTTCGGCCTTGCTGCAGCTGGCGCCCGGCGCGCGCCCGTCTTGGCCACCGCCACTTTGGGAGCGGACGTCGCTCTAAGCGCAAGCCTGACGCTGTTCGGTGCGGTTAGCGGGGAAACGGGTAACGCAGACAGACGCGGCAGCGCACGCGCGGGCCTGCGTTTGGCCTTCTGATAAATTGGTCGTCGGGGCCGATTTTCATCGATCCCGGCGACTCTCGTAGACCAGATGCCGCGTATGAACTGTGCGTCTGCGCAATCAGACCATGGGCCAACTGCGGTCAGGCCGTTCAGGGCGGCTGGGCGGTGGGCCACCACGGAATTCCGCTTTCGAGTCTTCGCGCATCAGCGGAGAATGACGGAGATGAAGCGCGAGGATGCTGGCCTGCTCGGAAAAAAGCGAATGACGCTTCCGTTTTGAGCTGCCGTTCGGTGTTGGGCTCGGGATCGTCCGGACGTGGTCGGCACGAGCCCAAAGCCACTCCTTCGCATCCTCTTCGGCAAGCGTTTTGCAGATGGCCGATGTGGCCATGGGAGAACGATCATGGAGATGGCTGAAACAGAACTCACCGCCACCATGCGCCCGGTTTGGAATGCCGGAAGGACCGTGGGTGCAAAGCGGGCTCTGAAACCCAAGCAGATTTGGGAAATCCGTTTCTACCTCAATCAGCGCCGCCGCCTGCGAGATCGGGCATTGTTCGATCTGGCGATCGAAAGCAAGCTTCGCTGCCATTGGCGGACCTTCATTCAGCTAGCGGTGGTGGCGACCGAAAGGAGGAGGGAAGACAAAGGCTTCCCTCCCAGTCGCCGTCAGAAGCGCAACGTGGCTTCGACCCCGAAGGTGCGTGGCAGCGCGCGCACGAGGTAGCCCGCGCCGGTGATCCCCTCGTTAGGATAGCCTGCCGGGAAGTAGAGCTTGTCGGAGAGGTTCTTTCCCCAGACAGACAAGGTGTAGCGGTCCGTCACATAGCTGATGCGGCCATTGAACACCCAGTAATCGCCTTCTCCTTGCGTATACCGCCCGCTCGCTAGATTGGGCAGGACACCGCGGCTGTAATCCTTGAAAGTGTCATAGTAGAAACGTCCGGTATAAGCGGTGTCGCCATGCACCTTGATCTTGCCCTCGCCGATATCCACCGCGTCCCAGTCGAACGCGAGGTTGACCGAGGTCTTGGGCGCATAAGGGAAGGGATTGCCACCGACGCTGACATTGCCGGCTCCCGATTGCACGCAGGACCCGTCCTGTGCAGGGAAAAGGCCGCTTAGATTGAGAGCGACGCAGGCGGCCTGATCATAGCTCTTATATTTGCTGTCGAGAATACCGAGCGACGCGCTCAACGTCAGGCGATTCGTCGCAGCAAACTCAACGTCGAGTTCGAGGCCCTTCATCGTTCCGTCGAGAGTGATGATGTTCGCGGTCACGCTCGGGTCGACGACCTGGCTCTGCTGGTTCTTATAATCATAGTAGAAGAAACTGCCGTTGATCTGCAGGCGGTTGTCGAGGAAGCGGGTCTTGAAGCCGACTTCGAAGGCATTCACCTCCTCGGGCTTGACGAAATAGACCTGCGGCGAGCTGATATAGGCAAGGCCGTTGAAGGTGCCGGCGCGATAGCCGCGGCTGTAGCTGCCATAAAGCATAACACCGTCTACCGGCTTCCAGTCGAGGATCGCGCGGCCCGAGACGCGGCTCGTCTTGCCGCTCTTGTTGATGCCACCAGGATTTGGGGCCGCAGTCGCGGGGATGACCACGTTCCCGCTTTCGTTATAGACAGGCGCCAGGAAATAAGGCGCGCCGTAGGCCGACACGGCCAGCATGCGCGGATTGCCGGCATCGTCATAATAGGTGGTGAGGCCATCCTTATAGTCGGTCGTGTCGGTGGTATATCGCAGGCCCGCCGTCAGCTTGAGCGTAGGTGTGATCTCGTAGCTGCCCTCGCTATAAACGGCCCAGCTTTCCCGGTTCTGCTTGAAATGCTGCTTGCCGCGAACGCCGGTGGGAACCGAGCCGGCCGACAGTGCCGTCCCGTTGAAGCCGCCCGCGGGATTGAACCAGGTTGCGGGCAGGCCCACGGCTGCACGCACGTCGCTCAGCAAATTGAAGATATCGATGTCGTTGTCGGAGGTTACACTGTCCCAGCCATAATAGGCACCGACGATCATCTTGAAAGGCCCGCTGCTATAATCGAGGCGCAGGTCCTGATTGAACGCCTCGAAGGACGAACGATAGCCGTTCGAGCACAGGCGCAGTGGGCCGCTGTCACAATCGGTTGCTGTCTGGAGATAAAGGCCGGAATCATAGCCTGTGATCGAGGTCAGGTTGAGCTTGTCGGCAAGCTCGGTCTTCACGGTCAGGACGACGCCTTCGGCGCGCGTCACTGCGCGGCCAATCGTATCCTGCTCGATCTCATTGTCGGACAGACCAACCCGGCTGTAGCTGCTGGGCAGCAACCCGGCACCATTGTCACCGAGCGCCTGGAATAGAGGTGCCAGGGGGAAAGCTGGGTTCTCATAATTGATCAACCCAGGGTTGGTGCGCGAGGGCCCCGCGCCCAGCGATGCGGCGACGCCGCCGGTCGATTTAGCCGCATAGCCCTTCAAGGTGACATCAAGCGTATCGGACGGCGCGAAGCGCAGTGTTCCGCGGATGCCGTAGCTTTCGTCGCCATTGGGATCACGCCCCGTTGCATAGTTGAGACCGGACGCACCGCCGGCAGCCGTGGTGTTGAGCCCGGCGGGCATCAGATTATGGATATAGGGATCGGATTTGACATAAGTGCCCGCGATGCGGATGCCGAGTTGGCCTTCCACGGGCGTCAGCTCGATCGCACCTTCAGCGCTCTTCCGGTCGTAATTACCGTAGCCTAGCGTAAGGTAGCCGTTGGCGCCCTTCATCTGCGGCTTGCGAGTGATGAAGTTGATCGCCCCGCCGGTCGTGTTGCGGCCATAAAGCGTGCCTTGGGGACCGCGCACCACCTCGACCTGCTCCAGATCGTAGAGTTGCTGCCCCTGGCTCGCCCGGAACGTCTGGTAGACCTCGTCCACGTAAACGCCAACCGGCGAAGCCGCGCTGGCGCTCAGTTCCGTCCCCACACCCACGCCGCGCAGCGTGAAATTGGGCTGCTGTGTGCCATAAGCCGACGACACCTGGAGATTGGGCATCGAGGCATTGAGGTCCGAAGTATCGAATACGCCCTTGGCGGTGAGCGCCGAGGCGGAAATGGCCGATACCGCGACCGGCACATCCTGCAGATTTTCGGAGCGCTTGGTTGCCGTGACGACGATCTCTTCCAGCCCCCCAGATTGCGCCTGCTGCTCGTCGGGCTGCTGGGCGAGCGCTGGCGCGCCAAGGCACGCTGCGATCGCAAAAACGCTTATGGATCCAACCCTTTTCATACGGACCTCCCTGTTCGGACCACTGCATTCCAGTGCATTTCGCGGTCCAGTTTCGCCTGGACGCCGGCTTTTCGAGGGTGGGCGCTTGCCTATGCCCTCGACTCCGTTGTCAAGGGCCAAGGTGCCGGAGAACTGATACTCTCCTTAGAGCCTCTTCCTTGCTGATTGATGGTGCCAGATGATGTGAGCGGGCTTGAGGCACCGGCCTTTGTTCGCGGGCGTGCAATAGCGCGCTGGGCAGGCCGCTCTGCCCCGCTCGTCGCCATATCGCGGCAGTGCGAACGCTTGGGCACACGCTTTGAAGCGCCAGGTCGGACCTGCCGCCTGGCGCACCATCATTCCGGCAGGCTTGCGTTCGCAATCAGCCAGAATTTCTTGGCAAATGGACCCTTTGACGACCAGGACAGCCTCGTGCCGCGTGGCATGGCGAGGACGTCGCCGCCTCGCAGATTGTGGGTCTCGCCGGTATCTTCGTTGACGACATGATAGGCGCCTTCGAGCAGCAGCTCGATCTCGTCGCCCAAGGGAGAGGTGTAGGGAATGGCCGTCGAGCCATCCGGTGCGCAGCCTGCAATGCCGACGCCTGCCCGCCACAGGCCGCAGAGCAGGGTTCCGGTGCTTCCCGTCGAGCGCAGCTTGAACAGTTCGCCGCAAACCATCGAGCCATGGTCGGACTCGTCCCAGGCGAAGGGTTCCCATGCTTCGGGATTGTCGCTGATATGGCCGACATAGACGTCATCGTCCTTGACCGAGGGTGCCGGCGAATCCCAAAGGATCCAGAATTTCTTGAGGAAGGGCGCATCAATGTCCCAGCTCAGCGCTACGCCCTTGGGATGGCTGATAATCGCACCGGCCTCAAGTCGGTACTGCTTGCCCGTCGCGGCGACCGCGACAGTAGCTGTGCCTTCGAGGATGACCATGGTTTCATCGCCAAGGGGCGCGGAATAGTCGACATGGCATGAACCGTCCTCGTTGCAGCCGGGGATACCCTTACCGGTTCGCCAGAAACCGAGCTGCAGCGACCCGCTGGTGTGGTCGAAGGCCACCGGCGCCACCTCACCTTTCACCTGAGGGCCGAAATGCGGATCGTCCCAGGTGAAGGGCGCCCACTGCGCGGGATTGTCATTGCGGTTGCCAATGCCCACGGAGCGGGGTGCGGCCGCATGGGAATTGCCCTGGATGTTCGGATCGCTCGCCATAGAAAAACTCCTCGCTCGCTGCTGCCTCCCGGCTCCCCGTCAACGCGGCGCATGTGCGCCCTTGGGGATGGCTGGGAACGACGATCGGAAGCCTATGGACCAGGTGCATCTCGCCCTAGAGCCTGATCGGGCGTTTGCGATGGTGCCAGTGTTCTCAAACGGGCCAGGAGGCATCCCGGCACGTCTGCGTGAAGCCCACCACGGGGTTTCCTACAGAGTGCGCAGGATGAAGCGCTGGATCTTGCCGCTGGGTGTCTTTGGCAGTTCGCTTACGAACACGACAAGCCGGGGATAGGCATGAGCCGACAGCCGACTCTTCACGTGACGCTTGAGATTCTCCGCCAGATCTGGCGAGGCTTCATAACCCTGATTGAGAACGATGAACGCCTTGACCAATTCGGTTCGCTCCGGGTCCGGTACCCCGATGACCGCCGTTTCCATCACAGCGGGATGTTCGATCAGGGCGCTTTCCACATCAAAAGGACCGATCCGGTAGCCCGAAGAGGTGATGACATCGTCAGCGCGGCCGATGAAGCTGATGCTGCCGTCGGTTTCCCATTCTACCGTGTCACCGGTTCGGTAATAGCCCTCTGCAATAGCCCGCGTTTCCTGTTGCCAATAGCCATCGAACCAGAGAAGAGGCGAGTGGGCGATATCGATCGCCAACTCGCCGGGCTGGTTTGGTCCCAGTTCGCAGCCCGTCTCGTCGAGCACTGCGACGCGGTACCCCGGCATGGGGAGGCCTGCCGATCCCATGCGTATGCGGTGAGCCAGCCCATGATGATTGTTCACCACCATGCCCATTTCGGTCTGGCCGTAATGATCGTGGATAGGAACGGCCAGATGCCTGTCGAACCAGCGAATAATTTCGGGGTTGAGCGGTTCGCCCGCGCTGCTCACCACGCGCAGACTGCCTTTTGCCTGCGCGGCCGCCTCCGGCCCTGCGGCGATCAGCAGCCGGTATGCGGTCGGCGCCCCGGCGAGGTTAGTGATCCCGAGCCGGTCGATCACCTCATAAGCTGCCTTCGCCGTAAACCCGCCATCATAGAGCGTTGTCGCATGACCAAGCAGAAGCGGCCCGGTGATACCGTAATAGAGACCATAGGCCCAGCCCGGGTCGGCGATGTTCCAAAAGCGGTCCTGTGGCCGTAGGTCGACTGCCCAGCGCATATAGGCGCCGATGGCCAGGAGGCCGCGCAGCGGCACCCCGACCCCCTTGGCAAGGCCCGTGGTGCCCGACGTCGACATCATCAGGAAGAGGTCGTCGGGGCTGCGCAGAACCGGTTGGAACACGGCGCTGCGCGCATCGAGTTCGGCGCAGAAGTCAAGATCGCCTTCCCGCAGCATGTCGCCGGGCGCAAGGACGGTCGCGACTTTCGGACAATCGGCTATTTCGTCCAGCTTGAACCGATTGGCGCTGTCCGTGATGATAAGTTTCGCGCCGCTGATGCCCAATCGGTGCTGGATGGCCTTGGGGCCAAAGGCGGTGAAGAGCGGCTGATAAACCGCTCCCGCGCGCCAGACGCCCAAGATGGTCGCAAGAAGTTCCGGAATGCGGGGAAGAAGTCCGGCCACGCAATCGCCGGGGCGGACGCCATGTTCGACCAGCATGTTGGCCATCTGTGCGGACAGATCGCGCATCTGGGCGAAGCCATAGTCTTCCCGTTGCCCATTTGCCGACACCCAGACGAGCGCGGTCCGATCATCGTCGGCATATCGATCGCAACACTCCACACATGCGTTGAAACCCGCCTGGATGCTACCCGAAAGCCGCCCGCATTCGGTCTGGATGGCGAAATTGTCACGCGCAGCCCGATAGGATTGCGGGGTGATGGATGCCGGTGTGCCGGTCATGCCTTCA
>Ga0207640_10001840_pt1 | contig 11377 bp, 10 predicted proteins | sample KBSCornC42_FD_184300 | JGI IMG/M metagenome (GOLD analysis project Ga0207640, IMG submission 184300) | Corn rhizosphere microbial communities from Kellogg Biological Station, Michigan, USA - KBS Corn C4-2 (SPAdes) (version 2) | ecosystem: Host-associated > Plants > Roots > Rhizosphere > Soil ... | reverse complement strand
CGAAAGCTCGGACGCCGAGACGTTCGTCGCGCTCAAGGCGCACGTCGAGAACTGGCGCTGGCAGGGCGTGCCGTTCTACTTGCGCACCGGCAAGCGGCTGGCCGAGCGGCGCAGCGAGATCGTCGTCCAGTTCAAGTGCGTGCCGCACAACATCTTCGCCGAAGGCGGCGGCAAGCTCGTCGCCAACCGCCTGATCGTCCGGCTCCAGCCCGAGGAATACGTGCGGCTCCAGGTCATGGCCAAGGAGCCGGGGCTCGACCGCAGCGGCGTGGTGCTGCGCGAGGTTCCGCTCGACCTCTCGCTGACCACCGCCTTCGCCAAGGCGCGGCGGCGGATCGCTTATGAACGCCTGCTGCTCGACCTGATCGAAGGCGAGCAGACGCTGTTCGTGCGCCGCGATGAGGTCGAGGCGCAATGGAAGTGGATCGACGCGATCCGTGCGCTGTGGGCAAGCGAGGGCATCGAGCCGCGGCCCTATGCCGCCGGTAGCTGGGGGCCCAACGCGGGAATTGCGCTGACGGAGCGCGACGGCAGGAGCTGGAACGACTGATGGCCCCTATCGAGCAAATCATGCGCACCGCGGCGGTAATCCCGGTGCTGGTGATCGAGGATATCGCCCACGCCGAACCGGTCGCCCGCGCTTTGGTTGCGGGCGGGCTGCGCGTGCTCGAAGTGACCTTGCGCACGCCCTGCGCGATCGATGCGATCAAAGCGATGAAGCAGGTTGACGGCGCGATCGTCGGGGCGGGCACGGTTACCAACCCCGACGAGCTCGAAGCCGCGCTCGATGCCGGCAGTGAGTTCATAGTCTCGCCGGGTCTGACGAAGAAGCTTGGCAAGGCTGCGGGCAAGGCCGGCGTGCATTTCCTCCCCGGTATCGCCAACGCCGGCGACATCATGCTCGGGCTCGACCTCGGGCTAACCCACTTCAAATTCTTCCCGGCAATGGCGAGCGGCGGGCTGCCAGCCCTGAAGGCGCTGGCTGCGCCGTTCTACCAGTGCAAGTTTTGCCCGACCGGTGGCATCTCCGAAGCCACCGCGCCCGAGTGGCTGGCGTTCGATCCGGTGCTGTGCGTCGGCGGGAGCTGGGTTGTACCCAAGGGCGTCCCGGAGGAGGGGGCGATCGAGGCGGCGGCACGGGCGGCTAGCGCGCTGGGGCGATGAAGACCGCTGCGGAGCTGCTCGAGCGGTTGCAGGCGCTCCACGCGCGCACCGCCGAGACGCCGCTGTTCAATCCGGTGTTCCAGCTCAGCCTCGACCTGTCGCGGTTGCTCGAAGGCGGCGATCTCGACTTGTCGGGCGTGGAGGCGATGGTCGCCGAGCTCGAATGCGAGGCGCTCAAGGCGCGCGCCGCCCGGCTCCGCGGGCTGGTCGCGCCGGTCGATCCGCAAGCCAATCTCGAGCGTTTCGGAGCGCTGCTCGACGATGGGGATTACTCGGCGTTCCGCGCGCGCTGGGAACGGCCATTGCTCCACGCGGTGTTTACCGCGCACCCGACTTTTCTGCTCGCGCCTGTTCAAGCCGACGCTGTCGCCGCGGCCGCTTCGGCGACCGGCGAGATCGACGACGCGGTCTGCGTGCTGCCCGGCGCCGAACGCCCGATCACGCTCGAGTTCGAGCACAGGGAGGCGAGCGCGGCGATCGCACGGGCGGGCGAGGCGCGCGACAGGCTCAACGCCGCGCTATTCGAATTCGCCCGCGGGCGCTTCGGCGACGGTTGGCACGAGTTGACCCCAGTGCCATTTCGCTTCGCGACGTGGGTCGGCTACGACATGGACGGCCGCACCGACATCGCCTGGTCGACCAGCGTCGGTTTTCGTCTGCAGGAGAAGGCCGAGCGGCTGCGGCGCTATGCCGAAAGCTTGGCGGCAATCGATCCCGCGCACGGCGAGGTCGCCGGTCTGTGTCGCGCGGCCGATCACGCGGCCGGTCGCGCAGCGGAATTCCTTGCCGACCTGTCAGACCCGGCGCGGCTCAGCCAAGTCGCCAATCGCCTGACCGCCGACGATTCCGACAAGCTGCTTTCGCTCGAGCCGCTGATCGGCCGCCTCGACGCGGAGGCGCGCGTGGGCGCGCCGGATCGCGCCGTGGCGCTCAAGGTCCTGACCGCGGCGATGCGCGCCGATGGGCTCGGGATCGGATGGATCCACTTCCGGGTCAATGCAGCGCAACTCCACAACGCCATCCGCCGCCGGATCGACCCCGAAGGCGTGCTCGACCTCGGCAGCAAGGGCGCGATCGCCAAGCTGCGCGACTTGCTCGAGCGCGCGCAGCCGTTGCGCTCGAATTTCGCGGCGCTGGCTATCGAGGATGCGACGGCGCTGCGCCAGTTCCTGGCGATGGCGCAGATCCTCCGGCACGTCGATGCCGACGCGCCGATCCGCATGCTCATCGCCGAGTGCGAGCAGCCGACCACGGTGCTCGCCGCGCTCTATTTCGCACGGCTGTTCGGGATCGAGAACAAAGTCGACGTCTCGCCGCTGTTCGAGACCGAGACTGCGCTCGAGCACGGCGGGCGCTTCCTCGACGCGCTGCTCGCGGAGCCCGCCTATCAGGCTTACGCCCGGCGTCGCGGGCGTGTCGCGGTGCAGACAGGCTTCTCCGACGCAGGACGCTTCGTCGGGCAAATCCCCGCCGCGCTGGCGATCGAGCGGCTGCAAGGGCGGCTGGCGCAGGCAATGGAAGCCAACGGCCTGGGGGATGTCGCCGCGCTGGTGTTTGACACCCACGGCGAAAGCATGGGCCGCGGAGCGCACCCGGCGAGCTTCGCCGACCGCATGGGCTGGCCCTTGAGCGAATGGGCGCGGCGCAAGTTCGAGCGCGCGGGCGTCACGCTCGAGCCCGAGGTCAGCTTCCAGGGCGGCGACGGCTATCTATTCTTCCGCTCGCCCGAACTGGCGCTGGCGACGCTGGTGCGGATCGCGGAGACCACCTGCGCAGCGCTGCCGCGGGAGCGCGACCCGTTCTACATTCGCACCGACCTCAGCCTCGACTATTACCGCAACATCCGCGGTTTCCAGCGCGAGCAGCTGGAGAGCCAGACTTACACCCGCGCGGTGACCGCGTTCGGGCTCGGGCTGCTCAAGGCCACCGGCAGCCGCGTCTCACGCCGCGCGGGGGCGCAAGGCCCGGCGAGCTTGCGACAAATCCGCGCGATCCCGCACAACGCCATCCTCCAGCAGCTCGGCTATCCGCTCAACGTGGTCGGCGGGGCGGGGACCGCGGCGGGCGAGGACGTCGAGGCGATCGCCGAGTTGCTTCAGTCGAGCCCGCGCGGCCGCCAGATCGTCCGCCTGCTCCGCGCCGCCAACGGCATCGCCAGCATCAAGACGGTCTCGGCCTTCGGCGAGCTGTTCAACTCCGCTTATTGGGCGAGCCGCCCCTACCGCGGCACCGAGCCCGAGCTCGCCAAGGCCTGCCTGGCGCTCGCCGAATACCTGACCAAGGACGACCGGACCGGGGTATTTCGGCGCCTCGCCTCGCGGCTGCGGGTCGACTGGATGAAGCTCCACCGCGTGCTCGCGCTGATCCCGCGCGAGGAGGACGGCGAGGGCCGGGAGGCGACGCGCCGCTCGATCGGACTGCTTCAGGCGCTGCGGCTGGCGCTGCTTCAGCATATGTTCCTGCGCGCGGTCTCGGTGCCGGCGTTCGCGCGATCGAACGACGTCAGCCGCGACGACGTGCTCGAGATGGTGCTGTCGCTGCGGGTCGATGAGGCCCTGGCGCAGCTGCGCCGGGCCTACCCTGTTACCGAGCCGGGCTTGGCCGATTTTACCGTGACCGAACCGACGGACTATCCCGATCTGCCGGGCGAGGGTTATGCCGCGGTGCGAGCGCGGTTCATCGATCCGATCGAGCGCGCCCACGCGCTCAACCTGCGGATCGCGGTGGCCATCGCCAACCACTTCGGCGCGCACGGCTAACCCATCGAATTTTTCACTTTCCTACAGGCTGGGGGGTGGCTCATGACGCTCCGATGCCGCGCGCTACGAACCCAACCGACCGCTCATCGGGCCACGCGCTTCCGCGCACCGGACGTGTGGGCTTCGAGAGGCGATCAGGCGTAACTTTCGTGTAACCTTCCGCTAACTGGCTGCCGGGCGGGGGCGCCTTGACCCCGTCGGTCAAACGCGTTAACTCGTTTCATTAGAAACCAAATCAGCGAGCGTCGCCATGCCCGACCTGTTCGACAATCCGCTTGGTCTCGACGGCTTCGAGTTCGTCGAGTTCTGCGCTCCCGAGAAGGGCCTGCTTGAGCCGGTGTTTCAGGCGATGGGCTTCACCCAGATCGCGCGCCACCGCTCGAAGGACGTCCAGCTGTGGCGTCAGGGCGGGATAAACCTCATCGCCAATTATGAGCCGAAAAGCCCGGCCGCCTACTTCGCGGCGGAACACGGTCCATCGGCTTGCGGGATGGGCTGGCGCGTGCGCGACGCCGCGCGCGCCTATGGCCTGGCGATCGACCGTGGAGCCGAGCCGGTCGCGGTTGAGCCGGGTCCAATGGAACTGCGGCTGCCCGCGATCCGCGGCATCGGCGGTTCGATCATCTACCTGATCGACCGCTATGAGGGCAGCCCAGGCGGTGATCTCTCGATCTACGACATCGACTTCATCTACCTGCCCGGCGTCGACAAGCACCCGGCGGGCGCGGGGATGCAGGTGATCGATCACCTCACTCACAACGTTTACGGCGGGCGCATGGCCCACTGGGCGGCGTTCTACGAGCGCATCGCGGGCTTCCGCGAGATCCGCTACTTCGACATCAAGGGCGAGTACACCGGCCTCACCAGCAAGGCGATGACCGCGCCCGACGGCAAGATCCGCATTCCCTTGAACGAGGAAGGCGCGGGCGGCGGCGGGCAGATCGAGGAATACCTGCGCGCCTACAACGGGGAGGGCATCCAGCACATCGCGTTTGCCTGCGACGACCTCTGCGCGGCGTGGGACCGGCTTGAAGCCCTGGGCACGCCGTTCGCCCCGGCGCCGCCCGAGACGTATTACGAGATGCTCGACGAGCGCCTGCCCGGCCACGGCGAGCCGGCGCACGAGCTGAAGAAGCGCGGCATCCTGCTCGACGGCTCGACCGAGGACGGCGATCCGCGGCTGCTGCTGCAGATCTTCAGCCAGACGATGATCGGTCCGGTGTTCTTCGAGTTCATCCAGCGCAAGAAGGACGAAGGCTTCGGCGAAGGCAACTTCACCGCGCTGTTCAAGTCGATCGAGGCCGATCAGCTACGGCGGGGAGCGTTGAAGGTCGAGGAGCCGGCATCGTGAGCGCGCATCCCGTCAACCTCGCCGGCATCCACCACGCCGCCTACCGCTGCAAAGACGCCGGCGAGACCGTCGAGTGGTACCGCCGCGTGCTGGGCATGGACTACACCACCGCCTTCGCCGAGGATCATGTGCCCTCGACCGGCGAGTACGATCCTTACATGCACGTCTTCCTCGACGCCGGTAACGGCAACGTCATCGCCTTCTTCGAGCTGCCCAATCAGCCCGCGATGGGGCGCGATGCCAACACGCCCGAATGGGTCCAGCACATGGCCTTCCGCGTGCCGGACATGGAGGCGCTGCTCGCCGCCAAGGCGCATATCGAGAGCGAGGGCGTCGAAGTGCTCGGGCCGACGCACCACGGCATCTTCCAGTCGATCTACTTCTTCGACCCCAACGGCCATCGCATCGAGCTCGCTTGCGACATCGGCACGCCCGAGCAATATGCCGAGCTCAAGCGCGTCGCCCAGCCGATGCTCGAGGAGTGGAGCGCCACCAAGAAGGCGCCGCGCCATGCCGACTGGCTCCACGCCGCCAACCAGCACTGATCAGTCGAGGAAGGCGGCGATCCGCTTGGCCGGCTCCTCCCAGGCGAGACCTTTCGCTTCGAGCCAGGCATCGTCGTAATAGGTCGCTGCGTAGCGCTCACCGCCGTCGCAGAGTAACGTGACGACCGCTCCGGTCTCGCCCGCCGCGGACATTTCCTCGATCAGCCTGGCGCAAGCCCATAGGTTGGTGCCGGTCGAGCCGCCCACCTTTCGTCCCATTCGCTCGGCGAGCGCGCGCATCGCGCCGATGCTTTCGGCGTCGGCGATCGCTTCCATGCGATCGATCACGCCGGGCATGAAGCTCGGCTCGACCCGGGCGCGGCCGATCCCCTCGATCGCCGAGCCGACGCCTTGTGGCAGGCTGGTCACCGATCGTTCGGCGTAATGCAGGTGGAATATCGAATGGACTGGGTCGGCGACGCACAGCCGGGTCGGGAGCCGGCGATAGCGGATGAAGCGCCCGATCGTCGCCGAAGTGCCACCCGTGCCGGCGCCGACCACGACCCAGGCCGGAATCGGATGCTCCTCGGCCTCCAGCTGGGCGAAGATGCTTTCGGCGATGTTGTTGTTGCCGCGCCAGTCGGTCGCCCGCTCGGCATAGGTGAACTGGTCGACGAAGTGCCCGCCGGTCTCGGCCGCCAGCCGCGCGGAGACCGCGGCGACCTCTCGCGGATCGTCGACCGCATGGATTTCCCCGCCGTGAAAGCGGATCGCTTCGACCTTGGGTTGCGCTGTCGAAGCCGGGACGACGGCGATGAAGCGCAGGCCGAGAAGCTTCGCGAAGTAGGCTTCGGACACCGCGGTCGAGCCCGATGAGGCTTCGATCACCGTGGTGTCTGGCCCGATCCAGCCGTTGCACAAGCCGTAGAGGAACAGCGACCGGGCCAGCCGGTGCTTGAGGCTGCCGGTAGGGTGCGAGCTTTCGTCCTTGAGGTAGAGCACGATGCCGGGGAAACGCGGCAGCTCGAGCCGGATCAGGTGCGTATCGGAAGAACGCTGGTAATCGGCCTCGATCCGCCGCACCCCGTCGGCCAGCCATTCGCGCCTGTGGTCCATGCGTGCCCCTCCCCGAGGAGCGTCATGCCCGGCTTGGCGGCGGTTCGTCCAGTGCTCAGCCGCGCAAGGCCGCGTCGGCCTCGTAGGCGAGCACGGCGGCGGCGATGGCGGCATTGAGGCTATCCGCTCGGCCACGCATCGGGATCGTCACGCGCAAGTCGCAGGCGGACTCATATGCTTCGGGCAGTCCCTGTGACTCGTTGCCGACGAGAATGAAGCAGGGCGCGGTGTAAGGGGCGTCGCGGTGGGGCACGGCCGCGCGCAGCGAGGCGGCGACGAGCTGCGCCTGACCGCCACGTAACCATGCAACGAAGTCAGCCCAGCGTGCCTGGGCCAGCGGCACCGTGAAGATCGCGCCCATGCTCGCCCGCACCGCCTCGACCGAGAAGGGATCGGCGCAATCGTCAAGCAGGATCAAACCGCCTGCGCCGACCGCGTCGGCGGTCCTCAGCACGGTCCCGAGGTTGCCGGGATCACGCAACGCCTGCGCGACAAGGAACAGCGGAGCGGCCGTGCGGTTGATCGCGGCGAGCCCGGTGTCCCACTCGGCGAAGACAGCGGCGACCGCCTGGGGATTGTCCTTGCCGGTGACTTTGCCGAGGAGCTCTGGCGCGAGCTCGAGCACTTCGCCGCCCGCGGCCCCAACCGCGCTCTCCAATGCGTCGAGCAGCGGATGCGGGTCGCGGCCCTCCGCCATCAGCAGCGTCTCGGGAACGTGCCCTGACTCCCGCGCGTCGGTCAGCAGGCGCAGCCCTTCCGCAAGAAAACGCCCCGCCGCCTTGCGGTGCTTCTTCTCGCGCAGCGCCCGGATGGCCTTGACGGTCGGGTTGGAAAAGCCGGTGATGCGCTTGCGCATGGGCGCGCGTCAGTCCTCGCCGAAGCCGTCCATGACCAGCCCGACGAGCTTGCTCAGCGCAGCCTCGCAGCCGTCGCCGATGACCACGATCTCGATCGCGTCCCCTTTGGCCGCGCCGAGCATCATCAGCCCGAGAATGCTGCCGCCGACCGCTTCGTTGCCGTCCTTGTAGACCTTGACGCAGAGGTCTTCAGGCAGCTTGGCGACGGCGTTGACGAACTTGGCGCTGGCGCGAGCGTGGAGGCCCCGCTGGTTGGTGATGGTGACCGTTTGCCGCGCTTCGTTCACCCCCGCGCCCGCCTCAGGCTTCCTGGCCGAGGAATTCGGAGGCGACGGTGATGTAGTTCCGCCCCGCGTCGCGCGCCGCGCGGGCGGCTTCCTCGACGCCCATGCACTTGCGCGCACCGGCGAGGCGGATCAGCATCGGGAGGTTGATGCCGGCGATGACCTCGACCCTGCCGGCCTGCATCAGCGAGATCGCGAGGTTGGAGGGCGTGCCCCCGAACAGGTCGGTCAGCACGATCGCGCCGCTGCCCGAATCGACGCGGCGGATGGCGTCGGCGATTTCCTTGCGCCGTTTCTCCATGTCGTCGTGCGGACCGATGCAGACCGCGACGATGTCGCCCTGTGTGCCGACGACGTGTTCCATCGCGTGGATGAACTCTTCCGCCAGGCGGCCATGAGTGACCAGAATTAGACCGATCATATAAAGCGTTAGGCTCCGAAACGACCCCGTTCACCCCATCGCCGCGCGCGGCTGAACCGGCGCTGTAATGTTGGGCTGCGGTCGCTTGAAAGGTGGTGTGGCACTCGGCTCATCGCGCCTGCGCGTCCTCGATCTGATCGACCGGGCGCGCGGCCAGGTTGCGGTGCAGCAATGTGGGCGCAAATCCGGCGTCGCGCAAGGCTTTCGCAATCGCCTCGGCCATGAACACCGAGCGGTGGCGCCCGCCGGTGCAACCGAACGCGATGTTCACGTAAGCGCGCCCTTGCGCGGTGTAGCGCGGCAGCAGCATCAGCAGCAGGTCGCGAATCCGCTCGAACGCCTCGCTCCAGGCCGGGTCGTTGCGGATATGCGTGGCGACCGCTTCGTCCTGCCCGGTCAGCGGGCGCAGTTCGTCGATCCAGTGCGGGTTGTCGAGAAAACGCACGTCGAACACGAGGTCGGCGAGTGGCGGGGTGCCACGAGCGAAGCCGAAGCTGCTGATCGTGATGGTCGTGCCGCTGTCGGCGATCGGGGCGAAGCGCTCGCGGATCGCCTGCTGGAGCTCGTTCGAGGAAAAGTCGGTGGTTGAGATGACGATGTCGGCCCAACGCCGCAGCGGCTCAAGCAGCTCGCGCTCGGCGGCGATGCCATGCGCAACCGGGCGGTCCTGCGCCAGGGGGTGCCGGCGGCGCGTCTCGTTGTAACGGCGCTCGAGCTCGGCGGTGCTGCAATCGAGGAACAGCGTGGTGATCTCCAGCCCGTCGCGCGCGGCGAAGCGCTTGACCTGATCGATGATCAGCCGCGGGTTGAAGCCGCGGGTGCGGCTGTCGAAGCCGATCGCCCAGGGCGCGCCCTGGTCTTCGCCGCTCGGCTTGGTCGCCAGCAATCGGTCGAGCAGCCGGATCGGGAAATTGTCGATCTTCTCCCAGCCCAAGTCCTCGAGCACGTTGAGCGCGGTGGTCTTGCCCGCGCCGAGCAGGCCGGTGACGAGCAGGATGCGCTGGGCGGGCGGCGAATCGGCCATGTCCGGCCGGTCTTGCGCCGCCTCGGCGGGCGAGGGAAGGGCGGCGGTCACAGCCGCCCCGGCGCGGGACTGTCGAAGCGCAAGCCGAAGCGTTCGAGTGCGAGTTGGGCCTTGAGCCCGAGCAGCGGGCTGTCGGGCCAGAGGCGCAGCAGCGGCAAGGTGACGCCGTGGCGCTCGGCCTGCTCGGGGCGCTCGATCCAGCGCTCGGCCTTGGGGTCGAGAACGATCACCGCCGCGACCACCACGTCGGAAGCGGTGGGGAAGTCGAGCAGGCCGAGATTGCGGATTTCGAGCTTGCCGGCGATCGCGGGTGCGGGGCTGGCGAGCAGCCGCCCCTCCGCCAAGCGCAGGGTCACACCATCATCGCCGACCAGCGACGCGCCGCGGTCGATCAGCGCCAACGCCAAAGTCGACTTCCCCGAGCCGGGCGGGCCTTCGATCAGCAGACCGCGCCGATCGATCGCCACGCAGGTCGCTTGGTGAAGCGCCGCGCTCACGCCTCAGGAAACTCCGCGACGAGATAGCCGCCGGGCAGGCCGTCCGGGCGGTCTGCGATCGACAGGGTGCCATCGTGGGCCTCGATGATGGTCCGCGCGATCGCCAGTCCGAGCCCGCTGTGCGCGCCGAACGCCTCGCCTTCGGGCCGCACCGAGTGGAACCGCTCGAACACTTCCTCGCGCCGCTCGGGCGGGATGCCGGGACCATCGTCGCGGACCGCCAGCCGCACTCGCCCGGCATCGCCCTCGACCTCGACCAGCACCCGGCCCTTCGGCGGGGAGAAAGACATCGCGTTATCGACCAGATTGTCGATAGCGCGCTCCAACCGAGCCGGAACTCCGCGGACCAGCGCGACCCCGAGCGGAGACTCGAAGTCCACCCGCGCCGCGCCGCGCTTGCGCCGCGCGTCGCGTTCGGCCGCGGCGCTTCGGGCCAGCTGCACCAAGTCCACCGGGGTCATCGCCGCCCGGCTCAGTTCGGCATCGATCCGCCCGGCGTCGGCGATGTCGGTGACCAGCCGGTCGATCCGCCGGACGTCGTGCGCGGCGATGGCCTGGAGCCGCTCGCGCAGCTTGGGGTCCGCAACCCGCTCGAGCGATTCGAGCGCGCTGCGCAGGCTCGCCAGCGGGTTCTTGATCTCGTGCGCGACATCGGCGGCGAAGCTCTCGCCGGCGTCGATCCGCTGGCGCAGCGCCGTGGTCATGTCGGAGAAGGCGCGGGCGAGCAGCCCGATCTCGTCGCCGCGCTCGGGCAGGCGTGGGACCACCACGTCGCGCTCGCGCCCCAGCCGCACCCGCACCGCGGCCCGGACCAGCGCGCGCAAGGGCTGGACGATCGTCCGGGCAAGGAACAGCGAGAGCTGAATCGAGAGGAGCAGCGCCACCGCGACGACGATCGCCAGGGTCTGGCGGGCGTCGCGGATCGCTTGCGTCACGTCCCGCGCGTTTCGGGTGGCGAGCAGCATCTCGCCGCGGGCTCCGACCGGCGTGGCGGCGTTGATCACCGGGGTGCGGTCAGGGGCGTAGCGCAACCGCACCGTGCTCGCGCCCGCCATTTGCGCGGCGGCGAGTTCCGGCCAGGCGGAGGCGGTGTCGCTCGCGGGCTCGCGATAGCTCTCCACCTTGGGGGCGGTGACGAGGAAATCGACCGCGCGGTCGAGCGCGCGGGCGACGTTCTGATACCACGGTTCGGTCTTCGGATCGACGAACGCGAACGCCGGGTCGGCGATGGCGAAGCTGTCCGCGGCCAGCTTGCCCTTGGCGTCGAACAGCCGCAGCCGCAGGCCCTGCTCGGTGGCGATCCTTGCGAGCAGCGCGCGGCGAGTTTCACCCGGACTTTCGGCCAGCGCATCGGCGGTGATCTCGACCTCGCCGCGCGCGAGGCGAAAGCGCTCGGCGATCAGCTGCTTGCGCAAGCTG
>Ga0207640_10001836_pt1 | contig 11386 bp, 9 predicted proteins | sample KBSCornC42_FD_184300 | JGI IMG/M metagenome (GOLD analysis project Ga0207640, IMG submission 184300) | Corn rhizosphere microbial communities from Kellogg Biological Station, Michigan, USA - KBS Corn C4-2 (SPAdes) (version 2) | ecosystem: Host-associated > Plants > Roots > Rhizosphere > Soil ... | reverse complement strand
CGATGTCATCGCGAACGATTTTGTCCATACGGATCTCTTCGGGGCGACCGCATCCTTCGACATCTATGGGCCGCCACAAACCAGGGAACTGGTGGACGCGGCGTTCCACTTCATCACGATCGGCTTTCGACCCTTCGAAGCTGAAAACCCTTCTGCCCGCCGCGTCATCAACGGGCATTTCGTGAGCCCATTCGTTGCCCACGAATTCGATCTGGACGGCGTGATCTTCCGGGACGACAAGATCCGCGTCATCGCTACCGAAAATTCCCACTATGCACTGATGACACTTCCACAACGTGAGACGTTTAAATCCTATGCCTATCGGATCGAAACGCCGCACGGGGTAATCGTGTTCACGGGCGATACGGGTCCGAGCGATGCCGTGGCCCGATTGGCAAAGGGCGCCGATGTGCTGGTGGCGGAGGCATCGAGCCGCGACCGCGAAGATCGCGACCGCTTCATCCACTCGATGGCCGCACGGAATCAATGGTCGCCGAAACGCGTCCAAGCGTTCCGGGCCCACTTCATCTCCGAGCACCTCGACACGGGCAATATCGGAGAGCTTGCAACGAAGGCTGGGGTAAAGGCAGTCATGCTTTACCACTACGATCCCTTGGACAAGGCCGACCAGGCCGCCTATGCAAGCGGTGTCAAGAAGAAGTTTGCCGGTGCTGTTTTTGCCCCCGACGACCTCGACCGTTATTGCATGGTCACGGGCATTGTCGGTCCTTGCCGATATCGGCCGGAGCAGTCTTCCCACTAGCAGGAAAACGCCGGGCTGCTCCGCGTCGCACGGTATCGGTCGCTGATCGGCCACAACCGGACTTTCACAGCCCGATTCGGGTCGCTCAAAAGCGGACATCGGCAGCACGCCACCGATGGCATTTGCTGGCGGCGACCCGGTGATGGAAGGTTCCGCAGCTGCTGTCGCAGACCTCGGGGTCGGTCTCGACCACGCAATTGTCACGTCAGCGGCAGCCACAGCTTTGCAACCGCGCCGCTGGCGTCGGCACGTGCGGTCAACGACACGCCGCCATCGTGCGCTTCAGCGATCTGTTGGGCAAGCGCCAGGCCGATGCCGGTACCACCCGGCTTGGTGGTGAAGAACGGGACGAACAGGTTTTCGCTCGAAGGTGGGCCCGGGCCGTTGTCCTGTACCTCGATGATCGCCCGTGAGGACTCACGTCGCCACTGTATGTTCACGCGTCCGTTGCCCGAAGGCACGACTTCAACGGCGTTCCTCAACAAGTTGATCAGCGCTTGTTCGAGTTGATCGGGATCGGCATTCACGAACAGTGACTCGCCCGCCTCGATCGTGATCGGCAGGCGTTGTTCCAGTTTTGCGACCTGGGACACCAATGCCGACAGCTCCACGCGTTGGAGTTGCGGCGGCGGCAATCTTGCCAACTCCCGATAACCGGAAAGAAACCGTGTCAGCGCCTTGGCACGATGGCCGACGACGTCCAGCCCGCTGCGGAAGTCCTCGCGCCAGTCGGCCGGCAACGGATCGGCTGCCAGCAGGGATGCAAGCGTGCCGGCGATCGACTGGATCGGCGCAGCGAGTTGTTGACCTCATGGCCCAGCACGCGCAGCAGTCGTTGCCATGCTGGCGCCGTCCTTGTGCAGTTCGTCGAGCAGGCCCATGACCGTTTCCCCCACTGCCCGAATCGAGGTTGCCGGTCGGCTCGTCGGCGAGCAGGATCGCGGACTTGCCGACCAGTGCACGCGCTACGGCCACGCGTTGCTGCTGGCCACCGGAGAGCTGCGCGGGATAGTGACGCGCGCGGTGCGCCATGCCGACGCGCTCCAAAGCCTCCTCGACACGGCGGCGGCGTTCGGCACCGCCGATCTCGGCCCGATAGGTGAGCGGCAACTCCACGTTTTCCCGTACGGACAAACCACCGATCAGGTTGAACGCCTGGAACACGAAACCGATCTCGGCATTGCGGATGCGTGCACGTGCAGCCACCGTGAGCGATCCAACGTCGAGCCCATTGAGCATGTAGCTGCCTGAGCTGGCAGTATCGAGCAGGCCCACGATCGACAGCAGCGTGGTCTTCCCGCAGCCCGACGGCCCGGAGATGGAAACGTATTCACCCTGCGCGATAGCGAGATGGATGTCGGTGAGCGCAAGGGTTTCCACTTCGTCGGTGCGATAGACCTTGTCGACGTTTTCAAGACGGATGACGTTGGTGGAGTCGTTCACGGTGTTGATCCTGTGGCGGAGTTAATGGTGTTATCGGAGGAGGCCGGGTTGGCTACAGCGATGCTTACGCAAGTCGCGTGCCAAGGCCAAACACCCTGCAACCCCATGCGAAACATGGGGTTGGCGTTCGCGCGTCGGAGGAAACTTGCCCGAGATCGGACGTCCGCGTCCGTTACCGGACGGTCATGCGGCCGTTCGCCCTTTCACCAGATGGTTTGTAGCGACAAGCCATCCCGAAAACAGCCAGTCGCGACCGGCTGTTTCGGGTCGGCTACGGTAGGTCGCCGCAACCGATTCAGTGCCCGCTGTTCAATCTCGGCGCGGTGGTCCGCCATTACTGAAACGGATGGTCAGCCTCACGGGAACATGCCCGCCATGAGGTCCGCCGCATTTTTCGGCAAGCTGTCGCGTGGAAGCCTGCGGGTATTCGCCCTTGCTTTATGTCCCTCGTCCCATGTGTCTCAGTCGAGAAGTGCAGCCTCGAACACCAAACCGGGGCCGAAGCCCAATGCCACGAGCGGTCCGGAAGCATTCCGCGAGCGCATGCGTTGCAAGATGAACAGGACCGTCGGCGACGACATGTTGCCGTGGTCGGCGAGAACCGCGCGCGAGACATCTCCGGCTTCGGGACCGACTCCCAGCGCGTCAATCGCGGCCTGGACGATTTCCGGGCCACCCGGATGGATCGCCCATTGTGCGACGTCGTTGATTCGCAGGTCACGGGAGGCCAGCCACGGCTCCGGCCATTCGCGCAGCGACGCACGGATGCGCCGCGGCACTCCAGCGTCAAGCCCATTTCGAAGCCGTGGTTGCGGGTGGGCCACCAGAGTAAACGCCAGCAACGCGAGTTTGTAGAGTACTTGAATATGAATTCAGTTTCTATATGATACGGTCAACACTGATCGAACCTCCGCGACTTCCACAGCAGGGTTACGTATGTTGACCAAACAGTTCCGCTGCGAAGCAACACACCTTCGGCTTGGCAGGCACGTCCTCTTGGCTGCAGTGCTGGCGGGGATACTTGGCTGCAACACCGTCGCCTGGGCACAGGAGCCATCAGGCATTGGCACATCAGCGCCTGATTCCGGCCAGCCGGTTGGCGATGGCACGGGTCAGGTTGCCGACACCGCGATGAATCAGGGATCAAAGGGCGGTGGACACCAGGAAAAGCAGGCCACCCTGCTCGAAACGGTCGTGGTGACTGCGCGCAAGCGCAACGAAACTGCGCAGAACGTACCAATGTCGATTTCTGTCCTATCGGGCGAGCGCTTGGAACGCGACGGGGATCAGGATTTTCGCGACATTGGCAATTTGTTTGCCGGGGTGTCCTTCAATGACAGTAATGGCCAGGAGAGCGAATTCAGCATTCGCGGACTGACTTCCGCCGGATCAGGCAGCGACACCAGTATCGGCCTGTATGTGGACGGTGTTTACATCGGAAGCGAAGCCGCCGCGAGTGGACGCCTGTTCGATTTGAGCAATATCCAAGTCATGCGCGGCCCCCAGGCAACCCTGTTTGGACGCAACACGATAGCCGGCGCCATCAATATCGTGACACGCAAGCCGGAACCGGAATTCGGCGGGAGCGTGCACGCGACACTCGGCAACTATGGCCTTCGGCAGGAGGGGGCGACCCTCAACCTGCCGATTGCCGGTGACCGTCTGATGGCGCGGGTCAGCGTAGTGGACAGAAAACGTGATGGGTACCTTCGCAATACTGCCAAACCGGGCGACACTGGCAACGATGAAGACGGTCGCAGCGGTCGCCTGCACATCCTCGCCAACCCCACGGATACGCTGAAGCTGTTGCTCAGCATCGACGCCTCCCACGACAACGCCTGCGACAACATGTTCAAGGTGATCGGCGGCGCACTCTATGACGGCAACACCGATCCCGATGAGTCGGCCTGGGACGGCGCGTGCGTCGACCGGCGCAACGTGCGCGGCTACTCGCTGAATGCCGAACAAAAGATCGGCGATCTGACTTTCACCTCGATCACGGCGTACCGCCATCGCGACACGTACTTTCTTACCGATCGCGACTTCACCGCACTGCCGATCCTGACCACGGGCCTGCAGGGCGAAGATCGTCATTTCACGCAGGAATTCCGTTTGGCGAGCCCCGAAAACCAGCGACTCAATTGGATGCTGGGCGCGTTCTTCTTCGATCGTCACAATCTTCAGGACACCATTTTGGAGCTTGGGCCCGGATTCCTGGGGCCCGGGAACACCAACCTGGTGAACGCCGTCGCAAACACCAGGACCCGGAGCTATGCGGTGTACGCGTCGGGGGAACTGGCCTTGACCGATGCTTTGAAAATGGACCTCGGTCTCCGCTACACGGACGAATCCAAGTCGATCGACTACGAACAAACCGCAACGCTACCTATTCCTGGTTTCGGAGTGGTATCGCCATTCCACAAGCGCATCAGCGGTGGCGAATGGTCGCCGACTCTGGCCTTGACCTATGCCCTGAATCCGGATGCCAAGGTATACGGTCGAATCGCGAGGGGACACAAGGCCGGAGGCTTCAATGCGGGTCCCAGTTCGAACCCCGACCAGATCGTCTTCCAGCCGGAGACACTGACCAGCTACGAGTTGGGCTACAAGGCTCGCTCCCACAACGGCCGCACCGAAATCACGGCAGACATCTACTACATCGACTACAACAACATCCAGCAGGCGGACCAGGATGGAGCCGGGTTTTACATCAGCAACGCCGCCTCCGCACGCAGTTATGGTGCGGAGACACAGTTCGCCTTCCGCATGGGCGACCATGCGACTGTCAACACCAATCTCGGCTACGTCGATGCCAGGTACGGAGAGTTCGGTGCCAAGTCGGGCAACATGCTTGCGCGCGCGCCGCATTGGACCGGATCGGTCAACCTGGACATGAGCTGGTACGTGGGTTCGTCCGGCACGTTGTTCCTCATCCCGGAGGTTGCCTATCGAAGCCTCAATTACGTGGATAGCGCCAATACCACGCTATTTCGGCAACGCGCCCATTGGGACATGAATCTCCGCGCGGGTTACGCCAGTTTCGATGACTGGTCAATCACATTCTGGACGCGCAATGCCACCGATCAGCGCTACACATTGGGCGGCTTCGCCGTGGCACCCCTGCTCTACGCGGTGACGACTTCTCCGCCGCGCACCTACGGTATCGACTTCCAGTGGACATTCTGATGCCAGCGGAGACCCACCACGTGCGGCGCCGCCTGATCATGGATCTGCTGATCTACACGATCGCAACGTTCACCATTACTTGGGTGGTCGTGGGGCTGTATATCTGGGATATGGACCGGGTGACGCCGATTCTAGGTCCGATGAAGCTGGGCAGCCCCACCTTCTATGTAGCGGTCTATGCACCGACAGCGGTGTCGCTTGCGCTGACAGCGATTCGTTATGGGCGCGCCGGACTTGCCAGCCTGCTCGGTTCCGTTTTGCGTTTCCGCGCGCCCTGGTTGTGGATCGCACTCAGCCTGTTGGGGTACCCACTGCTGTGGCTGATCGTCGCTCTGATCCAAAACGCAGCAACCGGCAATCTCGCTTCTTTCAGCTTTACTCCTTGGGTGGTAACACTGCCGCTGCTGCTCGTCAGCGCCAGGGTTTTTATCGACGCGGGTGCGCTGGGAGAAGAACTCGGCTGGCGCGGTTTCGCCCTGCCAAGGCTGCTGGAACTTACCAACGCGCGCAACGCGTCGCTGCTGTTGGGGCTGATTTGGGGTGTATGGCACCTGCCGGCGTTCTTTGTCGGCAGCATGTCGCAATCGGGCCTTGCGTTCGTGCCCTTCGTCGCCACCGTGATCGCCTTCTCGGTGCTGATGACGTGGCTGTTCGTGCATACGCGAGGCAGCGTGTTCTGGGCCGGCATCGTGCCGCACACCTTGTTCAATCTGGTGCCGCATGCCGGGATTCATCCGGTCGGCTGGATCACGATGGCCGTGGCGTTGGCCGTTCTGGTGTTGGGCGGCAAGCACTTGCGGGGGTGGAAGAAACCGCCAAAGGAAATACCGCAATCCGCGCTGTACGCCAGCATCGGGCAGTCAGCCTGATGGCCGCCCTGCACAGTATCGAGGCAATGCGCGCACGGGTCGGCACCGAGCTCGGAACATCCGGATGGATCGAGGTCAAACAATCCATGATGGATCAGTTCGCATGCGCCACGTTGGACCCGGACCGTCTGCATGTCGACCCCGAGTGGGCCACCAGCGAAACACCGTACGGAGGCACCATCGCGTTCGGCTTCTGGACACTTTCGATGCTGACTTGTTTCTCTCACCAGGTCGGGATGTGGCCGATGGACGCTGCATACGCGCTCAACTATGGCCTGAATCGGGTACGTTGGATTCATCCCGTGAAGATCGGAGCGAAGATCCGCATGCGCAGCACTTTGGCGGAAATGACAGAGCGCACCGACGGGAGTGTTTTGATCCGCACGACCAATGTCATCGAGATCGAAGGCGTGGCACGCCCCGCGCTTTCGGCCGAATGGTTGGGCCTTTTCATGGTCGATGCCGCTGCGGCGCCTGATGACGCATGACCGCCGCATCGCAACTCCCACGCATCGCCGAAGCGGCAACCTCGGCATTGCTGGCGACTGGCTCCGTGGGCGTGGGCATTGCGCTCGTGTTGGGCGGAGACACGCACGTCGCTGCAGCCGGGCTCGGCCGTGCTGACCGCTACGTAACGACGGCCACGCCGTTTCACATATGCTCCTGCTCCAAGACCTTCACGGCCGCCGTGTTTTCGCGACTCGTCCAGGATGGAATCGCCGGTTGGGAGCAGCCGGTTCATGATGTCCTTCCCGAACTTCAGTTTGGTGATGCGTGGATCACGCGGCATTGCACCTTCCGCGACTTGGCTTGCATGCGCATCGGACTGTCACGCGAAGGGATCGCCGAGTGGGGGATTGACCAGCGTCTTCCCAAAGAGAGCCGATTGGCGCGCGTTCGCCACATGCGCCACGACGCTCCCTTCCGTGATCGCTTCAGCTATTCCAACTTGGGTTACATCGGGCTCTCGCTCGCCGCCGAGCGGCTTGCCGGCGTGCCTTACGACGAGCTGATCCAAGAGTTCATCTGCAAACCGCTGGCCATGCAGGACACCTTCTCTGCAGGCTTTGAGATCCAATCGGGTGCAGAGGTGGCGGTTCCTGCATTTTCGGTAATCGGTGCGCCTACGTTCGTTCGCGATCTCACCGGCCCCAATTCCGAAGGCTCCGCGCGCATCCATCTCTCGTGCCGCGATGCCGCGTTGTGGATGCGTTTTCTGCTTGAGGCACTGGCGGGCTCCGACAGGGGCCCGTTGTGGGCCGCGTCCGTACGGGCCATGGCGTCGCCGCAGGCGATTGTGCCCGACCCGGATATCCGCATGGCCCCGGCAGGTGATCGAAATTGCGCGTACGGCATGGGCTTACACGTCGCACGTCTCCACGACCGGACATTGTTGCGACACAGCGGCGGCGGGCGTGGGTGGCGTCACGCCATGGCCATTGCGCCCGATTACAGGGCGGGCGTGATGGTGATGGCGTCGGCCGAAAATGCAGCCATTGACGGCATCGCGTTGCAGATGCTGGAAGAACTGATGGGGTACGAGCCCAGGGACTGGCCCGCCTTTTTCACACACGCCGCCGAACAAGCCGCTGCGCGCGAGCGTGCCACAGTCGAAGCTGCCTTCCCCACACAGGGCGACATGTCCGCAGTAGCGATTCCACAGGGCCGTTACGGCAATCCTCTTACGGGCGAGGTGACGATTGCGGCGGACGGAGCCGCACTGCGCTTCGTGCCCCGCGATGCGCCGGATTTCACGGCCACGATCAAGGCTTTGGGCGGCGACACATTCGAGTTGGATTTCGACGAGGCCGCACTGTCGCCCCAACCCCTCGACGTTCCCTTCCGCGCGCGCTTGATCACGCGGGCAGGTTCGCCGTGCCTGCAAACCAGTTACTTCGGCAGCTTGGCAGCGATGTCATGAAGGGTACCGTCGCCGTACGCCGCCGCCCCGGGATGCTCGACTTTGCCGTCTATGCATTGCCTGCGCTGCCGCTTGCCGTGGTGGTGTTCCCCTCGCACGCGATCCTGCCTGGATTCTATGCGCAGCACACGCGGATCCCCATTGCCGTGATCGGCATGATCCTGATCGTGGCGCGTGTCTTCGACGCCGTCGTTGATCCCCTGATCGGGTTTTTGTCGGATGCAACCATGGCGCGCCGGAAGTCGAGAAAACCCTGGCTCGCCGTCGGCGCCGTGCTGCTGTCGATCGCTGTGCTGCCGCTGTATGCGCCATCGCCGAACGTCGGCCCGTTTTACTTTCTGGGCTGGTTTCTCGCCTTCTATCTGGGCTACTCGTTCATCGAGGTTCCCCTGAAGGCGTGGGGCACTGAACTCGCACGCAATTACGTGGATCGTTCGCGGATCGCCACCTGCCTCGCGGTAGCTTTCGGGCTCGGTAATCTGGCTTTCGCGCTGGCGCCTTTCCTGGCCGCCTCGGACGCGCGTTCGTTTGATGCGACGGCACTGAAGGCAGTCGGCTGGGGCGTGGCGATCGCGATGCCGCTGACGCTGATCGCCGCGGCTTGGCTGGTCCCCAATGGTGTCGTGCCGGAAACCGACAAGACCCGTATCGGAGCGGTGCTGCGCGCCCTGCGCTACAACCGTCCGTTGCTGCATTTCCTCATCATGTTCGTCTTGACCGGACTTGGCCAAGGCGTGTTTTACGGAATGGTGTTTCTGTACGTGACCAGTGTATTGGGGCTCCAGAGCGCATTTGTGTGGGTGTTGCTGGCGGATGCGCTGGTCACGCTTGCCAGCGTGCCTGTCTGGTACGCGTTGATCCGCCGACTCCAGAAGCATCGTGCGTGGGCACTTGGGCTCGCGATCTCTGCACTCGCCTTGGCGTTGATGTCCTGGCTGGCACATGGTGATCGTGGCCTGTTGCCGTTGCTCGTGCTGGTGTGCGTACGCGCATTCGGTTCCGGCGTAACGCAAGTAGCCCCCAACGCCTTGCTCGGCGACGTGGTCGATTACGAACTGTTCAAGCGCAACGTAAACCAGGCCGCGAACTTCCATGCCATGGTGTCATTGGCGACCAAGTTCACTGCGGCCATGGGTGCAGGCGCTGGCTTGATGATCGCGGGCCTGGCGGGATTCGATCCCAGGATCATGAACCCGCCGGACGTGGTGGCTGCATTCAAGATGATCGCGCTGTGGGTACCGGCGCTGATCCTGGTGGTTGGCGGGATGGCGGCGATGGGCTTTCCGTTGGACCGCCGGCGTCACGCGTTGGTGCTGCGCAGACTCGAAAGGCAGGTACGACATGCCGCCTAGACCTCAACGGCCACTGCGCGCCTTTACCGCGGGTCTCGGAACCGAGACGAATACATTCAGTCCGCTCCATATTGGAATCGAGGCGTTCGAGGAAACTTTCCTTTATCGCCCGGGTGAACATCCACCTGACCTCACCGAGGTATCAGCACCGCTGCACGTGCTGCGGGACCGATCCGCAACCCGTGGCTGGAGCTTATGCGAGGGCACCTATGCTTTCGCGCTTCCCGCGGGCCGCGTCGGGCGCGCGGCCTACGAATCGCTGCGCGACGAAATCCTGACGCAATTGGCTTCCGCGGGACCGATCGACCTGGTTGCCCTCTCGCTGCATGGCGCTATGTGCGCGTTCGGTTACGACGATTGCGAAGGCGATTTGTTGGCGCGAGTACGCGAGGTTGTCGGCGTGCGGACACCGGTCGGCGTGGAGTTCGACCCGCACGCGCACCTCTCGCGTGCAATGGTCGAGCACGCCGATGTGTTGGTTGCCTTCAAGGAATATCCGCACACGGATTTTCTCGCGCGCGGCGAAGAGTTGATTGACCTTCTGGAGCGCTGCGCGCGACAGGATTGGCGGCCTGCGAAGGCCGTGTTCGATTGCCGCACCATCGGCCGATTCCACACGACGCGCGAGCCGATGAAAGGCTTTGTCCAGTCGATGCGGGAAGGCGAAAAGCGCCCCGGCGTCGCCTCGATTTCGCTCATCCATGGTTTTCCATGGGGTGACGTCGCCGACATGGGCGCAAAATGCCTCGCGCTCGCCGATGACGACGCGACCGCAGTGGCAACGGCAGCCGAGTTCGGGAAGCAGCTTGTAGCCATCCGTGCATCGAGCTTCACGCCGCCGCAGCCGCTCGACGCGGCACTCGATGCCGCGCTCGCGTACGACGATCACCCGGTGGTACTGGCCGATGTCGCCGACAATCCGGGCGGCGGTGCGCCGGGCGATTCGACCTTGCTCTTGCAGCGACTGCTGTCTCACCGCGTGGACGCGTGCGTGGGTCCCTTCTGGGATCCCGCCGTGGCGATGGCTGCAAAAACGGCAGGTGTTGGCGAGCGGCTGCGAATTCGCCTGGGTGGCAAGGCGGGACCTGATTCTGGGCCGCCGCTGGATGTCGAGGCCGAAATCACAGATGTTGCTGAACACGCTTGGCAAACTTGGGCAGACACGCGTATGGCGCTGGGATGCGCCTGCGGGCTCAAGATAGGAACGGTGCGCGTCATGGTTGCGTCGATTCGCGACCAAGCCTACGGACCCGATCTGTTCCGCGCGGTCGGCATCGAACCGGAGCAGCACCGACTGATCGTCGTGAAATCCGCCCAACATTTCGTCGCGGGTTTCGCACCCATCGCGCGCGCCATCGTGTTGGCTTCCGGCGGCGGTCCGCTCGAGACGGATTTTCGAAGAATCCCGTACCGGCATGTTCCACGGCCCATTTGGCCGCTCGACGAGGACGCGTGAAACAAGTGGAACCCGTCCTTTCAACAGCACCCGATCGCCTGCACGACTATGTGCGCAAGTGGGCATTCGAGCGTCCAACCGCGGACGCGGTCATCGATGGCGACCGGATTTTGAGCTATGCCGAACTCGCCGCCAGCATCGATGCCTGTGCCGCGGCCTTGATTGCCAGCGGCATACAACCTGGCGACAGAGTGGCGACTTTGGCGCCGCCCGGCCTGGACTTCATTGTCACCTTCCTCGCCACCACCGCCGTAGGCGGCATTTGGTCCGGCCTGAACCCCCGCTACGCCGCCGCCGAGTTGGATGCGCTGATGGCGCGGCTGCAGGCGAAACTGGTGTTCTACACACCCGCGGTCGAAACGCGCGACTTTCGCATCTGGGCCACCTCGTTGCCGC
>Ga0207640_10001818_pt1 | contig 11443 bp, 9 predicted proteins | sample KBSCornC42_FD_184300 | JGI IMG/M metagenome (GOLD analysis project Ga0207640, IMG submission 184300) | Corn rhizosphere microbial communities from Kellogg Biological Station, Michigan, USA - KBS Corn C4-2 (SPAdes) (version 2) | ecosystem: Host-associated > Plants > Roots > Rhizosphere > Soil ... | reverse complement strand
CCGCAGGCCTATCGGTGCGCTGCTGATGGATCAGACGGTGATCGCCGGGGTCGGCAATGTGTACCGCAACGAGCTGCTCTATCGGCATCGCATCGATCCGTACCGGACGGGCATACACATCGGCGATGCCGAATTCGACGCGATGTGGACCGACCTGGTCGAACTGATGAAGGTCGGCCTCCGCCGCGGGACGATCATCGTCGTGCGGCCCGAGGACGACCACGGCCTGCCGTCGTACGGGCCAGGCCGACCACGCACCTACGTGTACCGCAGGGCAGGCGAACCGTGCCGCGTGTGCGGCACCACGATCCGCACCGCGGAGCTGGAAGGGCGCAACGTGTTTTGGTGCCCGACCTGCCAGAAGTAGAGCAGGGCGCGACAATCGGCGAGTGGAACTGATCCTCGTCGTCGTCGGCGCCATAGTGGTGACGGCCATCGCGCATCGCCGTGGGCTGGAACCGGCACTTGTCCTCGTTGTCGTCGGGTTCGTGGTGTCGTTCGCGCCCGAATTCGAAGGCGTCGAACTGGAATCCGAGGTGCTGCTGTCGGTGGTGCTGCCGCCGTTGCTTTACTCTGCGGCGCTTGACTTCTCGTTCCCGACGTTCCTACGCAACATCCGGCCGATCCTCGGGCTCGGCGTCGGGCTCGTCGTCGTCACCGCCTTCGCGGTTGCGGGCATCGCCTCGTGGCTGGTGCCGTCGCTGACGTTCGCGACAGCGCTGATTCTTGGCGCGGTGGTCGCGCCACCCGACGCGGTCACCGCGGTCGCGGTGGGACGCAAGCTCGGTCTGCCGAAAAAGGTGATGGCGATCCTCACCGGGGAGAGTTTGGTCAACGATGCGGCGGCGCTGTCCCTGTTCTCCATCGCGGTCGCTCAAGTCGCGGGGAGCAAGGCCTTCATCTCCAATCCGCTGCTGCTGTTCATCTACAGCGCCACACTGGGTCCGGCCGTCGGCGCCGCGCTGGGTTACATCACGCTGTGGATCCGCCGCCGGCTCGCACATCCCGGGCTGGAGACCATCCAGGGTCTGGTGGTCCCGTTCGCGGCGTTCATCTCGGCCGAACACCTGCACGCCTCGGGTGTGCTGGCCGTAGTGGTGGCAGGATTCGTCGTGGGCCACGGATCACTCGAGGCGGGTTATCAAACCCGCCTGCAGGAGCGATATGTGTGGAACTCCGTCGACGTCATGCTCGAGGCTTTCGTGTTCGCCTATATCGGGCTGCAGCTGCGCTTCATCCTCGAAGACCTGCGCGAGGCGCACGAGTCGCTGACCGAGGTCGCGCTCGCGTCCGGCGTCGTATTGGCAGTGGTGCTGTTGATCCGGCCGGCGTGGGTGTTCCTGATGTTCGGCCGCGGCCTGCTGTCGCGTCACGTCGCAACACGACTCAGCGTGCCCGTGCCGGTCGTTGGTGCGCGCGGCGCGCTCGGCACCCGAAAACCGAACAGAGGCAAGTGGTCTGCCGTCATCGACCGCCGTCTCCTGACATGGCAGGAGAGCGTCGTCGTGTCGTGGACGGGCATGCGCGGAGTGGTGACCTTGGCCGCGGCGTCGGGAATTCCGCTGATGACCACCGCTGGCCAGCCGTTCCCCGAGCGGGCGACGATTCAGGCCATCGCTTTCGCAGTCAGTGTCGGCACCCTGCTACTTCAGGGCTGGACGCTGCCGCTGCTGATCCGCTGGCTGGGACCCTCATTCGAGGCGGACCGCGCCTGGGACGGCGCCGAGACCCGCAAGGCCGAACAGATCGTGCACTCCGCCGCCGACGATGTGCTGGCCCGGTTCGCGGCCGATCCGCCTGCCGGTCTCGACGCCGCGACGCTGGCCAACATCAGGCTGACGATCGCCCGGCATTCACAAGACGCCGACGAGATGCCTGACCCGGAGTCGCACACCTTGCGCGCCGAGGTCTTCTCACACCTGTATCGCGAAGTGCTGTCGGCGCAACGGGTCGCGCTGATCGCCGAACGCGACGCCGGCCGCATCGAAGACGAGGCGGCGCGGGCCATGCTCGAGCGACTGGACCTGCAGGAGGCCGGTGTGTCGTCGCGCCTGGAAAGCCGGTTCTGACCGACCACCGCCGTCTCACATTTCCTTGGTGAGGATCGTCTACCGGGTGAAGGACTGCACGACGTCACACCTTGGAAGGACGAAGACTCATGGACTTCCCACGGGAAAGTGGGGAATTGATGAAGACGCTGGCCGACGCCGATCCTGCGGCTCCCACTGCATGTTCGCAGTGGACGGTGCACGATTTGGTTGCCCACCTGGCGGCAGGCGCCAAGGAAAACGCCGATCTGGTCGAGGACGAATTAGCCGGGCGGCCCGCCCGCGCGACGCGGACCTTCGCAGAACGCGAACCTTCGTTCGTTGCGATGCCCGACGAACGGCTTCGTGAGGAATTGATCCACCAAAGCCGCCGCAAACTTGCTGCGCTGGAAGCGCTTTCAGCCAAGGGGCCGGACGCCTCATACCAGTTCACCGGTCGGCCCTTTACAGCCGCGATGGCACTTACGCATGCTCGTAGCGAGGCCGCCATCCACCGATGGGACATCGCGGGTGACGATGAGACGAGCAAGGAAGTGCTCGCGGCGCCGGAACTGACCAGGCATGCTGTGGAGATACTCAACACGTTGCCGATGCTGTGCGAGGCCCCGCTTTCCCGCGCCCGCGTCGCGCAAATCGACACGTTGAGGATCGTCCTGCGCAGCCCGGGTCAGCCCGACGTCGTGATGGACATCAACCCTGATCGCGCCCACTTCGAGCTTGCCGAGAACGATCAGCCGGCAGATGGCGACGCGGTCGTCGAGACCGATGCGGCACACAGGCTGCTCAGCATCTGGGGACGCTGTGCCCCCCACCACCCGCCCACGATCACCGCCGACCCCAAGCTGTGGTCCCCGGTTGCAAGAACGCTTTGGGACGCCATCCCCTGACGGCCGCTGCTCAGCCTCCGTCGGCGAAGACGAGGCGTCAGCTCAGCGCGCGGTCAGGAAAAGTGAGCGCCGGCGCATACGAATCCGACGCGGCCATCGACGTCAGAAGCCGCCGAAGTCTCCGCCGCCGAAATCGCCGCCGCCGTCCCAGCCTCCGGCATCCCAGCCGCCACTGTCGCCGCTGTAGCCGTCGGAACCGCCGGCGTCGGCGCCGCCGCCGTCCCAGCCGCCACCGTCTGCGCCTGAGTCTTGCCCGGCCGCGAACCCGTCGGAATAGCCGTCGCCGTAACCACTTTCGAAACCTTGTGCGCCGTAATCAACACCGTGCATCCCGGAGAACATCGCGTCGAACAGCAGGACCGATCCCAGGCCCCAGGCACCGGCCACCAGAGCCGGTTTCCACCACGGCTCCGAATACCAGCCCGCAGGCACGGGACGTCCGGCGACGCGACCGCCGGGGTAGTAGTTCGGGGTGCGCTGCGACGGTGTCGGTGACGCCTCGATTTCGCGGCCCTCGAAGTTGATTCGCCGGTCCTCGGTGACGGAGCCCGCCGACCGCTGCCCTGTCAGCGACTCCAGTTCCGGCCCGGGATCCATGCCCATCGCGGTGCGCGCGGCGCGCACGTAATACAGCCCCTCGATGGCGCTTTCCTTGGCCAGGGCGGCCTGCCGCGTCGTGGTGGCCTGGTCGATCTGTGAAGACGCGGCGGTGTAGCGCTCGGACGCGTCGGCCATCGCCTGCTTGGAGGCGTCGTCGGCGCCCGTCAGGTTGAGCACCTGCCCGCCGAGCCGTTCGATGAGCCGACGCGCATCGGCCTTCGCATCGGCCAGCGAGGCCGCTTTGCGCCTGCCCGAAGCCTTCGACGAGCTGTACACGGCCAACCCGATAGCGGCAACGACCACGATGATGAGGACGAGCAAGACGCCGTTCATGGCATCCAGCGTACATACAGGAAAGGGGCCCGATTAGGGCCGCGAATCAGTCGCGAATTACGCCCAGAGCTGAGTAGACCTCGTTGGAGAGCGCCACGCTGCGCGGATCGGCGTTGCACTTCGTGGCGTCGAAGTAATTCATCACGTACGCGTAGCCGATGCGGTGCTCGAGGTCGACGAATGCGAACGAGCCGCCGGATCCGCCATGGCCGAACGTCCGGGGATTCGGGCCTGCGACGCCGCGCTGATTGAGCATGTAGCCCAGGCCCCAGCCGTGGTCGGCGACGCGCGCGCCGAGCACGACGTCGGTGTCGAAGCCGCCCTGGGACACCCGGACCAACTCCATGTGCTCCCGCGAGAGCAGCTTCTCCTGTGCCAGCGCGTTGTAGAACGTCGCCATGCCGAGCGCCGTCACGTGTGCGTTGGTGGCGGGGAATTCGAGCGAACGCCACAACTCGAGTGCGTTCGACCCCAACTCGTCGTCGGGCACGAACCCCATCGCGACCGCGAGCGCGGCCATCGGATGCTCGTTCAGCGTCTGCGGATGCTCCGGCGTCTCTGCGTCGGCCAGCACATCGCGGATGTGCGGTTTGTTGATCATCTCGGCGCAGCGGCCGTGCTCGGCCTTTGGCAGGCCGATGTGCACGTCGATGCCGAGCGGGTCGGCGACCTCGGTGCGCAGGTACTGCCCGACGGTGCGCCCGGTCACCCGGCGGACCAGCTCGCCGAGGATGAAACCGAAGGTCACCATGTGATAGCCCTGCGCGGTGCCGGGCTCCCACCACGGCTCGGCGGCCGCGATGTGGGCGCACACCGCGTCCCAATCGGCGGCGTGGGCCCAATGCAGCCGAGTGCGCGGTCCGATGACGCCGGACCGATGCCCCAGCACCATCGCGACGGTGATGTCCTGCTTGCCCGCCTGGCCGAACTCCGGCCAGTAGCGCGCCACCGGGGCGTGCAGATCGACTTGCCCGCGGTCGGCCAGCAGATGGACACAGGTGCTGGTCAGCCCCTTGGAACCGGAGTAGACGCTGGTCAGGGTGTCTCTTCGCCATGGCCGCAGGCCCGCGGCGTCGGCGAAGCCACCCCACAGATTGACGACGAGGTCGCCTTCCACCCAGACCGCAACCGCAGCGCCGACGTCGTCGCCATCGGTGAAGTTCGAGGTGAAGGCGTCGCGCACCCGCTCGAAGCCGGCCGCGCACGAACCGTTGACGGGGACCCCGGACGCGTCGAGCAAGGATCCTCCTGCCGGTCATGCCCCCGTTCGGAGCGGGCGACAGAATCGCACCCGCGTGGCTCGTTGCAGCTTTCTACGGTAGCCGAGCAACTCCCTGCCTAGCCCGAACGTCACACACCTGTGACCCGCTCACGGCTAGTTAGCAGCATTTTCGGAGCTAGCATCGCGTACGCCCAGCAAAGCCTGCGGATGCTCCTCGACGGCGTCTTTGGCCGACACGGCTTCGGAGCCACCCGGGCGCGCATATCGACCGCATGGTTTCATCACAGGGATGACTGAGTTGAATCGTCGCAATCTGATGTTGATGAGCGGGCTCGGTGCGCTCTCCGCAGCGCTCCCTGTCGCTCCTGCCCAGGCTTCGGTATCGGGTCGTGGAGAAGCGCCCGCTGCACCGCCGCCAGGTGGTGCATCTGTGAACTACATTTTCCAGGATGAGTTCGATGGCCCGGCGGGCTCGGCCCCCGATCCGTCGAAGTGGGAGGCGGCGCTCGCCCGCGAGTCGATGGAGGATCCGACGTATTGGGAGCTACCCGAGAACGTCGGCCAGTACCGAGACGATCGCCGAAATCTGTACGTCGACGGCAAGTCCAACCTCGTTTTACACGCAGCGAAGGACGGCAACACCTACTACAGCGGCAAGGTCTTTGGGAAATGGAGGGGTGGCATCGGCCACACCTGGGAAGCCCGGATAAAGCTGAACTGTCTCACCCCGGGTTGTTGGCCCGCGTGGTACATGGCCAACAACAGCCCGGTCAACGGCGGCGAAGTCGACCTCATGGAGTGGTACGGCAACGGCCACTGGGCCGCGGGCACCGCCGTCCATGCGAAGTTGAACGGTGGAGAACATGTGAGCCACGGGATCACGGTCGACAGTGGGTGGCACACGTGGCGCGTCCAGTGGGACGACGCCGGTATGCGGTTCTGGGAGGACTACGTCGACGGCGCGCAACCATACTTCGACGTGCCGGCGAACTCGCTGCCGGACTGGCAGTTCAACGAGCCCGGCTATCAGATGTTTCCGATCTTAGGTCTTGCGGTCGCGGGTTCCGGTGGTGGCGATCCCGGACCGGGGACTTATCCGGCGGACATGCTCGTCGATTGGGTCCGCGTCTGGTAGGCGCCACGTCGTGCCCGCGACGGCGCATTAATTGAGTGTTCCTCGAGCTTGCCGGTCAGTACGATCCACGCTGGGGGACGGGGGTAACAGTGTCGGAGGACGCGCTAATTCGTGAGTTGTCGGCTGCGGTCGAACGCAATCCCGACGCCTTGGAACTGCGGCTGCACCTCGCCGAGCTGTTGCTGGACAAAGGGCGCTACGCCGAAGCGCTGTCGCACTGCAGCGCCGCGCTCACGCAGGACTCGGCCAACGCCGCCGCGCTGACGCTGCTGCAGCGATGCAGCGCCGCGATGTCTGCTCCATCCGGGGAGAACGCCACGTTCAACTGGTCGGCCGCCGAAGAACAGGTGGCCGACATCATCGAGCCTGCGTTCGTCGACAGCGGCGGTGCACCGGACATCGAGAACGAGCGCGATCTCGATGTGCTTGCGCCCAGCGACATCAAGCTGGCCGACGTCGCGGGAATGGAGGACGTCAAGGCCCGGTTGGAGGTTTCTCTGCTGGGGCCGATCCGTAACCCGGAACTGATGCGGGCCTACAAGATTTCGGCCCGAGGCGGGCTGTTGCTGTACGGGCCGCCGGGGTGTGGCAAGACTTTTCTCGCCAAGGCGGTGTCCGGAGAGCTCGACGCAAACTTCTATCCGATCGGCATCTCCGATGTGCTCCAACAGTATCTGGGCAACAGCGAGCGCGCGGTGCACGAGATCTTCGAGGTGGCCCGTCGGAACGCGCCTTGTGTGTTGTTCTTCGACGAGGTTGACGCGCTGGGTATGCGCCGGGCCAATATGCGCGGTGACTCCGGCCACCGAACGGTCGTCAACGCGCTACTCGCCGAGACGGATCCGGCAACCTCGGACAACACAGGTGTGTACGTGATCGGTGCGACGAACGCGCCGTGGGATGTCGATCCGGCGTTGCGCCGGCCCGGGCGCTTCGACCGGGTGATCTTCGTCGGCCTGCCGGACAGCGAGGCGCGCGCCGAGATCGCCAGGATTCACCTGCGCGAACGTCCCGTGACAGGGATCGACCTGAAGTCGATCGCGGCGCGCACCGACGGCTTCTCCGGGGCAGATCTTGCCCACGTCTGCGACACCGCAACACAGTTGGCGATGGCAGACTCGGCGCGCTCCGGTCAGGTCCGTCCGATTTCGATGAGCGACATCAACGCCGCCATCGATCAGATGCGGCCCAGCACCAGTCAGTGGTTCGACCTCGCCCGCAACGTGGTCGAGTTCGGCAACCGCGACGGCGCCTACGACGACTTGGCGAAGTACATGCGCCGCAGGAGGTTTCGATGACCTTAGACCCGGACATCAACAGCGCCAACGCGATCGAACTGGCCAATACCTATATGGAGGCACGCAACTACCGGCGCGCCGAGGAAGTGCTGCGTTCGGCACTGCTGCACAACCCGCACGATGCGACGCTGTTGACCGAGCTGGCGCGGGCCCAGTACTTCCTCGGCGACAACAAGGCCGCGGAGCAGAGCGCCCGCGACGCCGTGGCCCTCATCCCCGAAGCCGCTTATCCGATGCGGATCTACGCGGCGGTTCTCGACGCGCTGGGGCGTAAGCGGGAGGGGTTGTCGTGGGCGCGAAGGGCGGTCGATGCTGCTCCGCTGGATCACACGATGCACCACGAGTACGCCCGGCTCTTGGTCAACGCGGGCGATGCGGCGGCCGCGCTGCCGGTAGCGACCGAGGCCATCCGCCTGGCGCCGGACGATGCTGACGCCCACGACCTGATGGGCGTGATCCTCGGAATGCTGGGTCGACGGGCAGAGTCGACGGCGGAACACAAGGAGGCGCTGCGGCTGCAACCCGGACACGCGGGGGCGTTGCATAACATCGCGGTGAACCGGGCGAACAGCAAGAATCTGCCCGGTGCGATCGCCGCGTTCAGCGAGGCCGCGCGGCTCGATCCCCACATCGGCGATCAGGTTCGCACGAACATCACCGCGACGGTGCGAGCGTGGCTGAGCTGGACGACAATCGCCGCCTGGGCTGCGCTCTACCTTTCGGTCCAAATCGAGAGGGACAACGCGGGTGCGGCAAGCCCGGCGGCGCGTGTCGTCACCGGTCTCGGCTGCATCGTCCTGCTGGTCATGTTCGGCTGGTTGGTGCGCAGTCTGCCGCGCAACCTCTGGGGACCCCTTCTGCGTCAACGCGAATTCCGGTCGCTGAAGATCTATCTCGCGCTGGGCGTCGTGGTGCTCGTGGTGTTGGGCATCTTCACGCTGGGGGTACCGGTGAACTTTTGGGTCCTGTTGGGCACCCTTCTGGTCACGGTCGTCGTTTCCTGGACCGCAACGCGGTTCGACAAGGGTTGATGAGTCCGCTTGCGTCGTCACGTGCATGACCGCAGATGCGATACGAGCTGCAAACCCACCGGATCCGACCGGGATGGTCGTTACGATTCGCGCATGTCGGATTCGCCTGCCGCTGAACCCTCGTCAGATTCTCGCGGCCCCTCGACGTCGCGTGATCGCAGTTGGCTGATCCTGGCGGGCATTGCTGCTCTCGCCGTGGTGGCCATCGCCCTGTCGGTCTGGGCGTTGTTGCGTCCGGCGGGCGACTCGGAGGGCGCGGCAACGTATTCGGATTCGCAGCGGGTGGAGGCGAAGGGGCAGGTGTGCCGGGCGTTCAACACGGTGCGCCAGGGGGTGGCCCGTAATACGCGTCTGCAGGTTCCCGGTGGCGAAGGCGATGTCGCGGGAACTCTTGGAGTGGCGGCCAATGCCCGCATCTCGCTGTATGACGGCGGGCAGTATCTGTTGGCCCGGCTGGCGCCGGCGACGCCGACGGACTTGGCCGACGCGGTAGGCGGGTTCGCCAACGGTTTGATGGACATCGGTGCCGCTGCGACTGCGGGGGCACAGAACACCGACCCCGAGCAGGCCAAGCGGTTGTCCGACGCCGACGCTGCCAGCACCAGGATCGGTCAGCTATGCGCGTAAATCGCTAGTAGGAGAAGTAAATATGGATGAAGTGGTCGACGGGTTGCGCGCTGCCTATGATGCGGTGCCGTACGAGTCGCACCCTTTCCCCCAGTCGGCACCGGGGCAGCTGGCAGCGATCGCGCATGTCTTTGGGCTAGACGCACCGGCTGTCTCGGGCGCACGCGTGCTGGAGATCGGGTGCTCTGCCGGAGGCAACCTGATCCCGTTCGCGGCGTCCCATCCACTTGCGCGGGTAGTGGGTATCGATCTCTCGCAGGTCGAGATCGACCACGGGCGCCGGATGGTCCAAGAACTGGGCCTCCGCAACCTGGAGTTGCTGCAGGGCGATATCGCCACGATGGACCTGCCGGCGCTGGGGCAGTTCGACTACATCATCTGCCACGGCGTCTACAGCTGGGTGCCGGAGAACGTGCAGCAGGCCATCCTTGCCGCCTTCCACACGTTGCTGGCGGCCAAGGGTGTGGCATACATCAGCTACAACGTTTACCCCGGATGGAAGGCTAAGGAGATCATCCGCGACGCCATGATGCTACGCGGTGGTGACAGGGGGACCCCGCAGGAGAAGTTGAGCTATGCGCGCGGCATGATCGACTTCCTCGAGGAGGTTGCCCCGGCCGACAGTGTGCTGGCGAGGGCACTGGCCGATTACCGAGCAGAAAGTACGTACGTCAGGGACGACTACGTGCTGCACGAGCAACTGGCGCGGTTCAACTCGCCGTGCTACTTCCTGGAGTTCGGACGACGCGCCGAGCCCCATCGCCTGGCCTACGTGGCGGACGCCGCACCCGAGAATATGTTTGCTGTCAACTACGGCGAGAAGGTCTCCGTTCCGTTACTCAAGGAATGCGGGCACAGCCAGATTCTGGTCGAGCAGTACCTCGATTTCGTTGTCAACCGCACGTTTCGGCAATCGCTGCTCGTGCATGGCGAACGCGGACCGCAGATCAGCTACAACCTGGACCGAAGTCGTTTCGGCCGTTTGCATTTCGCCGCATGGTTGCCGCCCCGTGGCGGAGAGACCCAGCTCGATAGCTCGAACCAGGAATATGGTGAACACGGTAGTCGGACGCTGTTTACGCAAGAACCGGCCGTCAAGGCGGCGGTGGACGCGCTCAGTGCCCGCTGGCCGTGGACGCTGTCGCGGACCGACCTGTTGGATGTGGTGCGCGCGAGGCTGGGCGCCGCTGGTATCAAGGCCGCGGGCGGTCAGGAGTCGAAGGTCGATGACCTGTTGGAGGCATTGATCATTCGCGGGATGGTGCGCTACCGGCTCGATCCCGTGTATCCGGAGCCGGCGCGCACGCCGCTACGGCTGCCCGAGTCGACCAGGCGTATGGCGGAACTGGTGCGTGGGGATGAGGACCCCTACATATTCAACGTCTGGCATGAAGGGGTGCTGCTGCCGCCGGTGGACCGCCATCTGCTTCCGCTGCTGGACGGTACGCGGGATCGCGAGGCCTTGGTTCAGAAGCTGCTACCGCTGCTCCTCAAGGATGTGATCCGGTTCTATCGTGATGGCAGACATGTGACCGAAGAGGCCGAATTGCGTGATGCCGCAGCCGAATACGTCGACGCGACCCCCCAGCGCCTGGAAGAAATGAAGCTGGTGCGCCAGTGCCGTGGTGAGGTCGACGAGCTCTAGTCGGACAACGCACGCCTGAGTCAATCCCGGTAGACCAACGCCCGGCCGGTTGTACTCAACCAACCGGGCCTCGGTCTCTAGCCCTGTCCAGGCCCTTGACTACGGGCTCCCGCCTTCACCGTCGGCGCCGTTGCTCGCGCCGCCGCTGCCACCGTCGGAGCCGCCGCTGGTGCTGCTGCTCGGGTTGCCGCCGCCGACACCGGCGCCGTCAGAGCCGTTCGCTCCATTGGTTGGCGCGCCAACGCCGCCTTTGCCGCCGGTGCCAGTGCCCGTCACACTGACGCCCGGCCCGCCGTGGCCGCCGTTGCCTCCGCCATGTCGACCGAACAGATTGTTGATTCCGCTGCGAATGGGATTGCTCGACGGGCTGCCTGCGCTGCCGTTACCGCCTTTACCGCCCGTGGCCGGCCCGGTGGCGCTGAATCCTCCGCCGCCTCGCCCGCCCGCGGCGCCGTACTTGTTGGCGCTGTCGGTGGGTACGCCGCCGTTGCCGCCGGCGCCGCCTTGCGCCGGGCCGGTTACGGTGACGGCGTCTCCTGCTGGCCCACCGTGCCCGGGGTTGGCGCCTTGGCCGCCTTGGCCACCGACGCCGCCGGTGGCAGGGCCGGCGACGGAGC
>Ga0207640_10001816_pt1 | contig 11453 bp, 10 predicted proteins | sample KBSCornC42_FD_184300 | JGI IMG/M metagenome (GOLD analysis project Ga0207640, IMG submission 184300) | Corn rhizosphere microbial communities from Kellogg Biological Station, Michigan, USA - KBS Corn C4-2 (SPAdes) (version 2) | ecosystem: Host-associated > Plants > Roots > Rhizosphere > Soil ... | reverse complement strand
GGCAGAAGCGGCGACGCGTTGTCGCATTCCTAGCCTCTAGGCCGCAGCCTCGCACCCGGCGATCTCGCCGCGATCCGGATAGAAGCGGGCAGTCATTCGTCCCACGTAGCGTTTCAGATTCTCGTGACGCTCTGCCGAAGTGCGTAGCTGCGTCTCGAAGAGAGGACATAGGGTGCCGGCGACAAAGGCAAAGGAGGTTGCATCGAGCCCAGTCGGCTCGGGTCCCATCATGAACAGCTTAGAACCGAGAAAAGCTGCCATCGCTTCGATCGACCGCGTCCCGAGCGCAACAATCTCGTCGAGCGAATGCCGGCCGAAGCCTTGTCCATGCAATGTTCGGCGAAAAGCTGCCGCCGTATCATTGCGACGACGAGAGGGCGAATCGGCGCGGGTACGCCGCGGAAGAACGTAGCGGGGCCCCTGGCGAAGTTGAGGTCGTCCATCCAGCGGGCGTGAACCACCACCCAATAAAGATGATCCTCCATCATCTTCTCGAAGGCCCAGGCAATGGAGCGTTGCTCGGCCGAAAGTCCACGATCGAAATCGATGTTGTATTTCCTCTCCAGGTGCCATCGGATGAAGGTCGAATCCGAAATGATTTCGCCGCCGTCATCGATGTAAGGGAGCTTGCCCTTGGGTGCTTTCTTGAAGCCGGTCGTATCGCTCCGATAGGGAAGCTCCGCCATCTTGAGCAGCACTTCTGCCTTGGTCACGAACGGGCTCGGGTCGGGCAGGCCAAATCCAGGTCCAAAGCTATACAGCGTAATCATTGTGCCCTCACTAAACCATGGGCTATGAACTCGGCGGCGAGCCTGGTTCAGGACAGCTATGGTTAGATCATGCGTTGCGACGCACACACTGCCTTAGTCTCGCGCATCATCACGATCGGTATGATGATTTTCGGGCCAGTCGGCGCGGCTAGCGCTGAGGACTGTCGGCCAATCATCGTTAAAGAGGGTTACCTCGCGCAAGCCCAGTTTGAATGCGATTTTGCCGACCTCAGTGAAGCGCTGACCGATGCCTCACGCAAATGCGGGGACGGCATCAGCAAGGACGCAGTTGGCGAGGCGCTAAAAGAAGGAATGGAGGCGGCGATGGCAGAGGTGGACAAGGCGGGCGACACCTCAGCTTGGTGCGAGAACATTCTTAAGCGCTTTCCGGAAGACGTCATTAAATAAGCGAGAAATAAGTGCGTAGATCGATCGGAACTCCATTCACCTCCCGCAGTTGGGGCTTAGCCCAGCGCGAGGAGGATTATTCCAGATGAAACACACAGCAATTGCTTTGACCTTCGCAACGTTGCTCTTGGCCGGAGCGCCCGCACTGGCCGAAAGCCCTGCAGAGGTCCCTGCTCCTGGTCCAGATTCGGCTACGCCGGTTGCGCCGGATGATGCAAACGCCGCACCGATTGTTGTCGTGCCTGTACCGGAGCCCAGGAAAAACACCGGCGCGTTGAATCCCGATACGCCGGACCCCACCAAGAACACCCCAGGGGCGGAGTCAAAGAACTGACTTCGGTCTGCAGGTCAAAGACCGCAATGGCCGTAGAAGCCTTGTAATCTCTATCTTTGGCGGAGAGGGAGGGATTCGAACCCTCGAGACGGTTGCCCGCCTACACGCGTTCCAGGCGTGCGCCTTCGACCACTCGGCCACCTCTCCTTGGAAAAAGTGCCGCACTATAGCCGAGCGACCCCGAGGTTCAAGCAAACCTCGGCGCCGCGGGTCCGTTCACGCCCGCCTCAAGCAAGGCTGATTTGAACGCGGACCGGCAATGGACTATGTAAGCGGGAAAGCAATCACCCGCTATAGAAGGTCATGCTTACTCTCATACGCCTGGTAGGCGTCTGGTTTCTCTTGCTCGCCATGGTCGCCGCCGTGATCGACGCCACCAAAAGTCTCGCGGGTGGCGGCGCATGGGTCGTGACTCCGATGGGCGAGCAGTGGAAGGCGCTGAACGCCCAGAGCCTCGACGCCGCGAAAAACTGGGTCCAGACCCATGCCGGCCCGTATCTCTGGGACCCGGTTATCGCCACCATCCTGCATGCCCCGACCTGGGTCGTGTTCGGCATCTTGGGGGTTCTGCTCTATTGGCTCGGCCAGAAGCGCAAGCCCGTAGAGGTGTTCATCAACTAGGGGGATTTGATCGGGGCAAGCTCTTTCACTCAAACGGAGACCTCCATGTTCACCTTGAAGCGCAAGCCTCTCTCGATGCCCTCCCGGATCAGGCACTGCCTAGCCGCGCCACACCCATCCCGACCGCAAAGACCCATTTCGTGAACGGCGCCGCGCTCAAAGGCCCCTATCCCCAAGGCTCGGAGATGGCTCTATTTGGACTTGGCTGCTTCTGGGGCGCGGAGCGGAAGTTCTGGGAGACCCCAGGCGTGTATGTGACCGCGGTCGGCTATGCCGGGGGTCTCACGCCGAACCCGACCTATGAAGAGGTCTGCTCAGGTCGCACGGGGCATAACGAGGCAGTGCTCGTGGTCTATGACCCTAAGCACGTCAGCTATGACGAGCTCTTGAAGGTGTTCTGGGAGGCCCACGACCCGACCCAAGGCATGCGCCAAGGGAACGACGTCGGCACGCAGTACCGCTCCGGCATCTACTACTTTTCCGAGGCGCAGAAGCGCGCGGCGGAGGCCTCGAAGGCGGCCTATGAAAAAGCGCTGAAGGCGAAGGGGCTCGGCCCCATCACCACTGAGATCCTGCCGGCGCCAGAGTTCTATTTCGCCGAGGACTATCACCAGCAATATCTCGCCAAGAACCCGCACGGTTATTGCGGGCTCGGCGGCGCCGGCGTCTCATGCCCGATCGGCACCGGGGTCGGCGCCTAGTCTCGGCTGCGGATGAAGCCTACGATGTCCTTGGTCTTGGCAAGGATCGGGTCGGCGATGGCGTGAGCGCGGCGAGCGCCGTCAGCGAGGATGCAGTCGATCTCGACCGGGTCGGCCATCAGGCGCCTCATCTCATCGCCGATCGGCGTCAGCTTGCTCGCGGCAAGCTCGGCCAGCGCATCCTTGAACTTCGAGAAGGGCGAGCCGCCGAATTCGCGCAACACCTGTTCTTTGCTCGTGTCGGCGAGCCCGGCGTAGATGCCGACGAGATTGTCGGCCTCGGGCCTCGTCTCGAGCACCTTCACCTCTGAGGGCAGAGGCTCGGGATCCGTCTTGGCCTTCCTGATCTTCTTGACGATGGCGTCAGCATCATCGGTAAGGTTGATGCGCGTCATGTCGGATTCGTCCGACTTCGACATTTTCTTGGTGCCGTCGCGCAAGTTCATCACCCGCGTGGCGGGGCCGGTGATCAAAGGCTCGGGCAGCGGGAAGAAGCCGTCGGGATAGCCTGCGCGCGCAATCGTCTTGGCGAAATCGTTGTTGAACTTCTGCGCGATGTCGCGGGCAAGCTCGAGATGCTGCTTCTGGTCCTCGCCGACCGGCACGTGGGTCGCGTGATAAAGCAGAATGTCGGCAGCCATCAGGTTCGGATAGACATAGAGACCTGCCGATGCGTTCTCGCGGTCCTTGCCCGCCTTCTCCTTGAACTGGGTCATGCGATTGAGCCAGCCGATGCGCGCCACGCAGTTGAAGATCCAGGCAAGCTCGGCATGGCCCGACACCTGGCTCTGGTTGAACACGATGTGGCGCTTGGGGTCGATGCCCGAGGCAATGAACGCCGCCGTCACCTCGCGCGTGTTATGCGTAAGCTCGTCCGGGTCCTGGAACACGGTAATGGCGTGCAGATCGACCACGCAATAGAGGCAATCATGCTCGGCCTGGAGCGCCACGAATTTGGTGATGGCGCCCAGATAATTGCCGAGATGCAGATTGCCGGTCGGTTGCACGCCGGAGAAGACGCGGGTCTTGGTCTTGGTCTTTTGCATGGTTTGGCCCTAGCGCCCGCGGGTTATGGCGTGACGCTTAGGGCGAGGCAAGGGCTCGCTCATCGGGCTCGGCGCAAGCCACCTCCATTTGGCGTATCTGCTCGGCGATCGAGACGGTGCGCTCGGCCATGCCAAGATGCAGTCGCTCCACCATGCGGCCTTCCACGACGATGACGCCCTTCTGCTTGTTCTCGGGCCGGCTGAAGGCATCGATGATCTTGCGCGACCACTCGACTTCCTCGCGCGTCGGCGAGAAGATTTCGTTGCAAGGCGAGACCTGGCTCGGGTGGATCAGCGTCTTGCCGTCCATGCCGAGCGTGCGGCCCCGCTCGCATTCCTCGCGCAAGCCAAGCTCGTCCTTGAAGTCGTTATAGACGCCGTCGATGATGTCGAGGCGATAGGCGCGCGCGGCGGCGAGCGTCATGGCGAGCCAAGGCACGACGGCGAAGCGGTCATGCAGGGCGCGGGCGCGCGACTCCTTGATCAGATCGTTGGTGCCCATGACCAGGCAGCACAGGCGATTCTCCTCATAGACCGCGGTCGCGGCGATGCTGCGTGCATTCAGGATCGCCATCGGAGTTTCCATCATCGCCCACAGCCTGATCTTCTGAGACGCATGCACGCCTTGCAGGATCTTGGCGACGCTGATGATGTCGCCGGGATGCATGACCTTAGGCACGAGGATCGCATCGGGCTCAGCGTCGCAGGCGGCGAGCAGGTCTTCGGTGCCCCACGGCGTCTCGAGCGCGTTCACTCTGATGACGATCTCGCGGCCGCCATAACCGCCGTTCTTGACAGTGGCGCAGACCTGGTCGCGGGCGAGCGGCTTGGCGTCCGGCGCCACCGCATCTTCGAGGTCGAAGATCAGGGCATCGGCGGCGATGGTCTTGGCTTTTTCGAGGGCCCGCTCGTTCGAGCCCGGCATGTAGAGCACGCTTCGGCGTGGACGGCCTTGCATTTTGCCTGTTCCTCTTGCTGCAGCGCAGCATAAACGAGGATGCGGAGTTCGCCAATGGTCCGGCCTAGGCACCTATCTCTTTGATGATGTGTTGGATTTTTGTGGCTCTGAACAGCTCTGCGGCTGCCAGGTAAACGACCAGTCCCACGCCTACGAGCGTGATGAGTGCTGCCGCTTGCGCGACCAGTCCGCTCGCAGGCGCAAACCAGGGAGCGAGGAGCTTAACCAGAGCAAACACCACGCCGGCCATGACCGCGCTTGCCGCGCAAATGCCGGCAAAGCGGCGGCGGAAGGTCTGGTCGAGCTTGAAGCTGTCGCGGCGCTTGAGTGTGGCAACGAGCAGCCCGAGATTGATCCAGCCCGAGAGCATGGTGGCGATGGCGATTCCAGTGGCTCCGATAGCCATGAATAAGACAAAGCTCAGTACGGCGGTGGAGACCATGGCGATGCCGGCGTAGAGCATCGGCGTCTTGGTGTCCTCGCGGGCGAAGAAGCTCGGATGCAGCACCTTGATCATCACATAGGCCGGAAGCCCGAGCGCGAGCGCCGACAGCATCGCTGCGGTCGCCTGCGTATCCGCGGCCGTGAACGCGCCGCGCTCGAACAAGACGCGCATGATCGGGCCGGAGGCGATGGCAAGCGCGATCGCTGCCGGCATGGTGAGAAGCAGCGCAAACTCGAGCGCGCGGTTCTCACTTTCGAGCACAGCGGCGTGGTCGCCTGAGCGAAGCTTGTGACTGAGGTCGGGCAATAGCACGACGCCGATAGCGACCCCGATTACGCCCAAGGGAAGCTGGAAGATACGCTCCGCGTAATAGAGCCAGGATACGACGCGATCCTGCAGCGTGGCGATGATGGTGGAGATGACCATGGTGAACTGGGCCATGCCGCCGGCGATCACGCCGGGCGCCGCAAGCGCCACGAGCCTTTGCATCTCAGGCGTGAGGCGTGGTCGCTCTAGGGGCACGCGCATACCGATTTTGGCGGCGGCTAGGGCTACGACTATCACCTGCAACACGCCGGAGGCGGTGATGCCCCAGGCCAACGCAATTCCCGTTGTGGTCTGAGCGCCGCCGAGCGCGACCACCGCAAGCAGCACTATGATGAGCACGACGTTGAGCAAGGTCGGCGCCAGCGCGGCTATGGCAAAGCGACCGAGCGCATTCAAAGCCCCGGTATAGAGCGCGACCAGCGACATGAAGACGAGATAGGGCAGCGCGATGCGCGCGAGCATGACGGCAAGATCGAATTTTGCCGGGTCGCGCGCGAAGCCCGGCGCAAGCACGAGCATGAGCCAAGGCATGGCGATTTCCGCCAGCACAGTGAAGAGGACAAGAATGAGACTGAGGCCGGCGAGCGCCTGGCCGGCAAAGACTTGCGCGGCATTGGGCCCATCGCCATGGAGGCGCTTCGCGAAAAGTGGAATGAAGGCCGCGTCGAAGGCGCCTTCGGCGAACAGGCGGCGGAACATGTTGGGCACGCGGAATGCCACGAAAAAGGCATCGGCCACGTAGGAAGTGCCGAGCACCGCAGCGACCAGCACATCGCGGATAAAGCCGAGCACGCGGCTTAGAATCGTTATCGAACCGACGGTGGCGAAGCCGCGATAAAGCTTCATCAGGCAGGTAGCAACGCCGGCTCTTGGCGCGCTTGGAGCGCCTTAATCAGGCGCTCGCGGATGGCGCCTTCGCGGCTCGTGCTCGTGATCTTCTTGCCGGTGAGGTCGGTGACGTAGAACACGTCGACCGCCTTCTCGCCGAAGGTCGCAATATGCGCCGAGGCGATGTCGAGATTGAGATCGGAGATCTCGCGCGTCACGTCATAGAGCAGGCCGGGCCGGTCGAGGCCATTGACCTCGATCACGGTGAGCGCGTCCGACAGAGTATTGTCGATCATCACCTGCGGCTCGACCCTGAAGGCCGACAGCTTCGCCTTCGGCTTGCGTTTGTTCATGACAACCTCGGAAAGGCGGACATCACCCCGCAGCAGCTTCTCGATGGTCTGGGCGATTTTCTTGGCGCGTCGCTCCTCATCCTCGGCGTGGTCGAACTCGCGCTCAAGGTGAATCGTGTCGAGTGCCATGCCGTCGCGCGTGGTTGAGATCTGGGCGTCGACGATGTTCGCCCCGGCACCGGTGCAAGCGCCTGCCACCATGGCAAGCAGGCGCGGGTGGTTCGGCGCGAGCAGTGTGACCTCGGTTACGCCGCGGAAAGCATCGGTGGCGATATGGGTGACAATCGGCTGCTTCTGCGCCTCGGCGTCGCGGACGAGCTTGGCGTGCTCGGCGATGACGTTGAGATCGGTCCTCAGCCAATAAGATGGGTAATGGCGATCGACGAAGTGCTCGAGATCGTCTTTCGGCCAGCCGGCAAGTTGCTCGCGCAGGGCGTCCTGGGCACGAGCCACACGCTCGCTGCGGCTCAAGGTCAGATGGCCGCCGCCGAGCAGAGGCTCGGTCTCGAAATAGAGCGTGCGCAAGAGCTGTCCCTTCCATCCCGTCCACACTCCCGGGCCTACCGCCCGGATGTCAGCCACCGTCAGAAGGAGAAGCAGCTTAAGCCGTTCGCGGCTCTGCACCAGCGCGGCAAAATCCCGGAGTGTCTTGGGGTCGTTCAGGTCACGGCTCTGCGCGAACAGGCTCATGGTGAGGTGATGCTCGACGAGCCAAGCAGCGGTCTCGGTCTCGGAGGCGTTCAATCCGAAGCGCGGACCAAGCTCCCGAGCGATGCGCGCGCCGACAATCGAATGATCCTCCTCACGCCCCTTGGCGATGTCGTGTAAGAAGGCCGCGACGTAAAGGGCGCGGCGATTGTCGATGGTGCGCACGATCTCGGTCGACACCGGATGCTCGTTGGCGAACCTTCCCCGCTCGATGCCGGAGAGGAAGCCGATAGTCCTGATCAGATGCTCGTCAACCGTGAAGTGGTGATACATGTTGAACTGCATCATCGACACCACGCGGCCGAAATCGGGAATGAAGCGGCCGAGCACGCCGGCCTCGTTCATCTTGCGCAACACGCCCTCCGGGTCGCGCGAATCCATCAGGAGCCGCATGAACAGGCGGTTGGCCGCGACCTCGTTGCGCAGCTTGTCGTCGATCAGCCGGACATTGGCGCGCACGTCGCGCAGCACTTCCGGCGAGAACGAGGCCTGATGCTCGTCGGCAAGCACGAACAACTTGATGAAGTTCACCGGATCCTTGGTGAAAGTCTCTTTGCTCACGGCGTAGATGCGGCCGTTCTCGATGCGGAAGTCCGAGGTTCGCCTGAGCTTGGCGCGCCTCCGCCAGCTGAACGGCGCAAGTAGCGTGTCGAGCGCGGGCAGCGACTTGAGTTGCTTCAACTCGAGGGCGGAGCAGACGGTCCCGGTCAGTTCGCCCACCTCCTTGGCTATGAGGAAGTAATGCCGCATGAAGCGCTCGACTGCGCTTAAACCTGCGTGGCCCCGATAGCCGAGCCGTTCCGCCATGAGTTCCTGCACCTCGAAGCTCAGCCGCTCCTCAGGCCGCTCTGTCAAGAAATGCAGATGACAGCGCACCGACCAGAGGAAGCTCTCGCAGCGACGGAAGCTGCGATATTCGTGCGGCGTGAAAACGCCCGCCTCGACAAATTCGGCCTCGGCTTTGTCGGGATAAAGATGCTTGGCGAGCCAGTGCAGGGTGTGCAGGTCGCGCAAGCCGCCTTTGCCGTCTTTGACGTTAGGCTCGACGAGATAGCGCGAGGCGCCGGCGCGGGCATGACGGGCATTCTGCTCGGCGAGCTTGGCCTCGACGAACAGCCGCGCATTACCTTCGAGCACTTCTTTGCGGAACCGGTGATGGAAATCGGCATAGAGCGCCTCATCGCCGAGAAGCAGCCGTGAGTCGAGCAGCGCGGTGCGGATGGTCATGTCCGACAGACTGAGTCGGATGCATTGATCGATGTTGCGGGTGGCGTGCCCGACTTTGAAGCCAAGGTCCCACAGGAGGTAAAGCATGTACTCGGCAACGCTCTCGCCCCAGGCAGTCTGCTTGTAGGGAAGCAGAAACAGGAGGTCGATGTCGGAGCCCGGCGCAAGCAGCCCGCGGCCGTAGCCGCCTTGGGCCACCACCGCCATGCGCTCGGCGATCGAGGGATTGTCGGCGCGGTAGACGTGGGTTGTGGTGAACTCGAAGGCGAGCCTGATCAAGGCGTCCTGGAAAGCCGAGAGACCCTCGGCGCAGGCCCTGCCGTCGCCATCCCGTTCGAGCTGGCGCCTGGCTGCGGTCCGCGCCTCCTCGACGAGCCGGCGCAAACGCTCGAGCAGAGCCATGCGGAGCGTGGAATCCTGCCCGGAATGACTATGGGCAAGCTCCGCCGCCTCCTGGCGCAGAAGGTCGAAGTCGAAATAGGGCGCTGTTAACGGTGCTGGCTGGTCCATAGGCGTTGCGCGAAAGTTTAGCACATGGGCGCTTTAGGCTTCGCTGGCAAGCAATGCCTTGAGGCGGTAGAGCGCCTCGAGCGCCTCCCTCGGCGTCATGGCATCCGGGGCTAGCCCGGCGATCGCTTCTTCAAGGCGCGATTTGAGGTCAGGCTTGGGATCAGCCACGCCTTTGGCGGCCCTGAATAACGGCAAATCGTCGGCGAGATCGGCAGGTTTGGGGCGTCCATCGGCCTTCTCGAGCGCGCTCAGCACCTCATTGGCGCGAGCCAGCACGGAAGAAGGCAGACCGGCGAGCTTTGCCACGTGAATGCCGTAGGAACGGTCGGCCGCGCCCGCGACGACGCGGTAGAGAAATACGATCTCCTCGCGCCATTCCTTGACCTCCGCGGTGGCGTTCGCCGCACACGGGAGCTTGTCGGCGAGCGCGGTGAGCTCGTGGTAGTGGGTGGCAAACAGCACGCGCGACCGGTTCACCTCGTGCAGGTATTCGAGCGCGGCCCAGGCGATTGACAATCCATCGAAGGTCGCTGTGCCGCGCCCGATCTCGTCGAGCACGACGAAGGACCGTTCCGTCGCCTGATTGAGGATCGATGCAGTCTCGACCATCTCGACCATGAAGGTCGAGCGGCCGTGGGCGAGATCGTCGGCGGCGCCGACGCGGCTGAACAGGCGATCGATGATGCCGATATGTGCGCGCCGCGCCGGAACGAAGGAGCCCGATTGCGCGAGCACGACGATGAGCGCGTTCTGCCGCAGGAAGGTCGATTTGCCCGCCATATTAGGGCCGGTGACAACGAGGATACGCGTGCCCTCGCTCGATCTTCTATCCCCGAGCTTGCAATGATTGCCGACAAAGCTTGCGCCGTCAGCGCGCCGCAAATTCTGCTCGACCATAGGGTGGCGCCCGTCTTCGACATCGAACACGAGCGTGCCATCGATCTTGGGACGCACATACTTCTGCTCGATCGCCAGCTCGGCAAGGCCGGCATAGTGGTCGAGATCGGCTAGGGCCGCGCTCGCCGAGGCAAGCTCTTGCTGCTCGGCAAGAACCTCCGCGGTGAGCTCCGCAAACATCTCAAGCTCGAGCGCGAGCGCCCGATCTGCCGCTTGCGTGATCTTCGCCTCGAGCTCCGAGAGCTCCGGCGTCGAGAAGCGCACGACATTGGCAAGCGTCTGCCGGTGGATGAAGGTCTCGACATGCGGCGGCTTGGTCAGGACAGCGCCGTTGAGCGCGGTGACCTCGACGAAATAGCCGAGCACATTGTTGTGGCGCACCTTCAGTGACTTGATGCCGGTGGCCTCGGCATAGGTCGCCTGTAAACCGGCAATGACTTGGCGGCTTCCATCACGCAAGCGACGGTGCTCGTCGAGATCGGGATTTGCGCCCCCACGGATGAAGCCGCCGTCGCGAGGATTAACTGGAAGACTCTCCGCGAGCGCCGCCGCGAGCTCGTCCGCGACGTGGGCAGGCGCGGCCCTGAGGCGCCCTGCAATCGAAGCAAGCTCCGGCGCTAACCCGAGCGCGGCGCCAGCGCGATTCAGATTTTCCGAGAGAGAGTGGGCGGAATTGATGGCCTCCTTCACCGCCGCGAGATCGCGTGGACCGCCGCGTCCCAAGGCAAGCCGCGCAAGCGCCCTGGCGAGATCAGGCGCTGCCTTGAGCTCCTCGCGCAGCGTCTGACGCAGCCGCGGCTCGTTGGCAAGATAAGCAACCGCATCAAGGCGCGCGTTCAACACATCCACATCGGTGAGCGGGCTGCCGAGCCGGCTTGCGAGTTCGCGGGCGCCTGCCGCGGTGACCGTGCGGTCGACGGCCGCGAGCAGGCTCCCTGCGCGTGAACCTTGATTCGAGCGCATCAGCTCGAGATTTGCGCGGGTCGCTGCATCAATGAAGAGCAGGCTGCCGGCGCTCTCCTTGCGCGGCGGGCGCAGAAGCGGGGTTTTGCCGACCTGAGTGATCTCCACATAGGTTAGGAGACCTGCGAGCGCCGCGAGCTCTGGCCGCGTGAACTCGCCGAAGGCGTCAAGCGCAGCCACGCCCAGCCGAGACTTCAGCGCGCGTTCGCCGCGGAGCGAGTCGAAATGGGACCGAGGACATGGCGTTAGCTCGGCGCCTGCCTCGTGGATGAGGCGCCGAAGCTCACCATCGCCTGCGATATCGTCGCCCGCGAGCACCTCGCCGGGTTTGAGCCGCGCAAGGTCCCCGGCAAGATC
>Ga0207640_10001809_pt1 | contig 11477 bp, 8 predicted proteins | sample KBSCornC42_FD_184300 | JGI IMG/M metagenome (GOLD analysis project Ga0207640, IMG submission 184300) | Corn rhizosphere microbial communities from Kellogg Biological Station, Michigan, USA - KBS Corn C4-2 (SPAdes) (version 2) | ecosystem: Host-associated > Plants > Roots > Rhizosphere > Soil ... | reverse complement strand
TCGCCGTCAGCATACGCAGCGTGCGCGACGTGGAATGGTTCACGGCAGTCAATCTGTGGGGCGCGGTGTTCTACGCGATGTTCGTGAACCTCACGTTCCAGGTGGGGCCTGACGGCCGCCTCAGCAATCTGGTCTACTACGACGCGAACGACTTCGGATTGGTGATGGTCTGCACCATTCCGTTCGCCGTGTACTTCCTGCGCTCGCAGAGCGGTTGGCGGCGTCGGCTGCTGGGCCTGATCGCGCTCGGTCTGTTCACGCTTGCCATCATGAAGAGCGGATCACGCGGCGGCTTCCTCGGGCTCATCGCGGTCATGCTGTACGTCCTGCTGCGGTATCGTGCCATCCCCGCGCGGATTCGACTCACCGCCGCATTGGGTGGCGTGGCGCTGTTCGGCGTACTGGCGACCGGACAGTACTGGGATCTCATGCAGACCATGATGCATCCGCAAAGCGACTACAACTTCACCGATCCATCGGGCCGCATCGGCGTGTGGACGCGTGGTCTCGGGTACGTGAAGGAGCATCCGCTGCTGGGTGTGGGCGTGGGCTCATTCCCCATCGCCGAGGGAACGGTGTCCGAGATCGGGCGCGAGCTGGCCAGTCGTGGCGCGGGATTCAAGTGGTCAGTCGCGCACAACTCGTTTCTCGAAACGGCGGCGGAGCTTGGCGTTCCCGGATTCCTGTTCTTCGTGGCGGTGCTGGGAACGACGCTCTGGACCATGGCGCGCATCCGGCCCGGTCAGCGATACGGACCACTGATTACCAAACGGGAAACCGCGCTCGGGCAGATGCTCGTCGGATCCATGTTCGGCTTCATCGTCAGCGGATTCTTCATATCGGCCGAATATTTTTCGTACCTGTACTTTCTCATCGGACTGGCGGTGGGACTGGACAAGGTGCTGCGGCTGCAGGGCCGGGCCACCATGACGGCAATGGCAGCATACGTGCCGCCCGTGCGCCTGTCCCGCGCGCCGCCCGGCGTGCAGCCGCCTCTGGCTCCGGCCCTGGCGTCGCGTCCGACGGTTCCGCCACGGTCGTGATTCGACGGTTCATCAAGCGAACGGCGCAGCGCGGGCTCCTGCTCGCGGGCGTGCCGCGCATGCTCCAGTTGCGCCATGCCGGCGACACGGTGGTGCTCGCCTATCACAACATCGTGCCGCGCGGGACCGCCGTCGTGGGAGATCGGCCGCTGCACGTTGAGCAGGATGAATTCTGTGCGCATCTGGACGCTCTGCGTGAGACGTACGATGTCGTCCCGCTCGCGGCAGCGCTGGAGGGCCCGGCGGACGCCGTGCCGCGACGTCCTCGCGCGGTGATCACCTTCGATGACGCCTACGGTGGCGCGGTGACGTGCGCGGTGCCGGAACTGGTGTCCCGCGCCATGCCGGCCACCATCTTCGTCACGCCGTCGTATCTGGACGGCGGCGCATTCTGGTGGGATCTGCTCACGCCGGAAGATGGCGACGGGCTTGACCCCGCATTCCGGGAGCGAGCGCTCACCGTGCAGGCTGGACAGGGTGTCCGCATTCTGGCGGACGCCGCCGTGGCGTCTCGCGCACTGACGGAGCTGCCCTCACATGCCCGCGGCGCGTGCGAGGCTGACCTGCTGCGTGCGGCGCGCCAGCCGGGAATCACGCTCGCCTCGCATACGTGGAGCCATCCGAATCTCGCCGCGCTCCCAGCCGGGGAGCTGCCGGACGAGCTCGTGCGGCCGCTGGCGTGGCTGCGCGAGCGCGTGGCAGATGTGCTGCCCTGTGTGTCGTATCCCTACGGCCTGGCTTCGCCCGCGGTCGAGCGCGCCGCTGAGGCGGCGGGATACCGGGCGGGACTGCTTTTCGAGAGTGGGTGGTTCGGTTCGCACACGCAGAACCGGTTCGCCATCCCGAGGGTTGGCGTACCGCCCGGAATGTCCGTCGCCGGTTTCCGGTTGCGCATGACCGGCGTCATGTGGTGATGACGGGGCGCACGATACTGATCACTGATGGCGAGCAGCGGTCGGCGCTCGCCATTGTACGCTCGCTCGCACGCGCCGGGCATCGGGTGCATGTGTGCGCGGCGCGGCCGCGCCCGCTCGCGGGTGCATCCCGATATGCGGTGGCGGAATGGCTCGTGGCCGATCCCCTGCGCGATCCGGAAAAGTTCACGGATGACATGCGCGCACTCGTGGACCGCGAGCGCGTGGATACGCTCATTCCGGTGAGCGAGGCCGCCTTGCTGGCGCTGCTGCCGCGCCGCGAGCGTTTTCCTGACGTGTTGATCCCATTCCCGTCGGACGCCGTGTTCCGCCGCATCAGCGACAAGGCCGCGCTGCTCTCGGCTGCACCAGAGGTCGGCATTGCCATCCCGCAGCAGGATGTCATTCAGAGTCGCGCCGGGTTACTCGCGCTCGGCACCGCGGGAGCCGCGGCGTATCCGCTGGTGCTCAAGCCGGCGCGCTCGGTGGGAGAGGCGAACGGGCGTCGCGCCAAGCTCACGGTACGGCATGTGGCGGACGCGGCGGAGCTGCTCGCGGCCGCGCGGGATCTGGGCGATGATGCCTATCCGCTGCTGGCACAGCGTCGCATTGTGGGCCCGGGCATAGGCATCTTCCTGCTCGTGTGGCACGGAGAGACGCTCGCGCAGTTCTCGCACCGTCGCATCCGCGAGAAGCCGCCGTCTGGCGGCGTCAGTGTCTATCGGGAAAGCATCGCGGCGGACCCCGACCTCGTGCGGCAATCGCGTGCGTTGCTCGACCGTTTTGGCTGGTGCGGTGTGGCCATGATCGAGTACAAGCTGGACGCACGTACCGGAACCCCATATCTCATGGAGGTGAACGGGCGGTTCTGGGGCTCGCTGCAGCTCGCAATGGACGCTGGTGTGGATTTTCCCGCAATGCTGCTCGCCGCGGCCGGTGGTGAGCCGGTGTCTCCGGTCCTGACGTACACCATTGGTGTGCGAAGTCGCTGGTGGTGGGGCGACGTTGATCATCTGGTCGCGCGGTTGCGCCGCTCGCGCGTCGCGCTCGCGCTTCCGCCGGATGCGCCTGGGCGGTGGGGGGCGCTTCGCGATTTCCTTACGCCGCATCCACGGGTGGACCGCGAGGAAATCCTGCGTCGCGACGATCCGCGTCCCTTTCTGCGCGAGACGCGTCAATGGTTTCGGGGAACATGAGCCCTTCGCCAAACTCGCCTTCGCCAATTCCGTCATCGCCGGAGACGTCGCGCATCGCGCTGCTCATCGAGTCGGACGGCCCGGGTGGCGCGGAGGTGATGCTCCTGCACCTGGCCGAAGAGATGCGACGGCGCGGGCATTCCGTATTGCACGTGGGGCCCGAGCATGGCGCAGGATGGCTGAGCGGACAGTTTCGCGACCTGGGCTTCGAATCAGCGACATTTTCGCACCGCCTGAGCGTGGATCCCGCGTGCGTACGCGGCCTGGCTCGGCTGTTCCGGGCGCACGGGATCACAGTGGTCCACAGCCACGAGTTCGCCATGGCGGTGTACGGTGCGGCCGCTGCGCGACGAGTGAACGCGGCGCACGTGATCACGATGCATGGCGGTCGCTACTACGCGGAGCGCTGGCGCCGCCGTGCCGCGTTGCGCTGGGCCGCCCGCCGCAGCAACGCGCTGGTAGCGGTGTCGCGCGCCACGGGCGCTGACCTGTCGAAGACGCTCGGGCTGGATGCGAAGGAGGTGACGGTGGTTCCCAACGGCATACCGTTCCGTTCGGGGAGCCGCGACCCGCTGCGGCGGGAGCTGGGTGTGGCGGACGATGGGCTGTTGATCGTCGCCATTGGCAATCTCTATCCTGTCAAGGGACACAGCGTCCTGCTGCGCGCACTCGCCGAGCTGCCGCGCGGCGCGGCCGCCGCGCGGTGGCATCTTGCCATCGCAGGCCGTGGCGGAGAGGAGACCGCATTGCGCGCGCTCGCGCGGGAGACCGGACTGGAGCAGCAGATCCATCTGCTCGGATTTCGCCCGGATGTGCCGGACATTCTTGCGGCCGCCGACATCTTCGTGATGCCATCGCTCTCCGAGGGACTGCCGCTCGCGCTGGTGGAGGCCATGGCCGCATCGCTGCCGGTCATTGCGAGCGATGTGGGCGGCATCCCGGAAGTTGCCGAACGTGATGCGGAGGCGCTGCTCATTGCGCCCGGTGACACGCGTGCGCTCGCCGCCGCGCTCGCGCGGCTCCTGGGCGACAGCGCACTGCGCGCATCGCTCGGCACGGCGGCGCATGGACGCGCGATTCGCGATTTCAGTATTGATCGCATGGGCGACGCCTACGAGCGGCTGTACAGTCGCCCTCGTGCGTTCGTCACCGCGTCGGGCACCGATTCGGCGGCGCTGTCCGCGCGTGGGACTGAACCGTGAGCGGCAATGGTGCGTCCGCCGCACGCGGCCCGGGACGCATGGGCGTCGTGCACGTCCACACCAGTTATTCGCGTGACGGCCTCGATGCGCCAGAACAGCTGCGTGCGTTCGCGGCGGAACGGGGGATTGCATTTATCGGCCTCACCGATCATGCCGAAGATCTGGACGCGAATTCGTGGGACGAGTATGTGGAACACTGTCGCGCCACGTCGGATGCGGTCGTGCAGCTCATCCCCGGTCTCGAGTTTCGCTTCGCGGGGCACCGCGGACTTCACCTGCTTGCGCTCGGACTGGACCGCTGGATTGCGCCGCGTACGCCCACCGAATTCATCACGATGTCACGCGGTGTGGCCCAACTGACGATCGTGGCGCACCCCATTCTGGCGGGCTATCGCATTCCCGCGGACGTGCGCGCGGGCATCGATGCGATCGAAGTCTGGAATGCGAGCTACAACACCCGCTATCTGCCCGATCCCCGTGCGATGCGGCTGTTGCGTGACGTGCAGCGTGCCCGACCGGAGGTTGTCGGCGTAGCGGGCCTCGATCAGCACGACTGCAGCAATGACCGTGAGACACGCGTGGTAGTGCACGACGCCAATGGTGATCCGCTCACGCAACTGCGGCGTGGCGCGTTCGAGAATGTCGGGCGAACCATGCGCTTCGATGCGGCGGTGAGCCTGAGCCGCACCCGGCTCGGCGTCCTGTCGTTGGCGCGCTGGGCGTTCGATGGGGTGGAGCGCGTTCAGGATCGCGCGGCCAGATCTCTGCGCCGGTCGGGCTGAGGCAGCAGGCGCGCCACGGCGTCCAGGAGAATGCGCGCCTGCGCGCGCCGGCTGAACCGGTCGTCCTGCGCAATGCGCACCGGGCGTTCACCCCGCTGGAAGGCGGCGTAGCGTCTGCTGATCGCGGTGGCTATCGCATCGACGTTGTTGGTATCCACGCTGTCCGCACTGGTATCCTTCAGCAGCAGATCGTTCGCGCTCCCCGCGTCGGAGAGCGCGAGCAGCCAGGCATCGAAGCGCACGCACTCGAACGTCTTGGCAGGAATCGTGATGGTGCTCCATCCCGCAAATGTCACGAGCATTGTGGCATCAGCCATGAATTGCATGGCGATCGCGTGCGGCTGGCGCGGCGTAACGGTCACGAAATCGGCAATCCGTTCCTCGTGCGCAATCGCGCTGATCGGGATCTGCCCCGGCCCGTCGAACGCGCCCAGGAAGTCCACGCCGAACTGCGCGGGCGTGAGTGCGCGTTCCCGAACGACACGTGCCGCGCCACGCAGGAGCGCCGCAGGATCATCCTTCGTGTAGATCGTGCCGGCGTAGCGGATGGTGAACCGTTCGCCATGACTGGACGGCGGAATCGGATCCTCATCGCAACCGTTCATGGCCGCGATGATGTCGTCACGCCGCGCCGGATAGGCGCGCGCCAGCGCATCGGCCGCGGGCGTGGTGTTGGCGACGATGAGCGCGGCATTCTCCACGGCGGCGCGCTCATAGCGCTCCGCGAGTCGCAGCCAGATGGGGCTCGCGTGTGCTTCGGGGAGCCGCGGGCTCAGGCTCCACGGGTCGCGCATGTCCATTACGTGGGGAAGGCCGGAGCGGAGCGACGCCAGACGTCCTCCCTCGTGCGTCATGTGTGGAGGCCCCGATGTCACAATCGCGAAGTGCTCCGGTGTGCGCAGCCGAAGCGCCAGCTCGGCAGCAGCGCTGGCCCACGCTCGGTGACAACTGTATGACCGCCAGGCCCAGTACCCGCGCATGATGCCGCGAAGCGTGTAGGCACTGCGCCGGATCGCAGCCCGATCGAGTGTCTGCGGACGAAGCGCGGATGTGTCAACATTGACAGCGGCCGCACTCGCGCCATTCCCGCCCGCTACTATCGTTGACACGCCAGCCGCGGGCGTATGCGCCGGCCGCATCGTACGATACACCCCGTGGATGGCATCCTCCATGCGTTCAGGGAGCTGTCTATCCTCGGGCAGTACGTGTACGCTGCAATCATCCGGCAGAGCCGCCAGCCGTTCCGGATCGTTCTGCGGGAGTTCACGCGTGATGACGTCCAGCCCCCATCCGCGCTCCGCCACGTAGCGGGCCAGCTTCTCCCAGCGTCGTGCACCGACTGTCGTGTCGGGAGGGAAATGGTAGCTGATCAGCAGCAGGCGAGGGTGCGGCGGCAGATGCGCTGCCCGGTTCTCCAGAATGACTCGCATGATCAGTTCCTCTGCCCGCTGCGCTGCGTGTCACTCGTTTCGCCGAGGGCATCCACGATCGCATCGGCCACCTGCTTCACAATTACGCTCCAGTCATGGCGTCTGGCTTCCGCCTGGCGTGCCAGCCGCAGCTCCGACGCGTGTGTCGCTGGTTCGAGTGCCCGCTGCAGCGCGTCTTCCCACTCGGAGATGGTGCTTGCCGTATCCACCAGGCCGTCCGCGTCCTCCAGCGCCGGAAGCGGCACGCTCACAACGGGTCGGCCCCCAGCGAGGTACTCGTTCAGCTTGAGCGGATACGTGAACGTGGCGTAGCTGTTCTGGCGATAGGGCATGAGGCACACGTCGAAATGCTGGGCATACCGCGACAGCTCCACAGTGGACTTCGGCCCGAGGAAGTACACATTCGGCGTCTGTTCGAGGCGGCTGATCTGCGCATCGAGCTCCGGCTGTACACGCCGCGCGCCAACCAGCACGAAGGACCATTCGGGATGTCGCGTGGCGAGCGACAGCAGCAGATCCCAATCCAGCTGCGTCTTCAGAAATCCCGCGTAGCCCAGCCTCGGCGCCGGAACGCGCGCCAGATCGTCCGGCATGGGCACGGGATCCGCGAACGCCGCAAAGTCCACCCCGTTGGACAGCAGGTGGCTGTGCGCGTTCAGCGGCCCCTTCCACTCGAACATGGGCCGCGAGACCGTGAAGAGAAGCCGTGCCTGACGTATCAGTCGCGCCTCATCCGGATCGAGCTGCTGATCAACCGCGTCGCTTCGCGAGTAGTCGTCGTAGATGTGGTAGACGCTCAGGTCGTAGGGCGCGGCATCCAGCGCGGCGACAAGCTGAGGGTGCCAGATGTACAGGACGATGCGCCGGCACCCCTGTCGCAGCAGACTCTCGCGAGCTGCCGCGATCCGCGCACGAAAGAGGGCGCCACCGAGCCATGCCGGACGGTAGATCACCGGCAGCCACGACGCACTCGCACGAACCGTGAATGAAGGCAACTGTCCCTCCGGCGTGGTTTCCCGCGCAGCCACGATCCCGGTGCGGATCGCCGTGCGCCACTCCGCGGCAGGGTCCAGCCAGAGGACGCGAAAATACGCCGCAGCCCGGGTGAGGATCTGATGCCGGGAGTTCCAGCGCCAGCCCCACGGATCCATCGACAGCGAGATGATGCCGATGCGCGGATACAGGGGCGTCGCATCCGGCGGCGTGAGGGAGTCGCGTGGCGAGGCGACCTCCGAATCCGTAGGCGGAGAGGACATCACGTTCACGTGGCGGCCAGCGCCTTCGTACGTCGTGCGTTGCGGACAAGCGCGACAAACGCCATGAGACGCTGGCGGTGCAGGGCGAGCATGACGCCGCTGTATACCACCACGCCCAGACCCACTTCCAGCGCAAGCCTGACCGGAACGGACAGGCTCGGCGCCACGAGCGCGCGTTCCGTGAACACGGCAAGGGTCATCACGAGCGTGCTGCTGATAGCAGGCCACAGATTCAGAAAAAAGGCGCGCGGCGACAACTCGAGGATGCGGAACACCAGCTGGTACGAGGGGAAGAGCACCACCGGATAGCCGATGATCCACATGGCGGCCACTCCCGCCGCGCCCCAGCGCGTGCCGAAGAGAAACATCGCGGGCAGCACCACCGCGCCAATGACCGCGAACCACATGCTCTGGCGCGAGTGCCTGGTGTAGATCATTACCGGCGCATTGATGGTCGTGATGGATCGCATTCCACCATACACCGCCAGGAGCTGCAAGGGGAGGATGGCGTTGGTCCACTGCGGGCCGAGTGCCAGCGGGACGAGCAGCGGTGCCGTGAGCGCAATTCCGACCGATGCCGGAAACGTGAAGAACGCCAGCCCTTCCACCAGCGCGAGGTAGTAGCGGCGCAGCGCAGGGCGATCCGAGGAGACACTGGAGAAAATGGCGGGTGTAACCTGCGAAATCAGGGCGCTGATCCGTTCGACCGGCAGCGTGGCAATCTCCCAGCCCAGCGTGTACGCGCCCAGCACTCCCTTGCCGAGGACCCGCCCGACAATCGCGAAATCGGCGTTCTGATACGTGTACCAGCAGATACGTCCCACGACGACGTGCCAACCGACTCGCAGTGATTCGGAAATCTCCCGAAAATGCGTCGGGAACGCCAGGCGGTGGCGCCGCACGAGAAAGGCCAGAACGGACGCCACCGCGCTCGCCGCGAGGCTGCCGAACACCAGCGAGAGATAGCGGAATCCGAGAAAGGCGAGCGTGATGGTAAAGGCGATCTGCACCGCATTGGATGTGGCGTCAATGATGGAAAGCTGGCGAAAGCGCAGGTCGCGAGCGAGCAGCGCGCGCGGCAGCACGCCAATCGACGAGAAGAGGAAGTTGAGGCTCAGGATCTCGACGACGCCGCGGATCGCGGATTCGCCATAGAAGCGTGCGATGGGGCCGGCGACCGCAACGGACAGCAGACACAGCACCATGCCCACGGCGATTCCGAATCCGCCCAATTGCGCGATGTGGTCCTCGGAGAGATCGCGATCCCGCAGAATGGCGGCCGTGAGTCCGAATTCGTTGACCAGGGCCACGAAGCCGAGGTACACCGCGGCCATGCCCATCAGGCCGAAGTCGCCCGGCGTGAGCAGCCGGGCAACGATCATGGTCGAGGCCCAGCTCACGATCTGCACCGCCCACTTCATTCCGCCTGTCCAGGCGATGCCCGCGAGCAGATCGCTGTCGAGCGACGTGTCGATTCCCGGCGCCAGCTCGCCCGGGTAGCTCTCTTCCTTGCTGAGTGGTGTACTGATCGAGGCGGACAATCGTATCTTCAAGGAAGGAAGGTGAACCCGGGCTGGATGTAGGACGAATGTGCGGAGCGAGGCGGCACAGACATTCGCGGCCCCAGTGGACGTTCACCCCGTGGTACACAGCAGACGCCGTAGCGGCATGGAGGAATCGTACGCCACGGCCACCGCACCCTCTGACCAACCGGCACGGCTCTGTCCCGATCACTAACGATACTGCACGTCACGGCGCCAGCCGAGATGGGTGGCCTGGAAAGTGTGGTCCGCATGCTGGCAGAGGGGCACAGCCGGGCGGGACACCGGGTTGTCGTGGCCGGTGTCGTAGCGCCCTCGCCGCTGCCGCACCCGTTTCTCGTGTCGCTCCATGATGCCGGGGTGGAGACTGCTCCCATCGCCATTCAGACGCGCAGCTATGCGACCGAACGTGCCGCGATTCGGACACTGTGCGCCCAACTCCGGCCCTCGGTCGTCCATTCGCACGGATACCGGCCGGACGTTGTGGACGCCGGGGTAGCGCGGTCGCTGGGTATACCGACTGTCACGACTGTCCACGGATTCACCGGCGGCACCATGCGGAACAGGATGTACGAATGGATACAGGAAGCGGCATTCAGGCGATTCACGGCCGTCGTGGCCGTCTCCCGGACTATCGAGCAAAGACTGCGCCGGAGAGGTGTCCGCTCGGACCGATTACATGTCATTGGCAATGCGTTCGACGCGGACGCCGTCAGGCTCACCCGGAATGCGGCGCGCTCGGCACTCGGGATTCCGGCCGGTGAGTTCACCCTAGCTCAGGTGGGACGGCTGAGTCAGGAGAAGGGGCCGGATCTGCTGGTGCACGCCATGGCGCGTACTAGCGCACAGGACATCCACCTCTCGATGCTCGGCGACGGCCCGGATCGTGCGGCGCTCACGGCGCTTGCATCACGGCTTGGTGTGAGCGAACAAATCCGTTGGCACGGCCCGGTGCCGAACGCGAGCACGGTCTTCACCGCATTCGACGGACTGGTACTGAGCTCCAGAACGGAGGGCATTCCCATTGTACTGCTGGAGGCCATGGCCACCGGTACGCCAATCGTGGCCAGCAAGGTTGGCGGTGTGCCGGACATGCTGAGTGATTCCGAAGCGTTACTCGTTCCACCAGAAGACAGCGCGGCGCTGGCGGCCGCGCTGGACGCGTTGCGCGCCGATCCGGCTGGCGCCGCGGCCAGAGCCACGGCGGCTCGTGCGCGTCTCGAACGCGAGTTCGCGCTGGCACCCTGGCTGCGCCGCTATGAAGCGCTGTACCAGTCGCTCACCGATCGGCGCTCCGCGCCGGAGAGGGCCTGATGTTCGCCGCGGCCGTGGTGCTCATCGCGATCCCCATCGTGATCTGTGCCTATGCGTATCTGATGTATCCGGCGCTGCTGTGGCTTGTCTCCCGCTTGCGCGACGTCCCCCCTGCTGATGGCGACCCGGTGGAGTGGCCCCGCATCACGATCGCCGTTCCAGCGTACAACGAGGAGCGCCGCATCCGCTCGACCATCGAGAGTCTGCTCGCCGTTGATTATCCCGCCGACCGGCGGCAGATCCTGATCGTGTCGGACGCGTCCGGCGACGGCACGGACGCCATTGTCGCCGAGTTCGCCGCGTGCGGTGTCGAGCTGTTCCGTGTGGCGCAGCGCGGCGGGAAAACGAGCGCGGAAAACCTGTCTGCCCCGGCGATTCGCGGCGAGATCGTCGTCAATACCGACGCCTCGATTCGCATTCTGCCGCATTCCGTGAAAGCGCTGGTTCGCCGCTTCGCGGATCCCACCGTGGGCGTCGCGTCAGGGCGCGACCTGAGCGTGGGCGATGAGGAGCGTGAGGCGAATCGCGGCGAATCGGGCTATGTGGGCTACGAGATGTGGGTTCGCTCGCTCGAAACGCGCATCGGTTCCATTGTGGGAGCCAGCGGCTGCTGCTACGCGGTGCGTCGCGAGATCCAGTGCGTATCCCTGCCCGGGGATCTGGCGCGCGACTTTGCGAGCGCGCTCATCGCGCGGGAACGCGGGCTGCGTGCGGTATCCGTGGCGGATGCGACGTGCATCGTGCCGCGCACTACCTCGCTGAACGCCGAAATGCGCCGCAAGGCGCGCACGATGGCGCA
>Ga0207640_10001787_pt1 | contig 11554 bp, 8 predicted proteins | sample KBSCornC42_FD_184300 | JGI IMG/M metagenome (GOLD analysis project Ga0207640, IMG submission 184300) | Corn rhizosphere microbial communities from Kellogg Biological Station, Michigan, USA - KBS Corn C4-2 (SPAdes) (version 2) | ecosystem: Host-associated > Plants > Roots > Rhizosphere > Soil ... | reverse complement strand
GCAATTGTTGGGTGAATGGATCTTCGCAGCTCACGCCACGCGCCTGCGCAGATAGTTCAACAGGTCGATGCGGGTGATGAGGCCGAGGAATTTCTCGCCGTCCATCACGATCGCAACGCGGCCGTGCTCGAACACCGGCAGCAGGTCCTCGATCGGCGACTTGACGCCGAGAGTCTGCAATTCGGTGATCATTGCGGTCGAGACGGGTTCGAGGAAGCGATTCTCGTCGCCGTACACATGCAGCAGCAGGTCCGATTCGTCGATGATGCCGACGATCTTCTCGCCATCCATCACCGGCAGTTGCGAGACGTCGTACAACTTCATGCGGTTGTAGGCCGTGACCAGCAGGTCGGCGGGCGACGCGACCACGGTGTCCTTTTGCGCGTACGGGCGGAGGATCAGATCGCGCAAATCGCCGGTCGGCTGGCGGTCGAGGAAGCCGTTGTCCAGCATCCAGTAATCGTTGTAGAGCTTGGACAGGTATTTGTTGCCGGTGTCGCACACCAGCGTGACCACGCGTTTGGGCATAGTTTGCTCACGGCAATATTTCAATGCCGCGGCCAGCAGCGTGCCGGTGGACGAACCGCCCAGCACGCCTTCCTTCGCCAGCAATTCGCGCGCGGTGAGGAAACTTTCCTTGTCGCTGATCGAGTACGCCTTCTTCACCCGCGAAAAGTCGCTGATGGTCGGCAGGAAATCCTCGCCGATGCCCTCCACCATCCACGACGCGGTCTTCTTCGAAAGCGTGCCCTCGTTGATGTACTGCGCGAGGATCGAGCCGACCGGGTCGGCCAGGACGAATTCCGTAGCCGGCGAGTGCTTTTCGAAACAATGCGACAGGCCCGTCATCGTGCCCGACGATCCGCAACCTAACACGATCGCGTCCACGCGGCCGTCCATCTGCTCCAGGATTTCCGGCCCGGTGGTGGCTTCATGCGCCGCAGGGTTGTCGGGGTTGCCGAACTGGTTGATGAAATACGCGCCTGGCGTTTTTTCGGCGATGCTGGCGGCGAGGTCCTGGTAATACTCGGGGTGGCCCTTGGCGACATCCGAACGCGTCAGCACCACTTCGGCGCCCATCGCCTTGAGATTGAAGATTTTCTCGCGGCTCATCTTGTCGGGAACCACGAGGATCAACTTGTAACCCTTGGCCTGCGCGACCAGCGCCAGGCCGAGGCCGGTGTTGCCCGCGGTGCCTTCGACCAGCGTCGCGCCGGCCTTGATTTTCCCGGCGTGCTCGGCACCCTCGATCATCGACAGGCCGATCCGATCCTTGATCGAACCGCCAGGGTTGGCCGATTCCAGTTTGAGGAACAGTTCGCACGGTCCGGTATCCAGCCTGCGCACGCGCAGCATCGGCGTGTGACCGATCAATTCGAGGACACTGTCGATGATCATGACGTTGTGGCGCGGACCATGGGCGGGACGGGCACGCCGATGAACGTCGTGCACTACGCACCATCATAACCGATGCATTGTCCTGCCTTGCCGGGCCGGCGCGGCGGAAATGCCAATTCGAAATCGCGGCCCTGCAGCGACAAATTGGGATTGTAGGCAGGATCGGCCTGTAGAAGCCCGCCCCAGCGTGCCTGCATCAGCGCGACTTCGGCGAAGCGGGCCTTTCGCGGCGTGGCACCATCGACTGACCGTGATGCCGACTCGTGGTGATAAAGCTCCGCGTGCGGCGTCCAGACATTGCGATACCCGCACTGACGCACGCGCAGGCAGAAATCCACGTCGTTGAACTCGACCGGCAAACTTTCATCGAGGCCGCCAACCGATTCATACACGTCCCGCCGAACCAGCAGGCAGGCGCCGGTTACTGCGGACAGCGACTGGACGGCCCGCGCGCGGCCATGGTAGCCATCGTGGCCGCGCGGCTTGCCAGCGTAAACATGGCCCGCGAATCCGAACAGGCCCAGCACCATGCCGGCGTGCTGGATGGTGTCGTCCGGGTAATAAAGCATCGCCCCGACCACGCCCGTATCCGGCCTCGCGGCAAGCGCTGCCATCTCCACAAGCCAATCCGGCGAGATGACCTCGATGTCATTGTTGACCATTCCGATCAGTTGCCCGCTGCATTGCCGGACCGCCCAGTTGTTGAGGGCCGAATAGTTGAACGGCTCGTTGTACCGCAACACCCGGACGCGTTCGCGCGAGGCCAGTTGATGCAGATATTCCAACGCCGCGCGTTCGCTCGATTGGTTGTCGACCACCAGCAATTCGAAATCCGGATACGTGGTTTTGGCGAGGATGCTTTCCACGCAGGTGCGCAACAATTCAGCGCGATCGCGGGTGGGAACGATCAGGCTGACCCTCGGCGCTTGTTGTGGCAGCCGCCAATGGACGCGAAGGCTCGATGAACCCTCGACTGCTTCGACCCGCGCTGCACTGCCAATGCGTTGCAGATGGTCGGCCACAGCGCGCAATCGGGCAGCACCCGCCGTATCGGGATCACCAATCGAAACCGCCATGGGCAGCGCGGCAAGGCGGTGGTACAGGATTGCGGGAATGTGGCAAATGCGGCGCGCGGCAACCCGCTCGCTGCAGCGCAAGATCAAATCGTAACCTCGACCGTCTCCGAAACCATCACGGACCCCCCCGGCTTCGCGTGCCAGCGTGGCGCGGACCATGGCGAGGTGACCCACGTAATCCCGGCTGCGCAGGAGGTCGGGATCCCAGTCAGGCTTGAAACAATGATCGTGGCGCCGGCCATCATCCGCGATGCTGTCTTCGTCCGAATACAGCATCGCGATGTCGCGATCCGCCGCCACAGCCTCGGCCATATACAACAGGGCGTGTGGTCGCAACTCGCCGTCGGCATCCAGCAATGCGACGAAGTCACCACGTACCGCCGTCAAGGCCGCGTTCGGGGCATCGGAGGTGCTTTCGACCACACGGATGCGCGCGTCGCGTGCTGCATATTCGGCAAGCATTTGTGCGATCGACGGCGCCAGGGATGCGGCAGGGGTCACGCACAGTTCCCAGCGTTCCCATGCCTGTCCGATCACGCTGTCGAGGCAGCGCCGCAGCTGCGCCGGGGATGCAGCGTCCACGCACAGCAACGCCGATATCAGCGGCCCGCGTCCGTCGAGCATGCGCGCGCGTTGCTTGAAACCTTCCAGCGCGGCAGGACCGATGGTGTCGTACTTGCGAACCCACGTCTCGTATTCGCCTGCACCGGACGAACACAAGAGTTTTCCGTAGTCAGCGTAAAGCTGGTCGGCTGCGCGGCGCGGCCCGTGGCGGACCGCTTTGCGCACCCAGGCGATCGAGCGCGCGATCAAGCTTCCCGGCCGCATGCCTGCGGGGCCGCCCAACATCATCAGCAGTGCGCGCAAGCGCGATACACGGCACAGACTGAAGTCACGCATGACGAACTGCGCCGGGGCGATGCTCGGCACGAACGTCAGCGATTGCACGTCCTCCAGGAACAGCAGCAGCATGCGCACGCGCCCGGACCGGTCCGGCTTTGGCAACACCACTTCCAGATCGGTCAGCGCCGAGTGAGGCACGTAATGCGCACGGATGCTCGGCAGCACGACGCGCCCCCTTTCCGGAAGCAGCCTTACGCCCAATTCATACCATCCAGCGACAAGCGAATGGCCCAACGCGTCCACATGGACCATGAAGCCTGCTTCTTCCCCTCCTGTCGCCCACACGCCCTTCGATGACAGCCACTGCAACCCGGCACCCACGTCCGGTGTCACGTACTTCACCGGCGATCGCGGACCGACGGAGATTCGCCAGCCGGTGCCGACAGGTCGATCTGGATCGTCGCTGTACAAGACGTCTTGTCTCCGCAGGTCAAGCCGAATGCCGTGGTGATGCGCACCGTCTCGTGTTGAATCCACACGCCACGTCCAAGACGAGCATCGTAACGATGATGGTCATGCGATGGCATACTGCGACAGCACCCGCGCCCGGCGAATTTCATCCGACCTGCCATCGCAGCGGAACCTCGCGCTGCAGCCACTCCGAGTCGAACGATCTTCCCCCCGATGGACGAGCCAACCGCAACGCAACGCCCGGGCTCGCCCAACCCCTCCACGGTGATTGACTCCGCGATCACGATCAGCCGGATCAGGTGCGCCGCACGCTGGCTTCTGTCGCGTCGTGCGATCCAATGGTTGAATGCACGCGTCCCCTTCAAATGGCGGCTCATGCTGCGCTGGCGCCTGCACGCGATACTGGGAACGCCGATGCCGCCACTGCCCCCGTTGCGCGGCCGCCGTGTGCCAGCGGTCCCCATTGCAGGACCGACCAGCCCGGGCGTCAATCTGTTGGGCTACGCCCGCGGCGAGTTCGGTGTCGCCGAAAGCCTGCGCACCTACGCACGCAGCATGCAGCAGTCGGGCTACCCCTTCGCGATGTTCAACCTCGACGCCGGGCCAGTCACCCGGCAAGACGACCACTCGCTTGACGCCCACTTCTCGGAGGCGCTGCACCACGCAGTCAACGTGTTCTTCGTCAACGCCGACCAGATGCCGATCGCACGCAAGGTGCTGGGCAAGGCAGCGTTTGCCGGGCGCTACAACATCGGCTTCTGGTTGTGGGAGCTGGAATCGTTTCCTCGCGACTGGCGTTGCGCGTTCGACCTGGTCGACGAAGTGTGGGCCCCGACCGCGTTCGTGCGCGACGCGATCGCCAGGGCAACCGCCAAGCCGGTACTGCGCATGCCCATGGCTATCGAGCCACATGTGCCGACCGACATTGATCGTGCGCATTTCAACCTGCCACGTGACGAATTCATTTTCTTGTTCAGTTACGACTTCAACGGCTTTGCCTCGCGCAAGAATCCGGAAGCAGTGATCGCCGCGTTCCGGCAGGCCTTCGTCGATGGCGCCAAAGGCGCCCGGTTGCTGGTGAAGTCCACGAATGGCGGCCGTTTTCCGGACAAGCTGGCCGCGCTGCAGCGGAGTGTGGCCGACGACTCACGTATCGAAGTCCGCGATGGATTTCTGTCGCGCAGTGAGATGTTCGGGTTGCAAAACGGCATCGATTGCTTCGTCTCGTTGCACCGCTCGGAAGGTTTCGGATTGGGACTGGCCGAGTGCATGTACTTCGGCAAGCCGGTGATCGCGACAGGCTACTCCGGCAACCTCGACTTCATGGATCGCGACAACAGTCTGCTGGTCGACTATGAGTTGATCCCGCTCAAGAACGGCGATTACCCGTACTGGCGAGGTCAAAATTGGGCCCACGCCGACGTGGCACACGCCGCGCGACTGATGCGGCAGGTGTACGACGATCGGCTGCTCGCGCAACGCATCGGTGCGGCGGCGGCGGCCAGCATTCGCAAGACCAATTCGAAAGCGGTATCCGGGGCAGCGATAACCGCACGGTTGCAGGAGATCGACCGGCGACGGTCGGCCACGTGAGCGCACACCGGCGTTGGGGTGTTGTGCGAAATTCCGCTATCCGCGGCCCGAAATAAACCAAAGTCCGGCAACGCTTCTGCTCTTTTTACTGCCACACACGCCAGACCCGAAACACACCGGCCCGGACATTGGCGGGCCGGCGAGGATTCTCGGATTCGGCGGCAAGCTCAGGCGTTGCCCATTTCGCCCCACATTCGGGTCAGTCGATCCTTCAGCAGAAGTTTTTCTTTCTTCATGCCGTGCAGCTGGTTTTCATGCATCGGCAATACCCCGAGTTCCGCATCGCGCACCTTGCTGTCCAGCTCCTGGTGGTACTGATAAAGGCGGCGGAATTCGGGGTTCGCCTTCATCACGGCGTCTATGTGATCTTTCTGCTGTTGTTCGAACATGGAGCAGCCTCCTCTTGCGTGGGCAACGCTTGACGGATGGTGATGCGCGCGCGATCACATCCACGCGCCGCGGATGCGGGGCGTGGAAACCGGGATGTTGCGGGGTTCATGCGATGGCGCCTCGGGATCGGGAAAGGCCCGACCTCGGGTTTGACCCTACGCCGATCCGGGACGCTTGGCAACCGCCCCGGGCGGCTTCTTCCCTGCAGGTTCAAGGCACATTCAACTACTTGAATGTGTTTGAATTTTTGTCACTCCGCCCGAACCTCTACAGTGGCGCCTTTGGAGGCGTGTCCGACCGAGCGGATCGATACCTGTCCGGCCCCGGCCGCCGCCAGCGCGGCCTCCACGGCGACCGCACGACGCCCCGCGAGCACGCGCGCGTCGCTGGCGCCGCGCGGCTCGATCACGATCCGCTGGTTCGCATGCGCGCGCGCGAAATCGGCGACACGGCGGCGACCCGAAGCAGTGAGATTGTCCGAACCCGATTCGAACGAAGCCGCCGACAAACGCATGCTGGCGGCGCCGCCACCGCTTGCCGGTGCGCTGCTGCCCTGCAGCGCCTGGGTCGCGGCTTCGGCCAGACGGGCTTCCTTGCGCGCCAAGGTGGCGGCGCGAGCCTGGGCCGCCGCAAGCTTCCTGGCCTGCGCCGCTTCGGCCTGCGCCTGCTGGGCCTGCTGGGCGGATTGCGCACCCTGCTCCTGCAGCATTTGCGTTTGCTGGACGGCCGCCTCGTACTGCAAACGCTGGCGCGCCAACTCCGCCTGCGCGCGCGCCGCATCCGCCTGGCTCGCCTCCAGCTGGATCTGGTCGTGTTCGCGCTGCAACTGGTCGAGCTTGCCGCGATCGGCGTCCACCTTGGCCGAGGCCTGCGCCAACGCGACCCGCTGCTCGGCCATGAACAGCGCGTGCTCGCGTCCGCTGCGGCCGGCGTTCTGCAAATCCGCAATGGCATTGCGTGCCAGGGTTCGTTGCGCCAGGGCGTACTGGCCCAGCACCGGATCGGCATCCAGCTGTTCGAGCTGCGCCGACAGGCGCGCGACGTCGGCATCCTGTTTCGCGGCGTGCGCGGGTGTTGCCGCAAGACCTAGCGCAAACGCAGCCACGGCGAGGGCGGTAACGAATGCGCGCTTCATGGGTTCACCCCCGAATCTGGATTGCCGGAAGTGCCGGCGGATGCCGGTGCACCCGCGCTGCCGGAAGATGCCGGCGCGCCGGGCTGGTCGAGCTGGATGGACGGCAGCGTCACGGGACCGAGGCCGGAGGATGCCGGCGGTGCCGAGGATCCACCCGGCGCGGGTCCGGACGTACTTGCGGGGGCCGGTGGCGCGACGGCCGCCTGTTGCGCCGCGGCGGCCGCGGCTTGCCGGCGTTCCAGATCCGCCTGCAGCGATGCATTGACCGAAGATTGCTGCTGGATCTGCTGGCCGAGTTGCGATGCCTGCGCGCGCGCGCGCGCGGTGGCGGCAGCGGCTTCGGCTTCGGCGGCCTTGTCGGCGGCCTTGCCGTTGTCACCCTTGGCGCTGAACTGCTGCGCGGCGGCAAGGCGGCGCTCGGCTTCAGCCAATGCCTCCGGTGCCGCCGTGGCGGCACCCGCACTGCGGGCCGCACGGATTTCCGACTGTGCCCGATCCATCATCTGGATCGGCGGCGGCACGGTCGCACAGCCAGCCAGGGCCGCGGCCAAACCAACCAGCCCCAGCAGGGCAAGGTCATGGATTTTTCGGCGTGTGCGTGTCATAAACATCACTCAGGGGAGCGCGTCGGGGCATTGTCGGCGTACCATTTCGGCTTTGCAACGCCGCGGCGACGTGCGCGGGCCTTCGAGACCGGGAATCAATGATGGACATCGGATATTTCCTCAAGCTGATGATGGATCGCGGTGCGTCGGACATGTTCCTGTCCACCGGCACGCCCGTGCACATCAAGATCGAGGGCCGGCTGGCCGCGCTCGGCACCTCGCCGCTGCCGTCGGGCATGGTCAAGAAGATCGCGTACTCGCTGATGGACGAGGGCTCGGTGCCGAAGTTCGAGCGCGAACTCGAATACAACATGGCGCTCGCCGTGAAGGACGTCGGCCGCTTCCGCGTCAACGTGTTCAAGCAGCGCGGCGAAGTCGCGCTGGTGATCCGCGCGATCAAGAGCGACATTCCGTCGATCGAGGAGTTGTTGCTGCCGCAGATCTACAAGAAGCTGATCATGGAACCGCGCGGCCTGATCCTGGTCGTGGGCGCGACGGGTTCCGGAAAATCGACCACGCTGGCGTCGATGATCAACTACCGCAACACCAACTCCGCGGGCCACATCCTCACCATCGAGGATCCGATCGAGTTCCTGCACAAGCACCGGAAGTCGATCGTCAACCAGCGCGAGGTCGGCCTCGACACCCACAGCTACCACGAGGCGCTGAAAAACGCGATGCGCGAAGCGCCGGACGTGATCCTGATCGGCGAAATCCGCGACACCGACACCATGGACGCCGCGATCGGCTTCTCCGAAACCGGCCACATCTGCCTGGCGACGCTGCACTCCAACAACGCCGACCAGACCATCGAGCGCATCCTCAACTTCTTTCCCGAGGCCGCGCACCGCAACATCCTGATGAACCTGGCGCTGAACCTCAAGGCGATCATTTCGCAACGCCTGGTGGTCGGCAAGGATGGCCGTCGCCGGCCCGCCACCGAAGTGCTGATCAACACCCCGCACATCCGCGACCTGCTGCGCCGCGGCGAAGTGCACGAGATCAAGCTGGCGATGGAACGCAGCCTGGAAGAAGGCATGCAGACCTTCGACCAGTCGCTGTTCCGGCTTTACAAAGAAGGCACGATCGACCTGGAAGAAGCCCTGTCGAAAGCCGATTCGCGCGACGGCCTTGCACTGAAGATCCGGCTTGCCGAAGGCGCCGACGGCACCGAATTGCCGCAGGACGATCCCTACGGGATGGGCATGTCGTCGATATGACTTGAAGGGACGGAGGGAATTAGGTTGCAACTTGATTCCCTCCGTCCCCAGGTTTCCGCGTCAGGGCTGCAACCGGCAGAAGCAATACGCGTATTCGACGGGCTTGCCGGCACGTGCGTTCTGCAACCACGAAAGCTCAGGCAGCAGCTTCGGCACCGCCAGCAGCCACGACTTCGGCAACTGCAGGCCCAATGACGTCAGCACGCGCGCGGACGCGCTGTCGCCAACGCCGAGGAAGAACCGCTGCAACGGGTTGAGCGGCGGCTCGATGTAGCGCACCGCGTAATCGTTGCCGAGCCTGGCGTCTTTCGCGACATATGCGACCGCGTCCTGCAGGCCGCCCAACTGGTCGACCAGCCCGCGCTGCAGCGCCTGCGCGCCGGTCCAGACGCGTCCCTGCGCGATCGCATCGATATCGGCGGGACTCTTGCCGCGTGCCTTGGCGACGTTGCCGATGAATTGCGTGTAGCCCCAGTCGATGCTGCTCTGGATCATCGCGTTCAACGACGGATCGAGCGGGCGCCGGAAATCGAACGCGCCGGCCAGCGGAGTGGTGCCCTGGCCCGCGGTGTTGATGCCAAGTTTCGCCAGGCCATCCGAGCCCGTGAAGTACAGGCCAAAGATGCCGATGGAACCCGTGATGGTGTCGGGTTCCGCGAAAATGCGTTTCGCATTCATTGAAATCCAGTAGCCGCCGCTGGCGGCCATGTCGCCCATCGACACCACCACCGGCTTGCCGGCCTGCTCGGCCAGCACCACCTCGCGGCGGATCTGTTCGGCGGCGAACGCCTCGCCTCCCGGTGAATCGACCCGCAGCACGATCGCGTGCACGTTGCGGTCAGCGCGCGCGGCGCGGATCAGCGCGGCCGTGGATTCGCCGCCAATCTTGCCCGCCGGTTGCTTGCCGGCGACGATGTCGCCCTCGGCCACGATCACCGCGACCTGCGGCTTGCCGACTCCGAGATCGATGGTCTGCGGCAGGTACTGCGCCAGGTCGACCGCGCGGAACCCGGTGCCGTTGTCGGTGACGACGCCGTGTTTCTGCATCAGCTTGACCACATCCTCGCGGGTGGCAAGGCCATCCACCCAATGCAGCTTCAACGCCAGTTGCGCGACATCGCCGTTGGCGGCCGGAATCTCGGCGGGCAGGTTGTCGATCTGCCGGCCCAGCGTGGCCGGATCGATGTGGCGCAGCTTGCCGGCTTCGTCGAGCCACGTGTTCCACAGACCGCCCATCCAGTACTTGTCGGCTTCAAGCGACGCCGGCGACGGCTGGTCGAGGATGAACGGCTCGGCCGCCGACTTGAACTCGCCCACGCGGAACAGGTGCGCGCTGACGCCCAGCTTGTCCAGCAGGGTCTTGTAGTAGCTGCGGTAGTCGGACAGTCCCGTGATCGAAATCGAACCGGCGGGATCGAGCAGAACTTCGTCGGCGTGCGCGGCGAGCAGGTACTGCATCTGGCCGAGGTTGGTGCCCCACGCGATCACCGATTTGCCAGCCGCGCGGAAACGGTCGAGCGCCGCGGCGACTTCTTCCAGCGCGCCCATGCCGCCGAATTGCAGTTTCGACGGATCGAGCAGGATCCTCGTGATGCGCGAATCGTGCGCGGCATGGTCGATCGCGGCGACCAGATCGCGCACCTGCACTTGTCCGCTGGAACCGCCCGACGCACGCGCGAGCGCGCGCGCGGCAGGGTCGACACTGTACTGCTCGACCAGCGCGCCCTCGGGCTGCAACAGCAGCACCGTGTCCGGCCCGACCTTCGGTGCGCGGCGAAACGCGAGTCCCAGGATCAGCAGCAGGATGCCGAAGAACACCACGTTGATGATCACCAGCCGCGTGATGTTGATGCCGCGCCCGAGCGCGCGCATGAAACCCCCGAAACCGCGACGTGGTGGATTGGTCATGCAGGCGATCCCCGAGGTGCCAAGTGGTATCGGCCAAGCGTAGCCGTGACGGCGCGCGCCGTCACGCCAGGGGTTCGGCTGCCTGCGCCACCGCGAATCTGCGCCATTTCTCACCGCGCGTCTGCGCGACCCAGCGCGCCAGCAGCAACACCGCCGCCGCGGTCAGCCCGGCAATCAGGCCCATCCACATGCCGCGCACGCCGTGGCCCGCGCCGAATGCCAGCCACGCTCCGATCGGCATGCCCACGCCCCAATACGCGAACGCGGTGATCAGCATCGGCATGCGGGTGTCCTTCAATCCGCGCAGCGCACCGTTCGACACCACCTGGATGCCGTCGGAAAACTGGAAGATGCCGGCCAGGATCAGCAACTGCGCGGCCAACGCGACCACGCGCGGATCGCCCGAATAGACGTGCGCGATCGCGTGCGGGATCGCGAACATCAGCGTGGCCGAGACCGCCTGCGTGGCCAGCGTCAAGGCGATGCCGCAGAAACCGGCATAACGCACCGCATGCGCATCGCCGCGCCCGGCCGCGTGGCCGACCCGCACCGTCACGGCGAGCGCGAGCCCGAGCGGCACCATGAAAGTCACGGACGCCACGTTGATCGCAATCTGGTGTCCGTCGATCGCGACCGTGCCGAGCCGGCTGATCAACAGCGCAGAGATCACGAACAACCCGGCTTCCATCAGCAGCGTCACCGCCATCGGCACGCCGATCCACAGCAAGTGCCGGATCGCATGCCAGTCGGGGCGTTCCATGCGCGCGAACAGGTTCAGGTCGCGGAAGCGCTTGCCGAATTTCAGATAGGCAATGAACGCCAGCAGTTGCAGCCACAGCGCCAGCGCGTTGGCGATGCCAGCACCTTCGGCGCCCATCGCCGGGTATCCGAACTTCCCGTAGATCATGATCCAGT